>OOCI01000106.1_pt1 | contig 75294 bp, 44 predicted proteins | sample 1671761 | NCBI WGS metagenome assembly OOCI01 (sample SAMN06348190, study PRJEB24527) | human gut metagenome | biome: human gut; feature: ankylosing spondylitis patient; material: feces | host: Homo sapiens | place: China | collected 2015-10
TATATATTATATTATATATAATATATATATAATATTATTTTTCGCTCCCGCTTCCTTTGGCTGGGTTGAAAATCTATTTTCGATAATTGTGATTTGTGATTTGTGATATTTGTGACGCTTGAAGCGTAGGTCGGAACATGTGGTGTTCTTGTGGATGATGCCTATTGCTAGTTCCGATTTTTTTCGTATTTTTGTGTCGGTTTAAAAAATAGATGAACGCATGGAAAAGAAAAATACATACTCGAAGTGGATGGCGGTGGTGCTGCTGGCCTGCGTATGCGGCTTGGTCTCCTGCCGTGCGGAATACGAAGTGACGAAGGTGGAAGGCACGCGGGTGGCGATGGACGCCACCTGGGATGCGGAGCCTGACAAGGATGCCCTGGCGCTGCTGGAGCCCTACAAGGCTGGGGTGGATAGCGTGATGGGCGAGGTGAAAGGCGTGGCCGCCGTGTCGATGGACCGCTTCCGTCCCGAAAGTCCCTTGTCCAACCTCATAGCCGACGTCTTGCGCCAGGCCGCCGCCAGCGTGCTGGGCCGTCCGGCCGACGTGGGGCTGGTCAACGTGGGCGGCATTCGCAATGTGCTGACCGAGGGCAACATCACCACGCAGAACATCTACGAAATCCTGCCCTTTGAAAACTCGCTCTGTGTGCTCACGCTGGGCGGAGCCGACCTGAAGGAGCTTTGCGCCAACATTGCCGCCCGTGGCGGTGAGGGGGTGAGCGGGCTGAACCTGGTCATCGATGCCGAAGGCCGCCTGCTCGAGGCGAAGGTGGGCGGACAGGCCATCGACGAGGGGCGCACCTACACCGTGGCACCATCGACTTCCTGGCCGAGGGCAACGACGGCATGGCGGCCCTGACCCGCGCCAGCCAGCGCCAGTGTCCCGAGGGAGCCACGCTCCGCGGCCTTTTCATGGACTACGTGGAGCGCGAGACGGCTGCCGGACGGAAGATAGAGGCGCGCATCGAAGGCCGTGTGGTGATGAAGAAATGAACAATGTAAACTCAAGAAAGAAAGGATTATCGCAATGATGAAACGAATCTATATGCTGCTTTGGCTGGCCGGATGCCTGGCACTGAGTCTCTCCGCCCAGCAGACAAAAGAACTCTATCTGCTCCAGACGAGCGACATGCACAGCCGTGTGGAACCCCTGGCCGCCGATGCCGCCGACGCCGATGCCGGTAAGGGTGGATTGGCCCGCCGTGCCGCCTTCATCCGCCAGTTCTGTGCCGAACATCCCAACACGCTCGTGCTCGATTGTGGCGACATCTCGCAAGGCACGCCCTACTACAACTTCTACAAGGGCGAGGTCGAAATCCAGCTGATGAACCACATGGGCTACGACGCCATGACCATCGGCAACCATGAGTTCGACTTCGGCATGGAGAACATGGCCCGCCTCTTCCGCATGGCCCGCTTCCCGGTGGTCTGCTCCAACTACGACGTGACAGGTACGCCGCTCGAGGGACTGGTGAAGCCCTATGTGGTCATCGAACGCGACGGCTTGCGCATCGGACTTTTCGGCCTGGCTCCCCAACCCGAAGGACTGATACAGGCCGACAAGTGTCAGGGCGTGGTTTACAAAGACCCCATCCCCGTGGCGCAGGAGATGGCCGACCTCCTTCGTAACGAGGAACATTGCGACGCCGTCATCTGCCTGTCGCATCTGGGCATCCGCGGTATCGATCCCAAAGCCATGAGCGACGAGAAGCTGGTGGTGGCCACTTCGGGCATCGACGCCATCCTGGGCGGACATTCGCACACGTTTATGGAGACTCCCGCCTTCTACCCCAATGCCGAGGGGCGCGAGACGCCCGTGTTCCATACGGGCAAGAACGGCGTGTATGTGGGAGTGTGGACATTGACGTTAACGAAAAAATAATCTCTCAGCCGCTATGAAAAACACTTCGTTGAAACGCATTTGCCTGCTGGCCGTCCTGATATTGTTCTTTGTCAACCGTCCTATGTCCGATGCCCAAAGCGTGCCTGCTTCCACGCCCCGCGGAGAGGCTTCCTTCCTCTATGCGATGAAAGACGATGCAGGTTGCCGTCAATGGGTGGACTCCGTCATGCAGACCTTGAGCCTGCGCGAGCGCATCGGCCAGCTTTTCATCTATACGATTGCTCCCACACAGACCAAGGCAAACGTAGATCTCCTGCGCAAGGTGGTGAAAGATTACAAGGTGGGCGGCCTCTTGTTCTCCGCCGGCGAGGTGCCCGATCAGGTGGCGCTGACCAATCTGGCTCAGGAGTGGGCCGACGTGCCTCTGATGATCACCTTGGATGGCGAATGGGGCCTGGCCATGCGCCTGAAGGAGACGCCCCGCTTTCCTCGCAACATGGTGCTGGGATGCATCGCCGACGACAACCTGCTCTACGAATACGGGCGCGAGGTGGCCCGCGAGTGTTGCGAGATGGGCATCCACGTCAACTTTGCCCCTGTGGCCGATGTGAACATCAATCCCTCGAACCCCGTCATCAATACCCGCTCCTTTGGCGAAGACCCCGCGAACGTGGCCCGCAAGGTTGTGGCCTATGCCCGTGGCCTCGAAGACGGAGGCGTGGTTTCTGTAGCCAAGCATTTCCCTGGTCATGGCGATACGAACGTCGATTCCCACAAAGCCCTGCCCACGTTGCGCTTCTCGCGCGAAAGATTGGATAGTGTGGAGCTTTACCCCTTCCGCCAGGTGATAGACGCGGGACTGAACGGCATCATGGTGGGCCATCTGGCCGTACCCGCGCTGGAGGGTAGGGAAGGAGTGCCTACTTCCCTCTCGCGCAAGATTACACACGACCTCCTGATCGATGAACTTCGCTTCAAGGGGCTGGTCTTTACGGACGCCCTTGCCATGAAAGGCGTTTCGGGTAGCGCTTCCCTCTGCCTCGAGGCGTTGAAGGCGGGTCATGACCAGTTGCTCGTGCCGCGTCGCATCAAGGAAGATGTCGAAGCGGTACTTCGTGCCGTGAAGCATGGCGAACTTTCCAAAGAAGACATTGCGCGCCGATGCCGCAAGGTGCTGACCTACAAATATGCGTTGGGATTGAATCGGAAACCTTTCGTACGCCTGTCGGGACTCAGTACGCGGCTCAATACGCCTCAGGCGCGCGACCTTGTGCGCCGCTTGAGTCTGGCGGCCGTCACCGTGCTGGGCAACGAGGAGAAGACCTTGCCCTTGGATCCTACATTGAAAGACGTGGCCGTAGTCAACGTGGGCGACCATGCGGAGCTGATGCCCTTCATGCAAGCCCTGCGTCCCTATGCCGAGCCCGAGCGGTTCGACGTGGCGCGTGGCATGAATGCCTCGCAATGTGCTGCGTTCCAGAAACGACTTGCTTCCTATCGTCGGGTACTGGTGTGTGTCACTGAGGACAATCTGGACGCTTATCGCACTTTCTTTGAAACCTTTGCTCCAGAAGTCCCCGTGGTTTATGTTCTTTTCGTCCAAGGTTATCGATTGGAGTCGTGGATGGACGGATGCCTCAAGAAGGCGTCGGCCGTAGTTCTGGCCCATGCCTCCGACGAAGAGGTGCAACAAGGCGTGGCGGATATACTCTATGGCGTAGCGGGTGCCGACGGTCGTCTTTCGGCCAGCATCGGCGAAGCTTTTGTTGCAGGCGAGGGCGTCACCATCGAGTCGCGCGCGCTTCCCCGCTACAACCCCGACGAACATGGCATGGATGCGGGCATTCTTTCTCAGATTGACGACATCGTGGAGGAGGGCATCCGCAAGGGGGCTTTTCCTGGTTGTCAGGTCGTCGTGTGGAAGGATGGGCACGAGATGTTCAACAAGGCTTTCGGTACGCAGGAGAAAGGAGGAAAGGTTCCCGTGGAGGCAACCGACGTCTACGACCTGGCTTCGCTTACCAAGATGACGGCCACTCTGCTGGCCGTGATGAAACTCTATGATCAGGGCCTTCTTAGCTTGACCGACTACGCTTCGACTTACCTTCCTTTCCTGAAGGGGACGGACAAGGAGCGCATCACTATTCGCGAATTGTTGATGCACGAGTCGGGTTTGCCTTCTACTATCTTGTTCTATCAGGATGCTATCGACAAGGAAAGTTATGCCGGCACGTTGTTTAAAGCGAGTGCCGATCGCCTCCACACCGTCCGCCTCGGACGTAAAACGTGGGGCAATCCCCATTTTCGTTTCCGTGCAGGGTTGACTTCTCCTTTCAGGACTGATAGTTGCACCATTCAGGTGTCCGATAACCTTTGGCTCCAAGCCTCCTTCAAGCAGGAGATGATGCGGAAGATTGCCGATGCGCGCCTTCGCGACAAACGTTACCGCTATAGTTGTGTGGGTTTCATCCTTCTCCAGCAGGTAGTCGAAGCTCGTACGGGCCTTTCGATGGATGAATTCCTTCACAAAGAGTTTTATGGGCCGATGGGATTGACACATACAGGTTTTCGTCCTTTGGCTTTCCTGTCTGCTCGCCACATCGTACCTACTTCGACTGATGCCTTCCTGCGCAAGACTACATTGCGAGGCTTTGTCCACGACGAGTCGGCCGCTTTTCTTGGTGGGGTGTCGGGCAATGCTGGCCTGTTCTCGAATGCTTCCGAAGTCGCCGCCCTTTGCCAGATGCTGCTCGACGACGGGGTCTATCAGGGCAAGCGTTACTTGAGTGCCGAGACCTGCCGAACTTTTACGACGCAGACCTCACGCATCAGCCGTCGGGGATTGGGTTTCGATAAGCCTGGCAAGGCCAATGAGCGCTTCAGCCCTTGTTGTGAGTCTGCTCCTGCTTCCGTCTATGGCCATACAGGCTTTACGGGTACTTGTGCATGGATAGACCCTGACAATAATCTTGTTTACGTGTTTTTGAGCAATCGTATTTCTCCCGATGTCTGTAACAATCTGTTGATGGAGCTTGATGTGCGTGAACGTATTCAGGAGACGATATACCGAGCTTTGCGCACGGGAAGATGATAGCGTATATAATTATAAGGATATAGTTATGATTAAACGAAAGGATGGGTTTAGTGGAGAGAGGGCTGTGATTCTCCCTCAGTTTATTGTTCGTGAGATGGAAAAGGATCCGATATCTGCATGCTTGCATATCACGGATATCGGTTATTACCCAAAGGCCCAATATCATTTTATGGATAGGAGTGAACCTATTTCTCAGTATGTATTTATTTATTGCTATGAAGGCTCAGGCTGGTATCAGTTGAATGGCGTCAAATATACCGTTCATGCGAACGAATATTTTATACTTCCAGCGGGCATGCCTCATTCCTATGGTGCCGCAGATGAATGTCCGTGGACAATATATTGGATCCATTTTAAGGGAAAGCTGGCTCCATACTTTTCCATGCAGGGCTTCCAGCCGATCGAAATTAAACCAGGGATACATTCTCGTATCAGTAATAGAATCGATATGTTTGAAGAAATCCTTCATACGTTGGGAATGGGCTATAGCCATGAAAATCTGTTGTATGCTTGTTCTATCTTCTACCATTATCTTGGCACGTTGAGGTATTTGCAACAATATAGAGAGGCTGTACAACATAATTCTTATGAAACGGATATTATTACCGAAACAATTCATTTTATGAAGGAGAATATCGAAAAGAAGTTGACATTAAATGAGCTAGCTCAACATACAGGGTATTCGGCTTCTCATTTTTCGGCGTTGTTTAATCAGCGGACTGGTTATTCTCCATTGGCCTATTTTAATTTGTTGAAGATTCAGCAGGCATGTTCCTTATTGGACTTTACAGACATAAAGATCAATCAGGTTTGTTACAAGATTGGTATAGAAGATTCTTATTATTTCTCTCGCTTGTTCACGAAAATTATGGGAATGCCTCCTAGTGAATATAAGAAAATGAAGAAGGGATAAGGGGAGAAATGTTAAGGAAATTCTAGTGGCTCACTATAGATTGAGCCTTGGCGCTTTTGAGTGAATCTTCGGACATTGAAAGTTTATTAGCCTCTGAAGGTAGGATGGGAAATGTGGTAATCATAATATTGTCCATCCTACCTGTTTTTTTATCTATTTTTAGTGAAGGATGGTTTTGCTTACTTTGCAATACTTTTGGTGTAAAAGTTTGTTGCTTCCAAGAATGGAGGAAGGAATAATAAGCTTTACTGTATAAGACTGATTTTATGCCAATAAAGCTAAACGTTACTTGGATTTATAAATGTAAAAATAGATAGATATATGGTACGAAACATCGGAAAATTGCATTTTTGTTTATTGTTATGTTCTCTGTTTGCTTCTACTTTGTTGGCTAAGCAGGTGGATATCGTTTCTCCTAAAGGAAAACTTCGTGCAGAGATCGTGATCGATCAACATGTCACTGTTCAAATTTTCAATAATGGAGAAAAGACATTTGAGATCAAGGACATTTATTTGGATACGGATCAAGGATTTATTCCGAAAGAAAAACCTTCACTTCGTTCGGTAAAGAAACGTCGGGTTGACGAGATCGTTAAGCCTGAAATTAAAGAAAAGAATAGCCAGATAGCTGATTGTTATAATGAGGTAGCATTGACTTTTTCTGATAAGACAAAGCTTGAGGTACGTTTATATGATAACGGTATGGCATATCGCATCTCTACGAATCGTAAGGGTGATTTGACAATTTATGATGAGTTTGCTGATTTTATTTTCCCTTCTGCTTCCACTTTGTATTTTCAACAGGATGCCAATATGAATAGTGATTATGAGGCTCCGTATGTATCTAAAAAGATCCAGGATATAGAAGCGGGTGCTACAGGAAATTATCCTGCGCTTGTAAAGACCCCTACGGGGACAAATATTCTTTTGCTTGAGTCTGATTTGCAAGATTATCCCTGCTTGTGGCTGGAAAAAGGGAATGAACATTTGAATGCTCATTTTTGGAAATATCCTAAGACCTATAATGTGGATGGAAATTCAAAGAATCGACGTAAAATACTTACTTGTGAAGACTACATAGCCAAGGTGAATGGGCAGCGGAGTTTCCCTTGGCGAGTATTTGCTGTTGCTGATGAAGATAAAGATCTGATGAGTAATCAGCTGGTCTATTTGTTAGCTCCTAAATGTCAATTGGAAGATTATTCATGGATAAAGCCAGGGTGGGTTACCTTTGATTGGTGGGCACGCCGTGGCTTGTATAATGTTGATTTTAAAGCGGGGATTAATACGGAAACAGCTAAATATATGATTGATTTTGCTGCAAACTTTGGGATGCGTTATTTCTTGTTTGATGATGGATGGACATACAAAGAGGATCTTACCAAGACTATTGATGGGCTGGATATGAAGGAAGTCGTAGATTATGCAACTTCTAAGGGCGTTGATGTGATGCTTTGGGTTACCTATGATTTGTTTGACAGTCAGATGGATGCTGCGTTAGAACAATTTTCGAAATGGGGAATCAAAGGACTTAAGATTGATTTTATTAATCGTTCGGACCAAGAAGTGTCCAATTTCTATTGGAAAGCGGCAAAAAAGGCTGCAGAGTATAAGATGGTGTTAGATTTTCATGGAGCGTATCGTCCTGACGGATTGCGCAGAGCTTATCCTAACGTGTTGACTCGTGAAGCCTTGGTTGAGTTTGAACAAAATGGTGGAACATATAAGGATAATCCTGATAATCGTTTGATGTTGCCTTTCATTCGGAATGTAGCAGGACCTATGGATTATATTCCTGGTACGATGAATAATGCAACTAAGCGCTCTTTCCGATTCAATCATGATACTCCTATGGGACAAGGAACGCGGGCTCATTTTATGGCTATGGCGGCAATTGCTGAAAGTCCAATGCAGATGTTGCCAGATCCACAATCGGATTATTATAGAGAGAAAGAATGTACAGAATTTCTTGTGAATATTCCTGTAGAATGGGATGAAACGATTCCTTTGGAAAGTAAAATAGGTGATTATGTAGCTATTGCCCGTAGAAATGGAAATGTTTGGTATGTTGCAGCTGTAACAGACTGGAGTCCTAGAAAGATGAATTTGGATTTCTCTTTTTTAGATAAAGGAAAAAAATATAAGATGGAGATATTCAAGGACGGACGAAATGCGGATATTCGTGCGATTGATTATGAGCATGAGACCGTAGAAATTGAAGGAGGAATCTCTTATCCAATATCTTTAGTTTCTGGAGGTGGTTGGGTCGCTAGGATTACAACTCTTTAAACTTAAAGTTCTTAAATTAGAATTAGGCTTTTATGATACGCTATATTCGGATTTCTAGTTTGTTTATTATATTTTCTGCATTTGTAATGATCTTGATGAGTTGTACGAATAGTAGAAATGTAGCAACTGAAAAAACCGTTTTTGCTTTTTATTACAATTGGTACGGTAATGTAGATTATAATGGTAAAGAAATTCATTGGGCACATCCGGTTATTGCAGGTGGAAAAGATGCAAAAAGTGTAGATTATATACCAGGTGGCTCTGATATTGCTGCAAATTATTATCCGGAATTAAAAAATTACAGCAGTACAGATACTACTGTAATATCAATTCATATGGATATGATGGCACGTGCAAAAATAGATGTTGCTGTAGTCACATGGTGGGGAATAAATGATTTTGGAGCGTCTGCTTTACCTGTTATTTTTAGAGAGGCATCTAAGCGTAATATTAAAGTGTGTTTTCATATAGAGCCTTATGCTAAGAGAAGTGCAGAAAGTGTACGTCAGGATATTGCTTTCTTGATAGAACGATTTGGTAATTCATCGTCTTTTTATCGAATGAATGGTAAACCATGTTTCTTTATATACGATTCGTATCTAACTCCAGCATCAGAATGGTCACGCCTTTGTTCGGTTGATGGTGATTTAACTATTCGTGGAACAAATTTAGATTCAAATGTTATAGGTTTGTGGGTTTCAGAAAAAGAGGAAGATTCTTTCTTGGAAGCAGAGTTTGATGGCCTGTATACTTATTTTGCAGCTAGTGGTTTTACATATGGATCAACCCCAGCAAACTGGTTATACATGCAGGATTGGGCGATGAAAAATGGTAAAATATTTATTCCTTGTGTAGGACCTGGATACATTGATACAAGAATACGTCCATGGAATGGTTCTACAACGAGAAATCGTGATAATGGAGAGTATTATGCAGAAATGTTTCAGGCAGCTGTTGAGTCTGGTGCTTCATGTATTGGCATAACGTCATTTAATGAATGGCATGAAGGAACTCAAATAGAACCAGCTATCCCTTTTGAATGTGAAACTTTTAAATATTTAGATTATTTACCTCAATCACCGGATTATTATTTAAACCGAACTTCAGAGTTTGTATTGAAATGGAAAGAAGGAAAATAAAAGCTTTATTATTAGCAGTTTGTCTTGGTCTTGTAAACTCAATTTGTACAGCAAGTGAGACATTGAATTATGTGGATTATGTGAATCCTTTGGTTGGAACCCAGTCTACTTTTGAATTATCAGCAGGTAATACATATCCTGCCATAGCTCGTCCTTGGGGCATGAACTTTTGGACCCCTCAAACGGGTAAAATGGGTGATGGTTGGCAGTATAAATATACAGTCAATAAAATACGTGGATTCAAGCAAACACATCAACCTAGTCCTTGGATCAATGACTATGGCCAGTTTTCTATAATGCCCGTTGTAGGTTCCCCTATTTTTGAGGAAGAAAAACGTGCCAGCTGGTTTTCGCATAAAAGCGAGATTGTAAAGCCTCATTATTATCAGGCATATTTGGCTGATTATGATGTACTTGTTGAACTCACTCCGACAGAACGTGCCGCCCTTTTCCGTTTTACCTTTCCTGAAAGTGATCATTCATATGTTGTGATAGATGCTTTTCATCGAGGGAAATTCCCGGAGTGTCCATATGTACGTATAGATTATGCTCAAAAGCGTATCGTTGGTTACACAACACGTAACAGCGGTGGTGTTCCTTCCAATTTTAAAAATTACTTTGTAATTGAATTTGACAAGCCTTTTACTTATAAAGCGATTGTCTCTGACAATAATATAGATGCTACCCAAATAGAGGGACGAGCAGATCATGTAGGAGCTATTATCGGCTTCTCAACACAGAAGGGAGAACTTGTTCATGCCCGTGTAGCTTCGTCTTTTATCAGTGAGGAACAAGCCATACAGAACCTTAGTGAATTGGGACGTTCCAGTTTTGATGAGCTGGTAGACGCTGGCCGTAATTCATGGAATGACGTACTTGGCCGTGTAGCTGTGGAAGGTGATAGCCAGGATCAGCTGAAAACTTTTTATTCCTGTCTTTATCGTTCGCTTTTGTTCCCCCGTAAATTGTATGAAAAAGACAGTAAGGGGAATATCATACATTACAGCCCTTATAATGGTAAAGTTTTACCTGGTTATATGTATACGGATACCGGTTTTTGGGATACTTTCCGTTCTCTTTTTCCGCTCTTGAATTTGTTATATCCGGATGTTAATCAAGAAATACAATCAGGGCTGATGAATGTTTATAAAGAAAGTGGTTTCTTCCCGGAATGGGCAAGTCCTGGGCATCGTAATTGCATGGTAGGTAACAATTCTGCGTCTGTACTGGTTGATGCCTATATTAAAGGTATTCAATTTGATGATTTGAATCAGCTTTATGAAGGTTTGGTACATGGTAGTGAGAATGTACATCCGGATGTTCCTTCTACAGGTCGTTTAGGATATGAATATTATAATAAATTGGGATATGTTCCTTACAATGTCGGAATTAAGGAAAATGCCGCTCGTACATTGGAATATGCTTATAACGATTGGTGTATTTATAAATTGGCCAAAGCTTTGAAACGTCCTAAAAAAGAGGTCTCATTATATGCACGTAGAGCCTTGAATTATCAGAATCTGTTTGATAAAGAAAGCCGTTTGATGCGTGGGAAAAATGAAGATGGGACTTTTGCCACTCCGTTTTCTCCATTAAAATGGGGCGATGCTTTTACCGAGGGTAATAGTTGGCATTATACGTGGTCTGTTTTTCATGATCCTGAAGGATTGATTAGACTGATGGGAGGAGCAGATACTTTTGTGGAAATGCTTGATTCAGTATTTACAGTTCCGCCTCATTTTGATGCCAGTTATTATGGACAGGTAATTCATGAGATTCGTGAAATGACAGTAATGAATATGGGAAATTATGCTCATGGTAACCAGCCTATTCAGCATATGATTTATTTGTATAATTATGCAGGGCAACCTTGGAAGGCTCAATATTGGCTTCGTCAGGTGATGGACCGTATGTATTCCTGTAGTCCGGATGGCTATTGTGGTGATGAGGACAATGGTCAGACTTCAGCTTGGTATGTGTTTTCTGCTTTAGGCTTTTATCCAGTCTGTCCGGGAACCACGCAATATGTTTTGGGTAGTCCTTTATTTAAAAAGGCAACTCTCTATTTGAAAAATGGTCACCAGGTAGTTATTAATGCGATAAATAATAATGAAGATAATGTATACATTGATTCTATGACTTTGAATGATAAGGCTTATACAAAGAACTATTTAGAGCATAATGATTTAACAGGAGGAGCCGTTCTTGATATAAGAATGTCTGATAAACCTAATTACCAGCGAGGTACTAATAGAAATGAATATCCATATTCTTTTTCACAAGAAGAATAATTCTTTAGTGTAATCTGATAGTTATTAATGCCTTTTAGTTCATAGAAACGGACATGAAATGTAATTATGATAAAAAACCTTCTACTCGAATAGCCGGTCAGTTATGGAAAGGATGGCAGGCCGTACGGGATGAAATAAACCGTCGCTGTGCATCATTGGTTGGTAAGAAACCGGTAGTCGTTGTCGTGGAATGTTATCAGGGGGTTCATCATGAAGAACTGACACGGGAACTATCTGCCTTGAATCCTTCTTTATGGGTGGATACACAGTCTGTATTCAAATCTGTGAAGGAGATAGAAACCATGACTTATCCTTATGTAACGGACGACCGTTTGTTTGGATACCGGGCACATTTTACCTATGCTGATTTCCTGGATGCTTCAAAAGTAGCGGAAGCGCGTCAGCAAATCAATCAGGCAACAGGTTTGGTTTTGGTTTATGGCCATGGAGCTGCCGTTGTAGCACCCGAATCGGATATTCTGGTATATGTGGATATGGCCCGTTGGGAAATACAGCTTCGCTTCCGCCGTCATGAAATCAATGGTTTAGGAGTAGAGAATAAAGAAGAAGGAGCTTCATATCATTATAAGAGAGGTTATTTCGTAGATTGGATTGTTTGTGATACGTTGAAGAAACAATTACTGCCGAAGGTAGATTATTGGTTGGATACACACATGCCGGAACAACCTAAAATGATTACAGGAGAAACGATGTTGGCGGGCTTGGTTAAGACTGCACATCAGCCGTTCCGTGTAGTTCCGTTCTTTGATCCGGCTCCGTGGGGCGGACAATGGATGAAACGGGTTTGTGGATTGGATCCGGAATCGGCTAATTATGGTTGGTGTTTCGACTGCGTACCCGAAGAGAACAGTTTGTATTTGAATGTAGAAGGAGAATTGTTTGAGATGCCTTCCAATAATGTGGTCTTCCATCAGACCCGCGCGTTGCTGGGTGGTCCGGTAGAATCTCGTTTCGGACAAGATTTCCCGATTCGTTTTGACTTCCTGGATACAATTGGTGGTGGAAACCTGAGTTTACAGGTTCATCCTACGACACAATACATTCGTGATACATTCGGTATTTATTATACACAGGATGAAAGTTACTACCTGTTGGATGCGGAAGAAGGAGCTACGGTATTTTTAGGATTAAAGACTGGTGTAAATCCGGAGGAAATGATCGGAGCTCTGCAGGAGTCGCAGAATACCGGAAAACCTTTTGAGGCAGAAAAGTATGTGAATCGCTGGGCAGCCAAGAAGCATGATCATTTCTTGATTCCGAATGGAACGATCCATTGTTCCGGAGCCGGAGCCATGGTCTTGGAGATCAGTGCTACGCCAAGTATATTTACCTTCAAGTTGTGGGATTGGGGACGTCTTGGATTGGACGGTCTTCCTCGTCCGATTAATATTGGTCATGGCTCACATGTTATCCAGTGGGAACGTCAGACAGAATTTACCCGTGACAATTTGGTGAACCAGGTTAAACCGGTTGCCGAAGGAGACGGCTGGCGGGAAGAACGGACCGGATTGCACGAAAATGAATTCATCGAAACCCGTCGTCATTGGTTTACCAAACCGGTTACTCATCATACCGATGATGGTGTGAATGTCTTTAATGTAATAGAAGGCGATGAACTGATCGTGGAAAGTCCGACGAATGCCTTTGAGCCGTTTGTTGTTCATTATGCGGAAACCTTTATCGTTCCGGCATCGGTAGGAGAATATACCATCCGCCCGTATGGAACTTCGGAAGGAAAGGAATGTGGAACTATCAAAGCGTATGTACGTTTCAGGCAATAAAGGCCATGAAGACAGAAAATCGTATCGTGATGACACTGGATGCAGGAGGAACCAATCTGGTTTTTTCTGCTATCCGTAACAATGAAGAGATTGTAACTCCTGTACATCTACGTTCAGAAGTGAATGATTTGGATGCTTGCTTACGGGTTTTATTGCAGGGATTTAGTCAAGTAAAAGATGCATTGACAGAAGAACCTGTGGCTATCAGTTTTGCTTTTCCCGGACCGGCCGATTATGAAGCCGGGATTATTGGAGATTTACCCAACTTCCCTTCCTTCCGGGGCGGTGTAGCTTTAGGTCCGTTCTTGCAGGAGCATTTCGGAATTCCTGTATTCATCAACAATGACGGTAGTCTGTTCGCTTATGGAGAAGCGCTTACCGGTGTTTTACCCGATGTGAACCGTCAGTTGAAGGAAGCAGGTAGTTGTAAACAATATCATAACCTGTTGGGAATTACATTAGGTACCGGATTCGGTGCCGGGGTTGTTATCAACAATGAACTGTTGATAGGAGATAATGGTACCGGTGGTGATGTCTGGTGTTTCCGTAATAAAAAATATCCGGATTATATTGTTGAGGAAAGTGTGAGTATCCGGGCGGTTAAACGGGTATATCAGGAACATTCGGGTGATACTAACGATTTGACTCCTAAAGATATATTCGATATAGCCGAAGGAAATCGTCCAGGTAACCGGCAGGCTGCGATAACAGCTTTTGAAGAACTGGGCGAAATGGCAGGCGAGGCCATTGCTTCTGCCATTACACTGATTGACGGATTAGTTGTGATAGGAGGTGGTTTGTCCGGTGCTTCGAAGTATATTCTTCCGGCGTTGATGAGGGAATTGTCGGGTACAACAGGTATGATGAACGGTAATCGGTTTGCCCGTTTGCAGATGAAGCCTTTTAATCTGGAGAATCCGGATGAATTACGGGAATTCCTGAAAGGGCAAGTTACTCAGGTGCAAGTACCAGGAACAAACCGCAGGGTGGATTATGATCCTTATAAGCGTATTGGTGTGGCGATTTCCAAACAAGGAGCAAGCCGTTCCATTGCTTTAGGTGCTTATCAATATGCTTTAGCGAAATTGGATAAAGAATGATTGGAATGTTAACAGAAAATCTATGTCTATGAAATCGATTTATTATTCTATATTGATTGCGTGTTCATTTGTTTTGCAGTCTTGTATTTCTACTTCTTCCGAGAAGAGAGAACAGGAGTCGCTGACACAATACGTAGAACCGCGTATCGGAACCGCACATTGCCGATGGTTTCATTTTGCTCCGGGTGCCATGCCGTTTGGAATGGCTAAACCAGGACCTTCGACGAATGGACATTTGGGAAATGCTTCAGGTTGGGAGGCTACAGGTTATGATTATCGGGAAAATTCGATTGAAGGTTTTCCTTGTTTACACGAATTTCAGGTTGGGGGAATTGTGTTGATGCCTACTACCGGAAAACTGATAACTGTTCCTGGCTTACCCACCGATAGTATAAAAACCGGATATCGCTCGCATTTTGATCGGGCGAACGAAGTGGCTACGGCGGGTTATTATTCAGTATTGTTGGACGATTATCAGATACGGGCAGAAGTGACCGCTACTCCGCGTGTGGCTTATCAGCGCTTTCATTTTCCGAAAGGAGCAGACAATCACCTTTTGTTTGACATAGGGAATCGTCAGGGAGAAAGTGGTGCCGTAGCAGATGCTTTTGTCTCTTATACAGAAGACGGACGGGTAGAAGGTTGGGTGATTACCCTGCCGGAATATGTCAAGAAGTACCAGCCGGGAGCGCAAGTTCCTTTATATTTCTCGGCCGTATTGGATAAACAGCCATCATCGTTTGGTACGTTCCAGGGAGAGAAGCAACAACCGGGAGCAAGAGAACTCAAAGGGATTGGTGCCGGTGTTTACTTGACTTATGATTTCCCGGAGGCTGATTCTGTAACAGCTAAGATAGGTTTGTCTTATACATCTGTAGAGAATGCTCGCTTGAATTTAGAGGCTGAGGCAAAAGATCTTTCCTTTGATGAGGCAAAAGAACAAGCACATCGGACTTGGGAAGAATACTTAGGACGTATCCGGGTGGAGACTTCTAAGCAAGAAGATAAGGTGAAGTTCTATACAGGTCTGTATCATGCGTTGTTGGGACGTGGATTGGCGAACGATGTCAATGGTGCTTATCCGAAAAATGATGGTTCGATAGGACAATTGGAGATGAAGGATGGCAAGCCGGTTCATAACATCTATAATACAGATGCTGCCTGGGGAGCTCAGTGGAATCTTTCCCAATTGTGGATCATGGCTTATCCGGAATATATTTCCGATTACATCAGCAGTCATTTACAGGCCTATGAAGATGCCGGATGGTTGGCTGACGGTCTGGCGAATAACCGTTATGTTTCCGGAGTGGGAACAAACCTGTTGCCTACGATTATTGCCGGAGCTTATGAATGTGGTATTCGGGATTTTGACACAAAGCTGGCTTATGAAGCTTGTCTGAAGAATGAACTGGATGGCGAGAACCGTCCTTTGGGAGCAGGAAAGGTTGATACTAAAGAGTTTGTTCAATATGGTTATGTCCCTCATACTTATGAAGGAGAAAGTTATTTTGAGACTACAATGTTTTCTGCTTCTCATACATTGGAATATTCTTACAGTTCTTGGACTGTGGCTCAGTGGGCTAAGCAATTAGGAGATTCTGTCAATTATAATCAGTTGATGCGTCTTTCAAAAGGTTGGGAACGATTGTATGATCCATCTACTAATTTTATTCGTCCAAAGAAAGAGGACGGGCAGTTTATCGATGATTTTGACCCAATGCAGGTATGGCGCGGTTTCCAAGAAGGGAATGCTTGGCAATATACATTTTATGTGCCACATGATGTACAAGGATTGATTGGAAAGGTTGGTGCTGATGTTTTCAATGCGCGTCTTGACAGTATCTTTACGGTTTCCCAGAAGATGATTTTCAGTGGGGGAAAAGAAGTCGGGGCTTTTGCCGGTCTGCAGACATTATATAACCAAGGGAATCAACCTTGTCTCCATATTTCATGGCTGTTCAATGAAGCTGGTCGTCCTTCGCTTACGCAGAAATGGGTACGGGCAATCTTGAATGAGTTCTATGGAACAGACGGTATTCATGGCTATGGATACGGACAAGATGAAGATCAGGGACAATTAGGTGCCTGGTATGTTATCTCGTCAATGGGCTTGTTTGATGTCAAGGGATTGACGGATTCACAACCTTCATTCGGTTTAGGTGCTCCTCTATTTGATAAGATTACGATTCAATTGAATCCGAAATATTATTCCGGAAAAGAATTTGTTATTCAGGTCAAAGGAAATACGCGGGAGAATGGCTATGTTCAGCAATATCGGCTGAATGGGAAAATGTTGCATGAACCTCGTTTGTCATTTGCAGCTTTCTCTGGTGGTGGTGTTTTAGAAATCGAGATGGGTGATCGGCCTAAAGATTCATATTAACCAGTCTATTATGAAACAAACGAATTCTAAATATACTATTCTTCCTATCCTATTCGGATTTTTTGTAATGGGATTTGTGGATGTCGTTGGAATTTCAACGAATTATGTCAAGCATGATTTTGGTTTGTCGGATACTTTGGCCAATCTGATTCCGATGATGGTATTTCTGTGGTTTGCAATCTTTTCAATTCCTACAGGAATGTTGATGGGGTGTATCGGTCGCCGAAATACTGTGGGAGTTTCGTTGGGTATTACTTTTGTGGCGATGTTGTTGCCTTTGTTTCTATATGATTTTGTTAGTGTTTTGCTTGCCTTTGCTTTATTGGGTATTGGGAATACTATTCTTCAGGTATCCTTGAATCCGATGGTAGCAAGTGTTGTATCGCCAGGTAAAATTACGAGTGTTTTAACGCTGGGACAATTTTTGAAAGCTGTTTCTTCTTTTTTAGGGCCTTTGATTGCTGGAACTGCTGCTTCTTTCTGGGGAGACTGGAAGTGGATATTTGCTGTTTATGCTGTGACTACGTTGTTGTCTGTTGTTTGGCTGCTGGCTGGCGTGCATGAAGAGGAACAGAAGATGGTACAAAGTTCTACTTTTACTATGGTGGGTTCTTTGCTTAAAGATCGCTACATTGGAATGTTGTTTTTAGGAATACTGTTCATCGTAGGAATTGATGTTGGTTTGAATACTACAATTCCCAAGTTATTGATAGAAAAGACTGGTATGGTAGTTAGTGAGGCTGGACTAGGAAGCAGCCTTTATTTTTCAGCTCGTACTATTGGTACATTTGTTGGAGCCTTTCTGTTAGCTAGGGTTGCATCTGACCGTTTCATGCAATACAGTATAGGGATTGGTCTCATTAGTCTTGTTTTGTTATTGTTAGCTGATAGCCTGTTGTGGATTTCTATATTGGTCGTTATTATTGGATTGGCTTGTTCAAATGTGTTTTCGATTATTTTCTCATATGCCTTGCGGCATTTGCCGGAACGTGATAATGAAATTTCTGCTTTGATGATTATGGGCGTTTCTGGTGGAGCTTTGGTGACTCCATTGATGGGAATTTTGTCGGAAGGAGTTGGTCAAGCGGCAGGCTTATCATTATTGGTTTTATGTTTATTGTATCTTGGATGGGTTTCTTTTCGTTTATAGAAACATTTATGGCTTTATATGTGTCCGGATATGTTGCAAGTGTACAAAGTTTAGCTTATCTTTGATGTTGATGAAGTAATTTGTAGTCAAGAGCTGTGGTTTTGCTTGATTAACTTTATGAGATAGTTTTAGATTTTATAATTTAAATATTGTTTTGACAATGAAGAAGGCTGTTTTATTGTTATTATTGTGGTGCGTATTAGGAATTTCAGTGCATGCCCAAAAAAGTTTTGTTTTGAAATCTCCTGGGGGAAATTTATCTACAACAATTGTGGCTGGTGAACAATTGACATACGATGTCGTTTGTAACGGTCGCCAGATAATGGCTCCATCAAATATTTCCATGACTTTGGATAATGGAACGGTGTGGGGCAATGGTGTTCGTATTCAAAAAAGTCGGCGTAAGAGTGTGGACGAAACGGTGTTTTCTCCATTCTATCGCGCTGCTCAAATAAGAGATCATTATAATGAATTGGTTTTATTCTTTAAAGGACATTATCGGGTCGAATTTAGAGCATATGATGATGGAATTGCCTATCGCTTTGTAAGCGATGTGGAAAAGCCTTTTAATATTGTTTCGGAACAATCTGATTTTAATTTTCCTTTTGATGCTGTGGCTTCAGTTCCATATGTCAGAAATTGGAATGAAGATAACCCTGACGCTCAGTTCTTTAATTCATTTGAAAATGAATATACAACTACATCTTTATCTAAGTTGCATAAACAAAGGCTGATGTTTTTGCCTGTAGTTGTGAATGTAGGCGAAGGTATGAAGATGTGTATAACAGAAACTCATTTGGAAAATTATCCAGGACTTTATTTGTCTGCTTCCCAAGGAAGTAATCGGTTGAGTGCGGTTTTTGCTCCTTATCCAAAGCAGTTAAAACAAGGCGGGCATAATAAGCTTCAGATGTTGGTAACTGAACGGGAAAATTATATAGCCAAAGTTGAGAAAGCGCGTACGTTCCCTTGGCGTATAGCTATTGTTTCTACTTCGGATAAGGATTTGGCCGCTTCCAATCTGAGTTATCTGTTGGCTGCTCCTTCACGTGTCGACGATACTTCGTGGATTAAGCCGGGCAAAGTAGCATGGGAATGGTGGAATGATTGGAATTTGGAAGGAGTTGATTTCGTGACGGGAGTAAACAATGAAACCTATAAGGCTTATATTGATTTTGCGGCATCTAAAGGGATAGAATATGTTATTTTGGATGAAGGATGGGCCGTAAATTTGAAAGCGGATTTGATGCAGGTTGTCAAGGATATTAATTTACGCGAATTGGTGGATTATGCCAAGCAGCGAAATGTAGGCATTATTCTTTGGGCTGGATATTATGCTTTTGATCGTGATATGGAAAACATATGCCGTCATTATTCAGAAATGGGAATAAAAGGCTTTAAGGTTGATTTTATGGATCGTGACGATCAGATTATAACCGACTTTAATTATCGTGCAGCTGCGATGTGTGCTAAATATAAGTTGGTTCTTGATTTACATGGGACGTCTAAACCGGCAGGCTTGAATCGAACTTATCCTAATGTGCTCAATTTTGAAGGTGTAAATGGATTGGAACAATTAAAGTGGAATCCAGTATCTTATGATCAAGTAAAATATGATGTTATGCTTCCCTTTATTCGTCAAGTTGCTGGACCTATGGATTACACTCAAGGAGCTATGCGTAATGCAGCCAAGGGACATTATTATCCTTGCTATTCTGAACCGATGAGCCAAGGTACGCGTTGTCGTCAATTGGCGTTGTATGTAGTGTTGGAGTCTCCGTTGAATATGCTTTGTGATGCTCCTAGCAATTATATGCGCGAGCCAGAATCTACAGATTTTATAGCACAAATTCCTACTGTATGGGATGAAACGAGAGTTTTGGAAGGTAAGATGGGCGAATATATTGTGACTGCTCGTCGTAAGGGAGATGTTTGGTATGTAGGTGGAATTACTGATTGGAATACCCGTGAGTTGACTATTGATTTGTCTTTTTTGCCTGAAGGCAAATATCAGCTTGAACAATTTTGCGATGGAGTGAATGCTCATCGTAAAGGAACGGATTATCGTAAACAAGTTGGCGAGTTATCTTTCGATAGAAAGATTCAAATAAAAATGTATCCAGGTGGTGGATATGTAGCTAAAATCCAGAAGAAATAACTTTCTGTAAGATAGTAGGAATAAGAAAATTGATAGGGCTGTATCAGAATGGTGCTGTACTTGGAGCTATTCTTGATACAGCCTTTATTTTGTGAAAAAACTATGTAAGAAACTGAATGGTTGAGTGAAGTTTGTTATGTGAATAGAGTTGCTCTGACTAATAGTTGAATTATTTTGTAGATTTCATCGTAAAATGTTGTATTATAAGATGCTATGTTGGGTTCTGTTGGTAGACATAAATAATGGTTTCACATGATTGTCTTGAATATCAATTGCTTGCAGATGTGTGAAAGCGTGAAGGTGTTTTGTTTGAGAGGATTAATTTTTTCTGATGCAATGAATAGCCTTCTTATTACGAGAAAAAAAGCTCTGTTATATAGTATATTCTTTAAGAAGCTAAACATTAATATTAAAGATATAAACATCAACATTAGAAGCATAAACATCAATATGAGGGATCTAACTATTCACTTTGGATTGCTTTGTTTCGCTGAAGGAAAGTTGGTTGCTTTAGAAAGAGAAGTGTATACTAATTGGACGGATTTGTTGGAGGCTATAAATTGTAATGGGCATTTCTTATTTTTGTAGTATTGAAGTAATATGCTCTATTTCTTCAGGCAGAAAGATAGAAAGAGCTTTTAATTATAATAAGATTGTCCATCCTCACAGCTGAATAGTCTATTTTGTACCTAAATGTAATTTGCGTACTTTGCATGTGTTCTGGATTAATAATAAAATTAGTATATAAACTTTTATTTTGTTTAAATTTTTAAATCTTGTTATGGAATACAGTGATTTTAAAGGAAAATGCAAACGCTTATGGATCTTGTGTTTGCTATCTGTTTTATCCTTTTCATCTTTATTCGCACAGAATGTAAATGTTAAGGGGTATGTGTATGACAAATCAAGTGGTGAACCTTTGATTGGGGCTACCGTAATGCAAAAAGGTACTCAAAATGGAGTCGTAACTGATGTGGATGGTAATTTTACTTTGAGTATCCCTGTTAATGGGGTATTTGTGGTGAATTATATTGGTTATAATTCCAAAGAAATAAAGGTTACTTCAGCGACGAAGAAATTAAAGATCGCGATGGAAGAGAATTCCATGGTTTTGGATGAAGTTGTTGCTATTGGTTATGGTACAGCTAAAAAGAAAGATTTGACCGGTTCTATCGCATCAATTAGATTGGAGGATTCTCCACGTTTGCAGTTGCCTAATATGAATGTATTGGATGCATTAAAGGGACAATTGCCGGGCTTTGATATAGGCACAGCAACGAACGCTGGTGGTAATCCTAGTATTAATATTCGTGGTCAGAATTCTATTAAGGCCTCTAATGACCCATTGCTTGTAGTAGATGGAGTTGTATTCGTGGGTAGCTGGAATGAACTAAATCCTAATGATGTAGCTTCTGTGGATGTATTAAAAGATGCAAGTTCTGCTGCGGTGTATGGTTCAAGAGCTGCCAATGGTGTCATTCTGGTTACAACTAAGAAAGGTAAATCAGGAAAGCCGTCTGTACGTTTTGGTGCAACTCTTGGTTTTCAAACGCCAACTACGATGCCGGATATGCTTTCACCGGAAGGATACCTTCAGTTAAAGTACGACTTAAATAAAATGAATGGTGCTTCTGATGCTGATTTGACATTGGAGAATATGTTAACTCCTTATGAATATTCTGCATACCAGGAGGGAAATATTATAGATTGGTATGATGAGTGTGTCAGAATGGGATTATCTCAAGATTATCAAGTGAGCGTTTCTGGAGGAACAGATAAGGTAAGTTACTATTTCTCAGGTCAATATCTTGATCAACAGGGTGTAATGGTTAATGATGATTTTAAGAAATTCTCTGTTACATCTAAAATTGATGCGCAAATTACAGATTGGTTGAAAGTTGGTTTGAATCTTTCTGTTATTAATAAAAATGCGGATGGAGTGGCTCCTGATATGAGAAATGCAATCAATAATACACCTTATGGATATAAATATGTGCGTTTTGAAGGATTCGAGGATCAAATGGAACGTTCTCCTCAGGGGCATACAACTACAATAAATCCCTTGTGGCAGACTACTCAATATAATGAAGATAGAAATCAGAATTATCGTAGTTTGTTTTATGCAAAAATTGATGTTCCATGGGTAAAGGGACTGACCTATACATTTAATTATTCATTAAACCGTTGGGAAGGGCATTCTGCTAATTTCCAAGATGAACGGTATTTTATGAATACATTGAATGAAAGCGATCTTTATGATCAGACCAAGTATTTAGTTGATGCTAATGGTTATAAGAATCATTCAACCCGAACAGATTGGTTTATGAACCATTTGATAAATTATAATCGTACTTTTGGCGATCATTCTATTGATGCTACTCTGTTGGCTGAGCGTCAGCGTCAGACGACAACTACATCTAAATTAAGTGCTAAAGACTTTTCTGCTGCAGGTTCTACTGCTCTAGGTATACATGCCTTGGAGTTAGGCAATCCGGAAAAAAGAGGTGTGGAAACAGGTAAATCGGTCCTTTCGCAATTAGCATATATGGCTCGTGCAAATTATGCATACAAACAGCGGTATCATTTGTCTGCTTCTGTACGTAGAGATGGATATTCGGGTTTTGCGGATGGCAATAAATATGGAAACTTCTTTTCTGCTGCTGGTGCATGGACGATTAGTAATGAAGATTTTTTCAGAGATAATGTAAAATTGATAAATTATTTAAAGCTTAGACTTTCTTATGGGCAAAATGGTAATCCTTCGGTAGGATCATATTCAACTTTCTCAAGAATGGGTTCTGGTGTATACTTATTTGGTGACGAAACAGTGAATACTTCTGCTGCAAGTGGACTGGCCAATAAAGGACTTTCATGGGAAAGAACTGGAGCTTGGAACGTCGGATTTGATTTTTCGATGTTCAATGATCGATTGAGTGGTAACGTTGATTATTATAAATCAAAAACTGTAGATTTGTTATTAAATCGTGCTATACCAATTATGAATGGTTTCCAATCAGTGTCAGATAATATTGGAGAAGTAGCTAACTGGGGACTTGAGTTTTCTTTGAAATCTGTTAATATTCAGACGAAAGATTTTACTTGGACATCTGGGTTGAATTATTGGATGAATCGTAATAAAGTAGTTTCTCTTTATGGATTGGATGGTAATGGCGATGGTATAGAGGACGATGATATTGCAAATAATTTATTTATTGGAAAATCTTTAGGTGCTGTTTACACATTTGTTTTTGATGGAATTATTCAAGAGGACGATGTTGAATATATGGCAATTTATGGTGGTGTTCCTGGAGATGTGAAATTTAAGGACTTGAATAATGATGGTAAAATTGATGCAAACGGTGATAGAAAGATTATTGGTTATTCTAAACCAAACTTTACGATGACGCTTTCCAACACATTAACATATAAGAATATTGAATTGTATTTCTTGTTGAATTGGATTGCAGGTGGAGGTAAGAATAATTATTATCTTGCTAATAATATTTATGCAAACTATGTAGGAACCTTTGGTGGTGGTGGAACTGCTAACTGGTTGGACAAAGAGTATTGGATGCCTGAACATCCCTCTAATAAGGTTCCTCGTCCGAATTATAAAAACCCTTATGGCTATCAGTTCCCTCAACGTCATGATTTTCTGCGTTTGCAAGACTTGTCTTTGGCATATAGATTTGATAAGGAATTATTGTCAAAGATGTCTATTCAAGGTTTGAAGGTTTATTTGGCTGCTAAGAATCTCCTGACTTTTACATCATGGGAAGGACAGGATCCTGAGACAGGACAGGCTTATGCTCATGGAAATCCGGCATTAAGAAATATTACTGTTGGTGTGGAAGTTACGTTTTAATTAAAATTTAAAGATATGAAAAAAATAATATATTTAGCTTTTTCGCTTTGTGCACTGTGTGGATGCAATGATGATGCATTTTTGAAAGAAAATGCGGATGATTTTCTCACTGTAGATAATTCATATTTGAATGCAGCGCAATTTAGAACTGGTTTGAATGAATTTTACCGAGTTGCAAGACAAAATTATAATTTTCAGGATGATCCTGCACATTTCTTTCAATTTGGCTCTGGTACGGATGTAATGTTTCGTCAAAATTCAGATACGGAACTTTTTACAGATTGGAGTTATGTTAATTCTTTGACAGATGTATTTCGTATTGTATACGGTCGCCATTTTGGTATGCTATATAATGTGAATACATTGTTGAAGCAAACTGAAAATCCGAATGTTCGTTGGAGTAATGAGGAGGAAAAACTAGCTATTCAAGCAGAAGCTCGTTTTTTTAGAGGTTACTGTTATCGTTATTTAGGATGTATGTTTGGTGGTGTTCCTATTTTAACAGAACCTGTGGAAACTCCATCTTTAGCTTATACGCGTGATAGTAGGGAAGATGTGTATCGGCAGTGTGTAGAAGATTTTGAATTTGCTGCAAAATATTTACCGACTTCTGTATCAGAACCAGGACGTGTGGTTAAAGCTGCTGCTTATCATTATCTAACAGAAATGTGCATTGCTCTTGGAGATGAAACAGGTGATAAATCCATGTATCAGAAAGCTATTGACGCTGCATCTATGGTGATAGATCAAAAAGTGGGTGAATATCATTTGATGACAGAACGTTTTGGCTGGCGTAAAGATGTAGAAGGTAAAGATGCTTTTTGGGATTTATTCCAGATGAAGAGTGAAGAAGGCTTCTCTAATTTTAGTTATCAGACAGGTAATAAGGAGTCGATTTGGGTGATTCAAGTGGATAAGTTTAAGCAGGGAGGACTTAATGATGGATTGTCAACGCGTACAGATCAGGAACGTGTATTTTGGCCTGCTTTTTGGGGAAGTACTAAGTTCGGTTATGATGGTCAGGCACGTGACTGGACAGGCCGAGGAATTGCTTGGTTGCGTCCGACAACATATTTCTTATATCAATTGTGGGGTAAATCAGGTTCAGAGGATCAACGTAACGCAGAACACAATATAAATCGTATCTATCGTGCACCTAAACCCATTGTTGGTGGTGTGGAAGTAGATGATCCTACAAAAGTGTATGAAACACCTGTTACTTTGGCAGATGGAACAAATATTGTAGTAAAATTACATCCGGGTGACATCATTCAACGTGAGTGGTTGACCACAAGAAATGATACAATGGAACGTTTCTTCCCTCGAATCATGAAATGTGGTTCTGATTGGCACTATGCAGCTGAGCCTTCTAATGGTTTTGTGATGGAATGGTATGCTATTCGTTTAGCTGAAACTTATTTGTTGCGAGCAGAAGCATATCTGAAAAATGGTAATAAAGAAGCTGCTGCTGCAGATATTAATGTGGTGAGAGCTCGTGCAAAAGCTAAACCAGTAGCTGCGTCAGATGTGGATATCGATTATTTGTTGGATGAAAGAGCTCGTGAACTTTATGCAGAAGAATTCCGTACGTTGACATTATGTCGTATGGGACTCCTTTATGATAGAACCAAAAGGTTTGGTTATGAAGTTTCTGCGCGGACAGTAGGTGAGAAGAACAATCTTTGTCCAATACCGCAATCAGTAATTGATGCGAATTCACAAGCAGATTTCCCTAATAATCCGGGTTTCTGATAATAAATATATAGGTATTAGGTTTATATAAAGTTAATTGGCAGGTTCATTTAGTTTCCAAAATTCTAATTTTCTTGCCAATTAACATTTTCAAATGAAGTGACTAATTAAGAATGTATTTATGAAAAAAAATTATTTGATAAGTTTATTTGCCACTTTATTACTCTCCTTTATGTTTGGAGCTTGTAGTGAAGATGATAATTATACGGGGTATTATATTGATTTGAAAGGTGCCTCTGATCAATATGAGTATGTTAATGAAAATGGAATCTTGCAAATTCCGTTGTATGTGACTTCAGATGCAGGTTTTAAGAGTGCATATTATAAATTAGCGATTAAAGATGCTGATGGTAATACGAATATTGGTAGCGCTGTTGAATTTCCGGTTTCAGGGAATACTTTTGATCAGGTTGTAGAGATAAAAGCTGTTAAGGGACTTTCCCATATTGTTTTTGCTATAATTGATAACAACGATCAATTATATAAAAGAACAATTTATATATCTGAGGTAAAGGCTGCTCCTGTTTTGTCTTTTAAAGATGGTGTATCAGAAAAAAATACTGTTTGCATAGGAATTCCTTTTAATATTAGAGGAAATATTGAGAGTGAGTATGAACTTAAATCTGTTTGGGCAAAAACGGTCGTAAATGGTGTGGAAAAAGATTCTATTCCTGCTGCATTGTCCTCGGATTTTGAAATTTCTATTCCTGTAGAAGCTGGACTGCAATCAGTTTTAGTTAGTGCTTCTAATATTTACGGTGGAGTTGATACGAAAGAATTTAAAGTCTTGAATGTTGTGGCTGAAGATTTTATAGATGTGGCACTTGATGGAAATATGAGTGAACTGAATAGAATATTTAGAGGTAAAACAAATCTTGTAAAAGGACGAATTGCTTCAGGTTCAGATATAGTAACTGTGAAATATGCAATTAAAAAAGATGGAATATTAGGTAGTTATACAGATATGTCTTTGACAGATAATGATGGTAATGAGGCTAATTTTTCATTTGAACTGGTTGGTGAGGAAGGATTGGAGTCAGTAACTGTAGCTGTAGAAAATAAGACCGGTATATCAGTTCAAAAGGAATATACTGTTTCAAAAGTTGCTTATCTGACAGATGTCGTGATGTCAACAGATCCTGAGGATAAATCATGTTTCTTGGCTTTGTATGAACCTACACCTGTTTTTGGAGCAGAAGAAGCTATTAATGTTCAAGATAGGATTGATTTCTTTGTAGCAAATAAAGGGAATGGAGTTCAGCCGTTATCTCCTCATGCATACGGTGCTGGTGATGCTTATTATAATGCTTCTCTTCCGTATTTGAAAGGATTTGAAACTTTGACCTATTCTTATCTATCTTCACGTCGTGGAAAGTTGTATAAGGAAGAGTTTGATGCGGTTAACACGGAAGATGCTCTTATGGATTTATTGAATTATCGTATAATTGGTCCTAATCCAGATGGAGAAAACTATAATATATTGACCGCAAGTCGTAGAGTGGGAGATACTTTCAATGATTCTAGTAAGAAGGATGGTGGATTCATTTTAGGTTGGGGAAATCATACTCATCCGACAACAAGTCCTGCTGTTGTGGATAATGTAGCATTTGCTATATTCTGGGTAAAGAGTGTCCAAAAGAAAGCTAATGGACATTGGGTTATTGTTTTTGATGTAAAATATCCATTAGATGATGAGCGTAGTGCTAATAATAAGGGTTCTATAGCTCCTTACGAACCTTATCCATTATAATTCGTATATAAAAAATAAATGAGAGAGGAGCATGAATAAATGTATTGTGTGCTCCTCTTTTTATGAATGACGTATCGTACCATGATAGATATGAAGCTGATAATATTTTTAGTGCTTTGGATGATTTTTCCTTGGGGAAATGTTCTTGGAAATGAACCTGTCCGTTTGAAGGTTATGACATATAATTTGCGTTTTGGGGAGTTGGCTACTTTGGAAGAATTGGCTAATTTTATTTCTGGCCAGAATCCTGATGTTGTCGCACTGCAAGAACTGGATTGTATGACAAAACGTAAACGAGCTCCCCATCAGCATAATAAGAATTTTATTACGGAACTGGGATATTATACAAAAATGTTTCCTTTATACGGTAAAACGATTTCTTATGCTGGAGGATTATATGGGATTGGTTTGTTGACCAGATTTCCGTATTGTAATGTGCATAAGGTTATGTTGCCAAAACAAGAGGAACAGCATGAAGCTCGTGCATTACTAATGGCTGAAGTTGAATTACCCACTGGTGATACAATTATAGTGGCTTCTACTCATCTAGATTATACTTCATCAGCTTCTCGAGCTAGACAGTTAGGAGTTATTAGAGATATATTAGAAAAGCAGTCTTATCCTGTTATATTGGGAGGAGATTTTAATGCAAAGCCTGATTCAGAAGAAATAGTTACATCATTTGAAGGGTGGCAACAACTTTCACAGAATGACATTTTAACCTCACCAGCTCAAAGACCTAAAAGTAAGATTGATTATTTATTTGGTTATCCTAAAGAGAGTTGGAGATTGATAACATCAAAAACGGTAAATATATTATTGTCCGATCATTTGCCCATCGTTTCAGAAATAGAATTGTTTGTAGATTAGATTAAAGTGTTATTGTTATGTTCAAAAAATATATTGTCTTATTAGTTTCGTTTTCATTCAGTTTATCTTCTTTTTCTCAAATCTCTAAATTATCGGATAGGGATTGGGCATTAGAAACAGAGACGATGACATATCGGCTTGGGATTCGTGGTGAACGTTTAAATACTTTCTATTATGGTCCTCGGGTAAACGCTGGTGAAGAAGAATCTGCTTATTGGAATGAATACCCTGAAATTCCAGTGCGTGGAGTTGGCGCTTGGAATAATCCAGTTGTGGAAGCTGTCTTCAAGGATAATGTTCGTGATTTAGATTTAAAATATGAATCTTCAATATTGCAAAAAGAGGGTAATTATGATGTTCTGAGAATAGAACTAAAGGATACTTATTATCCGTTGTCTGTATGGGCCTGCTATCGTGTATTACCTGAGTATAATTTAATAGAGAAATGGGTTGAAGTTTGTAATACAGGAAAACGCGGGGATATATTAATAGAAAATTTGCAGTCTGGTTCATTGTGGCTACCTTCTTCTTGGTATGAATTAACTCATTTGTCAGGGTCATTAGGAAATGAATTTCAACCCCAGACTACACTGCTGACACAGGGTGTAAAAACGATTCAATCAAGAGATTTTAAATCGTATGGCTCTTCATATTTTGCGGTACGTCCTCAAGGAGAAAGTGATGAGTTTTCAGGAAGTGTTTGGTTTGGTCAATTGCAATATAGTGGGGTTTGGAGGATGGATTTTGAGCGTTTAACAGATGGAGCTCTACAGATTGTTGGTGGTATCCGTTTCTGGGATAGTTGGTTGAACTTGGAACCCGGAGAATCTTTCATGACTCCTAAATTGTGTTTTGGATATACATCAAAGGGTAGTTCTGATGTCTCTCAGACCTTTGCTTCTTATACTCGAGAGATTCTGCAAAAAGGTAAGCAACAACGTCCTGTTATATATAACAGTTGGTATGCCACAGGTTTTGATGTAAATGAGCAGCAACAATTGGCGATTGCCAAAGTTGCCAAGGAGATCGGTGTGGAAATGTTTGTAATCGATGACGGTTGGTTTAAGGGACGTGTAAATGACCGAGGAGGTTTGGGAGACTGGACTGTTGATAAAAATAAATTTCCCAATGGACTGAATCCATTAATTAAGCAAATTAATGATATGGGAATGGATTTTGGAATTTGGGTTGAACCGGAAATGGTGAATCCGAATAGTGATTTGTATCGTAGCCACCCGGATTGGATATTTTATTTCCCTAACCGCCCTAAGACGTTAGGACGTAATCAGGCGATGTTAAACTTAGCTCGTGAAGATGTTTACCAATATTTGTATCAATCATTGTCTACCCTTTTGCGAGAACATAATATTAAGTACCTTAAGTGGGATATGAATCGACATTTGACGGAACCGGGATGGCCTTCTGCGCCTGCTAAAGAGCAGCGAGAGGTTCGTATCCGTTATACAGAGAATCTATATCGTCTTGTTGATGCTTTAAAGAAAGAGTTTCCTCATGTATTGTTTGAAACTTGTTCCAGTGGTGGTGGAAGGGTTGATTTGGGAATGCTATCCCGCATGGATGTTGCTTGGGCTAGTGATAATATTGATCCATTAGATCGCATTTATATTCAATACGGTTATTTAAGTGCTTATCCGGCAAATTCCATGGTAAGTTGGACTGGAGGTGAAAATTGGCATAGCATGAATTATTCCTTGGATTTTCGTTTTGATGTAGCCATGAGTGGCGTTCTTGGTATTGGGAATAATATAACAGAATGGAAATCAGAAGAAATAGAAATTGCTAAGAAGAAAATCGCATTGTATAAAGAAATTAGGTCATTAGTGCATGAAGGTATTTTATTCAGATTGTCTTCACCTTTTAATTCTAATAGATCTGTGTTGGAATACGTGAGTCCTAATAAAGACGAGGCGGTTGTATTTTGCTATAATGTAGGTGAGCAGATTGGTGCTAGTACACGTTGTCCTGTTGAAAAGCCGCGATTGGTATTGAAGGGGTTAAAAGAGAATGGAATTTATTCTATTGATGGTGATAAAAAGCAATATAGCGGCAATTATTTAATGAATACAGGAATTGTGTATCCGGTAACGGGAATTTGTAAAAGTAAAATTATACGTGTAAAAATGTTGAAATAGTTTTGTTATGAGATTCTTGAGTTATTTTATATTCTCTTTTTTAATTATTGTTGGGGGATATGCTAAGGGTGTATCTAAGGTATTACATTCTCCAGATAATTCTATATCATTTTCTGCTTATGTTGATAATGGATCTTTAAAATATCAAGTTTCATATAAGGAAAAACCTGTTATTTTGGAATCATGTCTTGGAATTGATGGTTGGAAAGATCGTATTGAGATAGAACGAATTGATTCTTTGTCTGTAAATAAAAAATGGCATCCTGTATATGGTGAACGTGCTGTCGTATTGGATTGTTATAAAGAATATACTTATATTTTGCGAACTAAAGGGAGGGGTGACCGGTTGGCTTTGATTGTAAGGGCTTATAATTCTGGCATAGGCTTCCGTTATAAGTATCTACATGGATCCTACTTGCGTATTACAGAGGAGTATACATCTTTTGTAGTACCAGAGAATACATATTGCTGGTTCGCTCCATTTGCACAAGCAGAACATAAGCGGATGTTAATAAAAGATTGGCCGGGTGAGGCTGAAAGACCGTTAACTCTCCAGTTAGAAAATGGTTTGTACGCTAGTCTTGCGGAGGCAGAAATGGTAAATTATAGTCGAACTAAATTTATTGTCCGTAAAGGTGAAAGCAATGTGATCCGTTGCAAAATGTATGATCCTGTCGAGGATATTGCTCCGTTTGAAACTCCTTGGCGGGTAATTATGGTTGCTGAACATCCGAAAGATTTGATTAATAATAATGATTTGATTTTAAATTTAAATCCTGAATGCCAGATAGCTAACACTGATTGGATTAAGCCGGGACGTATTATTCGATCTGTGTCTTTGACGACTGATGGAGCTAAAAAAGTTATTGATTTTGCAGCAAAAAGAGGTTTAAACTATATACATTTTGATTCTGGTTGGTATGGCTCTGAAGTGTCAAAGGATTCAGATCCAAGAAAATCTGATGTAGATCCACAACGTTGCCCTGTTAATGATTTAGATATCCCTGAGGTGGTTCGATATGCAAAGTCTAAAGGTGTTGGTGTATGGGTATATGTTAATCAACGTGCACTTTCGGCACATTTAGATGAGATCCTCCCTTTGTATGAATCATGGGGAATAGCAGGCATTAAATTTGGTTTTGTACATGTGGGGTCTTTCCGTTGGACAACATGGCTACATGATGCAGTTAAGAAGTGTGCTGAACATCATTTGATGGTAGATATTCATGATGAATATCGTCCAACGGGATTCAGTCGTACTTATCCTAATTTGTTGACTCAGGAAGGAGTTAGAGGAAATGAAGAATTTCCTGATGGGGTTAATAATACCACACTTCCATTTACTCGTTTCTTGTGTGGAGCTGCTGATGCAACAATTTGTTATTTTCATAGAAAAGAATTAAAACCGGGACTGGCGAAGAATCCTAATGCACGTGCATTACTAAATACGGCATGTCATCAAATGGCATTGTCTGTTATTAATTATAGTCCTTTGCAATTTCTTTATTGGTATGATACCCCAGAGGATGTGACAGATGAACCGGAATTGTTCTTTTTTGATAATCTTCCAACAACATGGGATGATTCTAAAACGTTGGATGGAGCTATTGGGGAATATATTACAATGGCTCGTAAAAAAGATGGTGTTTGGTATGTTGGGTGTATTACCAATAATGAGGCTCGTAAATTAGAAGTCTCTCTCGATTTTTTGGAAGATGGGAAGAAATATGAATTAACAATGTTTACAGATGGGGGAGAGAAAATAAAGACACGAACCCATGTAGCCATTAATACAAAGAAAGTGACTAATAAGACTAATATAAAACTTTCATTATTACCTCGTGGAGGGGTTGCAATGATTATTAAAGAATTGGAGAAATAAAACATGAAAAAATATGTTTGGGGCAGTTTGCTCATCTTATTATGTGCTTGTTCTTCTCAATCTTCTAAATTGGATGTAGATGCTGATTTGGAATATTGTGAAGCTCAAGTGAAAAAGAGCTTGGAAGTATTGGATGATACGACTAAAATGCCACGTAATATTTTGTCTGATAGAAATGAACATGTATGGAATTGTACTTCTATCTATGATTGGACTAGTGGCTTCTGGCCAGGAATACTTTGGTATGTATACGAATTCTCAGGAGATTCTGAAATTAAAAGGCAAGCGGAACGTTTTTCATCTGCTTTATATCCAGTTCTTAATCGTAAGCCTGACAATCATGACTTAGGTTTTATGATGTATTGTAGTTTAGGCAATGCGTATCGATTAACTCAAAAAGAGGAATATAAAAAGATTTTGCTTCAGGCTGCTGATTCGTTAGCAACTTTATATGATGAACGAGTTGGTACAATTCATTCATGGCCGGGGATGAGACAACAGCAAGGTTGGCCTCATAATACAATAATTGATAATATGCTGAACTTGGAGTTGTTGTTTTGGGCATCGAAGAATGGTGGTAGCAAGCATTTGTATGATATGGCTTATCGACATGCTCAAGTTACAGCTGAGAATCAGTTTCGAAAAGATTATAGTACCTGTCATGTTGTCGTATATGACACTATTAGTGGTAAAAGACTAGCTCAAGTGACTCACCAGGGATATGCGGATACTTCTATGTGGGCACGGGGACAGGCGTGGGCTATCTATGGTTTTACAATGTGTTATCGTGAAACAGGCAATAGGAATTTTCTTAAGGTAGCTCAAGATGCTGCTGATATTTATTTGCGAAGACTGCCTTCAGATGGAGTTCCTTATTGGGATTTTGATGCACCTAATATTCCTAACGAACCTAAAGATGCTTCGGCTGCAGCTGTTGTTGCTTCTGGCTTGCTGGAATTAAGTTCTTATTTGAGTGATAAAGAAGAGAAAGTAAAGTACTTTAATGCGGCTGTGAAAATGCTGAGAACTTTATCTTCTTCATATCAGAGTAGAACCGTTAATGACGCATTTTTACTTCATTCTACAGGACATAAACCTAATGGCTCAGAGATTGATGCGTCAATTATTTATGCGGATTATTATTATTTGGAGGCCTTGATGCGGTTAAAAAGAGTTTATAATAATCAAAAGGTTATTGAATGAAAATGGGAAGAATCATATTCTTTTTGATAGGTTTGCTTATAATCCAATTCGTTGATGCGCAGCAGACGGATGACTTTTATTTTTATTCGAAAGATGATATACGTAATATTAGATTATCTGCAAAGACGGAATGGGGTAGTACTATCCTAAAGAATCTTGAGAATACAATAAAAGAGAGGGAAAAACACTCTTTGGAGATTCCTGTTTTGGAGGGTGGGCATGGACATCATTATTTTTGTCCAATTCATAACACTCAATTTTTGTTTGATTGGGATAGTCCTAAATCTCATTATTGCACTGTTTGTAAGAAAAAATGGAGCGGAGTAGATCGATATGATTGGGCTTGGGTAAATTTTGTACATGGAGCTAATTTGGACTATTTAAAAGCAAATATGTATTTGTATTTGGCTACAGATAGGGCAAAGTATGCTCACAAGATCACATCTATGTTGCTTGATTTGTCAAAGAAATATCCAGCTTATAAAATACACGATAGAGAGCGTAAATATAATCCTGGTACTAGTGGAAAATTATTTTCCCAAAGTTTGGACGAGGCAGTTTGGGCTATTGATGCAGCTCGTGCTTATTTAGTCGCTTCTGAGGTAATGAGTCCTGAGGAGCGTAGACAAATAGAATGCGGCTTTTTGCAGCCATGTGCAGATTTGTTGATGTCAAGTCGTGATAAAGGAAACTGGCAGGTGTGGCATAATGGTGGAATTATTGCATTAGGTATTGCTTTAAAGAATGATTCAATCATTCATGTAGCTTTGGATAAACCGGTATTAGGATATTATGATATGCAAAAATATCATGTATATGATGATGGATGGTGGAACGAAGGTTCTGTAGTTTATCATTTTTATCCGTTAAGAGCCATTTTGTTATCTGCTGAGGCATTAAGATGTAGACATATAGAACTGTATGATCAAAAGATGATCAATATGTTTTTATCACCTGTTCAGTTGCTTTATTCAGACTTGATGTTCCCATCTCATAATGATGGATGGTATGGGACAACATTGCTTGATCAAGTTGGATTGTATGAGATTGTGGCTTTACGTACAGGCAATCCTCAGTTAAAGGAAATTTTAGCAGCATGTTATAAAAAGGTAAAACGGACCTCACCTGAAGCTTTGATTAATGGAATGGATTTAGACTCTTGTGGTGACAAGGTCGTTTTGCAAAATCATTTATTCCCAAATTTGGGAGTTGGTGTTCTGCGTAGTGGCAATAAAACAGTTGTTTTAAAAGCTGGCCCCAGTGGAGGATTACATGGTCATCCAGATAAATTATCAATAAGTATTCATGACGGGGACACTGAGATTTTACCAGATTTGGGGACTACTGCATATGGGGTTCCAGATTGTTACGCTTGGTATCAAAAAACAATTTCCCATAATACTGTAACAGTAGATAAAAAAAATCAGAAAGCAACTGCTGGAGAAATATTATTATTTAAATCTGATGATGTGGGTGGAAAGATTCAGGCGGCGGTGAATGATGCCTATACAGGAGTTAGAATGTGTAGAAGTCTGAAATTAGATAGTTTGTACTTGAAAGATAGTTTTGTGTGTAAGTCAGATAGTAATCATGTTTATGATTATACCTTGATTCTGCGTGAACCCATATTTTTAGCAGACGCACAGTGTGATACGTTGCCTGAATATGAAAGAATCTCAGGTGTCAAAAGAACAAGGAAAAAGGGGACTTTTTCTTTTGCACTGTCTGATGGAACTGTAGTAACATTGAATATTCCGACTTCTTATGATTTATTTACAGGAGTGGCTCCTGGTATACCTCCAAAGGGATTGAAACCTGGTGAGAATGTTTATCCTTTGATTGTTAGAATGGAAGGTAAAGATTTTGATATCGAAGCTACATGGAAATTTGTTAAGTGATTGGAATATAATATAATAAGATATTCCATTATAGATGGATAAATCTAAGAATGTTGTTAGTATTTGGTGGGAGGAAGCTTTGTGCTTTGTTTGTGATGAAATGATAATCTTGGAATAGTTGGAAGTATGGATGGAAAAGTTTTTAGAGTATTGATTATTAGTTTTTTGTTTGGTAGTTTGTATTTGGGTGTAAAAGCTCAGGATAGAGTATCGGTGGATTCTGTGGCTAATGGTATTTATCGTTTGTCTGTTGGCGTGCCAGAGCAATTTACTCCTTATAAATTTAGTCCTGAAAAGCCTAATTTGGCAGCGTTGAATGGATTATCGAAAGGTGAACTTCCCTTTTTGTTGGACGAAATAACGATGGAAGTAACGGATCGTGGAGGGCGTGTACGAGTTCCTTTGCAAGATGATGAGAAACTTTATGGTTTTGGCCTTCAGATTGGATCGTTTCAACAAAGAGGGTTAAAGAAGAAACCAGTGGTGAACGATCATCCAATGAACACTCTAGGGTATACACATGCTCCTCAGCCTTTTTATGTCTCTAGTAAAGGATATGGTATTTTAGTAAATACTTTGCGTTATACGACGTTCTATTGTGGAACCCATACTGAAAAACAATCTCAACGAAAAACGATTGTGGCAACAGGAGAAGTGAAAGCAACAACGGAAGAATTGTATGCCAATAAAAAGGCTGGTAGTTATGTGTATGTAGATATCCCTAATTGTAGTGGAGTAGAAATCTTCGTTTTTAAGGCTTCTAGTATGAAAGAAGTCGTACAAAAATACAATTTGCTTGCAGGAGGAGGCTGTTTACCTCCAATGTGGGGACTTGGTTTTAAATATCGTACTAAAACGGATTTTACGCAAGATGGGGTTATGCGTGTGCAGAATTATTTTAGAAAGAAGCAGATCCCGTGTGATGTAATTGGTCTTGAGCCAGGATGGCATACAGCCGCTTATTCTTGTTCATATGTATGGAATAAAGAACGTTATCCGAATCATCGTGCAATGTTGGATACTTTACGAAATAATCATTATAAGGTAAATCTTTGGGAACATGCTTATGTGCATCCTACATCACCATTGTGGAAATCTTTGAAGGACTTTTCGGGTGATTTTCTTGTATGGGGAGGTTTAGTTCCTGATTTCTCTTTGCCAGAAACCAGATTGCGCTTCTCAAACTATCATAAACAATTGATGCATGAAGGTGTGTCTGGATTTAAATTGGATGAATGCGACAATTCAGATATATCTGTTGGAAATGCGACATGGGGATTTCCGGAAATGAGTGTTTTCCCTTCAGGAATGGATGGTGAACAAATGCATCAAGCATTGGGTATGCTTTATTTGCGGACACTTAATGATATGTATAAGAATGAAAATTTGCGTACTTTTCAGGATTATCGTTCATCTGGAATGTTTGCTTCTTCAATTCCTGCATCTTTGTATAGTGATATTTATGGTTATCATGATTATATTGAAATGATTTGTAATTCTGCTTTTGGTGGATTACTTTGGTCGCCTGAAGTTAGACAATCTGGTTCTAAAGCAGAATTCTTTCGTCGTTTACAGCTCGTCCTTTTGTCTGCTCATGCTGTGGTTGATAGTTGGTTTTTGCAGAATCCACCTTGGCTTCAATATGATAGGGATAAGAATAATGCAAATATTTTCTTGAAGGATAGTTTGGAAATGGAAAATATAACTCGTACATTAGTGAATCATCGTATGCGTTTATTACCTTACTTATATAATGCTTTTGCGCACTATCGTATGGAAGGTATTCCTCCTTTCCGTCCTTTAATAATGGATTTCCCGAATGATAATAGACTTTATGATTTGTCAGATCAATATATGATGGGGGACAACTTAATGGTCGCTCCATTGCTGGATGATTCAGGGAAAAGAACTGTTTATTTTCCAGAAGGAATCTGGTATAACTTTAATACTCATGAACGTTATGAGGGTGGACAAGAGTATGAAGTTGCTATTAATATAGATGAAATGCCATTGTTTGTTAAGGAAGGAACTATTTTACCATTAGCAGATCCTTTGCAGTATGTAGCCAATAACTCAGTTTTTGACATTACGTGTTATGCTTTTGGAAATGTTGATTCTTCTAGTTCTACTCTATTTGAAGATGATGGAATCAGTTATGATTTTGAGAGGAAGAAATGTTATAATTGGCTGACTTTAAAAGTAAAAAAAGGAAAGGGAAAATGTATACGGACTGGAGATTATAAAAGTAGACGTTATAATATTGTAGAATGGATATTTGTAAAATAATGAATGATTGGACATGAAACAATGTATAACTCTTTGTAATCAAAATGGTTTGAGTGCATCATTTTCGCCATATGGAGCTCGATGGGTATCTATGTATGTCCCTGACAGATCTGGGCATATAGAAGATGTGTTGTTGGGCTTTGATGAACTGACGGGATATCAGCGGGCACAGGAGCAATATTATGGGGCTGTTATAGGTCGTGTTTGTGGACGTATTAAAGGGGCAGATTTTGATCTTGGAAACAAACATTACCAATTAGTGGGAAATGATGTTTATGGAGATCCTCAACCTAACCATTTACATGGGGGGCTTGTCGCATTTCATAATCGGTTCTGGGATGTTTCTTCAATAGGTATAAATAAGCAAAATGAGCAAACTGTGCTTTTTACTCTTTTGTCTCCTAATGGTGAAGAAGGTTATCCTGGTAACTTGAAAGTTTCTGTTCGCTATACATTGACTAATCATAATTCATTAGAGATGGAATGTAGGGCTATTACAGATCAATTAACTCCGATTAATATGACGAATCATTCCTTCTTTAATCTTGCGGGAGTTCGAAATCATATGGATATTCTATCTCATAAGCTTAAAGTTTGTTCAGCTCAACTTATTGAGTGTGATGATGAATTACTTCCTACAGGGACATTTGTATCGTTGGATGGAACTAAATTGGATTTCAGAAAAGAACGCTTGATTTCTGAGGCTCTTTCGTGTGATTATCAGAAGATTAGTGAAAGAAAAGGCTTTTCTTTAGCTTATGCTTTAAATAGAGATTCTGCTTGTCCATTAGTCGCAGAATTGTATGATGAAGATAGTGGAAGAAGAATGTCCTTGTATTCTAATCAAGCTTCTTTACAGGTATATACAGGATATTTAATGAATGGGGCTGATATAGGGAAGAATGGAATACCTTATTATAGCAGCGCTGGAATAGCCTTGGAGCCTCAAGGGTATCCAGATGCAGTACATTGGAGTAATTTTCCTTCTATTCTTGTAGATCGGGATGAAGAGTATGTGTGGTATACTAAGTATCAATTTTCTATAGATAATGATCAATAATCTTTTTTATTATGCGAATTTTACGTTTGTTCCTTATTTTTTATTTGCTAAATTTTGTGGGCCTAGAGGTTTTTGCAGAAGGGAAAGATTATGCTCAATATGTAAATCCATTTATTGGAACTCAAGGTGATGGGCACTGTTTCCCAGGAGCTACTCGGCCTTTAGGCATGGTACAATCTAGTCCAGAAACAACAGTTGATCATTATGTTGGATATGAAGGGGATCATATTGCGGGCTATCAATATAGCGACCCTTATATCTGGGGATTTACGCAAACGCATTTGAATGGTGTGGGATGTCCTACGTTATCTGATATTCTTTTGCTCCCTTTTTGTGGTGATTGTGCTAATCGAAAGTATCGTACTGATTTTCGTTCTATATATAGGAAAGAAACAGAAGTGGCCTCTCCTGGTTACTATTCAGTTGAATTGATAACTCATAAAGTAAAGGTTGAATTAACAGCTCTAAAGCATATTGCTTACCATCGTTATACATATGATCAAAAAGAAAAAGCACATTTGTTGATTGATTTGCAATACGGAGTCAGTTGGAATGTCAATAATATAAAAGATAATATACTTGAAGCTCAACAACAGTTTAGTGATGCTTATACTTTATGTGGATATAGAAAAGCACGGGAGTGGACTCAGCGTAAATTGTTTTATGTGATAAAATGGAATAAACCTGTTACAGAAGTAGTTAAACTGGATGCTCCTGGAGAGGATGTAGAAAAGGCTCCTCGATATGTTTTATCTTTTGACATGGAAGGGGATAATACTTTAGAAGTTTGTGTGGCTTTGTCAACAGTTAGTATTGAGAATGCTCTAATGAATTTGAATGAAGAATTTAATGGCTTTGGGTCTTTTGAACAAGAATGCAATAGGGCTAGATGTGAGTGGAATGATTTATTTCGGCTTATTGAAATAGAAGGAACTGAAGACCAAAAGCGTAATTTTTACACTGCTTTTTATCGGTTGTATACTCAACCTAATAATATTGCAGATGTAAATGGAGAATTTCGTGCAGAAAATGATTCAATTTATAAATCACCAGATAATAATTTTTATTCGACCCTTTCGACTTGGGATACTTATAGAGCTGTAAATCCTTTGTATACAATTTTAACGCCATCGTTAAGTGAGAGTTTACAAACATCTATGATGCTGTCGTATAAATATAAAAAGATCAATCCTAAACAGGCGTCAGAGTCAAATTCTTATTTCCCTAGATGGGGATTGTGGGGACGAGAAGTACACACAATGATTGCCAATCATGCTGTTCCGATTATTGTAGATGCATGGTTGAAAGGTATAAAGTCGCCATATTTTACAAATATGGAAATCTTTAATGCTTTATGGACAACGGTGACAAAAGAACATCATGGGAATCATGTAAAACTGATAGATTATTATGGCTATATTCCTTACGATGATAAAATGAGTCCTATAGACAATGGCAGAGAAACGGTCTCAAGGCTTCTGGAGGGTATTTATGATGATTATTGTGTAGCATTGATGGCAGATTCTTTGGGTCTGCGTAGTAAATATGATTTCCTGATGAAACGTGCAGGATATTATCGTAATGTTTATGATCCGAGCTCTGGTTTTATGCGTGGAAAAAATAGGCAAGGATTCTTTAAGAAAGATGTAGATATTAATGAAATTGTAGGTGAATGGATCCCTGAATCAGATTTTACAGAAGCCAATGCTTTTCATTATCGTTTTCATGTACAGCATGATGTCCCTGGTTTAATAGCTTTGAATGGAGGAGGTAAATCGTTGGCAAGGCGATTGGATTCGATGTTCTTTGCTAAAACAAATCCTATAGTGAAAGGTAAGTCTTGGAAAATAACAGGATGTTTAGGGCAATATTGGCATGGGAATGAGCCTTGTCATCATTTGGCTTACTTGTATAAGTATACGAATGAAGGCGAAAAAACAGATTTATTAATTCGATATTTGACTTCAACTCTGTATAAAAATAAAGAGAACGGACTTCCAGGAAGCGATGATTGTGGACAAATGTCTGCTTGGTATATGTTGTCTTGTTTAGGTTTTTATCCAGTAAATCCTTGTGGTGGAGAATATGTTTTAGGGGCACCTCAATTTAAAAAAGCAAAAATACAATTACCGAATGGAAAAGTCTTGAAAATTGAGGCTGAAAGATGCTCAGAGAAGAATTATGCTGTCGATGCTATATATTTTAATGGAAATAAAAAGAATGATATATATATTACTCATAGTGAATTATTACAAGGAGGGAAATTAAAGTTTCGAATGAAAAAAGGAAAAATTGAAATAAAAGATTCACTGTTTAAAAGATTATAACTGTTATGGCAAGGAAATGTGATATGATATTGGTTTTTTTTATCGTTTTTCTTTGTGTCCCGCCACATCTTTCATCGTCTGTTAATGATAAGAGTGTGGAGCCTGCATGGCAAGTGATAAATAGATTCTCGGGGAAGAAATTGGATAATGTTAAACTGAAATTAGTTGAAAGCTCGAATGGAAAAGATTACTTTTCGATAAAGGCTTCTAATGGAGTATTGGAAATAGAAGGAACCAGTCAAGTAACGTTGTGTTATGCCTTTCGGCGTTATATGCAGGAAGCATGTTGTTCTATGAGGACCTGGAGTGGGGCTAATATGACTTTACCTGATATTTGGCCGGATTATGATTTGCCTCTTCAATGTAGCCCTTATTCTTTACGTTATTTTTTGAATGTTTGTACTTATGGTTATACAGCTCCTTTTTGGGGATGGGAACGTTGGGAACAAGAAATAGATTGGATGGCTTTGCATGGTGTGAATTTTCCACTGGCAACTGTTGCTGCTGAGGCTATAGCTGAGCGAGTATGGTTACGTTTAGGCTTGGATAAAAAAGATATTCAGTCCTTTTTCACAGGCCCTGCTTATTTGCCATGGCATCGTATGGGAAATTTGAATACATGGGGAAAAGGTTTAACGGATGATTGGCAAAAGCAACAAATAGCAATGCAACATAAGATTTTGAAAAGGATGCGTGAGTTAGGAATGCATCCTATTGCTCCGGCATTTGCAGGGTTTGTGCCAATGGCTTTTGTGCAAGAACATCCAGAGATTAAATTTAACCGTTTGAAATGGGGAGGTTTTGATGACATTTATAATGCTTATGTTTTACCGCCAGATTCTCCATTTTTTGTAAAAATTGGAAAAATGTTTGTGGAAGAATGGGAAAAAGAATTTGGAGAAAATAAATATTATTTATCTGATAGTTTTAATGAAATGGATGTCCCCCTTGAAAAGAATGATTTGAGGGAAAAGTGTGAGTTATTAGCTCATTACGGTGAAACAATATATGAGTCAATTGCTGCCGGAAATCCAGATGCTGTATGGGTAACTCAAGGATGGACTTTTGGTTATCAGAATTCTTTTTGGGATCAAACTAGTTTGAGTGCATTGCTGAGTCGTATACCTGATGATAAGATGATTATAATAGATTTAGGAAATGAGTTCCCAAAATGGGTATGGAAGACTGACCAGACTTGGAAAAGGCATGATGGTTTTTATGGAAAGAAATGGATATTTAGTTATGTTCCCAATTTTGGTGGTAAGAACCTTCCAACAGGTGATTTAGCTATGTATGCTTCTGCTTCAATAGAAGCTTTGCATGCGCAATGTGGAAAGAATCTTGTGGGATTTGGGTCTGCACCAGAAGGATTAGAAAATAATGAAGTAATTTATGAATTGCTTTCAGATGTTGGCTGGAGTGATGTTGCGATAAATTTAGATACTTGGTTGTATCGTTATTGTAGAGCACGTTATGGTAAATGTCCAGACAATATATATCAAGCCTGGATGTTATTAAAGAAAAGTACTTATAGTTCTTTTTATGCTTATCCTCGCTTTACTTGGCAAACTGTTGTTCCTGATACGATAAGACATACAAAAGTTGCATTAGGACAAGATTTTTTCAAAGCGGTAGAACTGTTTTTAAGTAACTCTGATAGCTTGCAACAATCTGAATTATATAGAAATGATGCAATAGAGTTTGCTGCTTATTATTTATCGGCTAAAGCTGATATATTATATAAGGAAGCCCTTGATATGAAGCAGAAGGGTTATGAGGCTAATGCTGTATTATCGAAGGCCATTTCTCTATTGTTGGATGTTGATCGTTTACTTCTTTCTCATCCATTGTATCGTTTGGATCGCTGGGTCACTGATGCACGTCGTTGTGGAAAATCTGTGTCAGAACAGGATTGTTATGAGATGAATGCTAAGCGTTTAATAACAACATGGGGAGGAAAGCAGGAAGATTATGCAGCTCGCGTTTGGTCTGGATTAATAAAAGATTATTATATTCCACGATTGCAATGTTATTTTGATGGAAAGAATTTGGATGTGTGGGAGGAACAATGGATTACAACTCCTTGGCAGAATACGACAGAGCCTTTTGAGCATCCATTAAAGACTGCAGTTCGTTTGGTGAATGCTGCTAAAGAAATTTAATTATAATTTTATATGAATGAATCATGTTATAAGAATATGGGCAGATATTTATGTCTTTTATGGATTTTATTGATGGTTTCAATATCTTCACAGGCAAAGAAGTATAAAGATGTAGAAGTTGCAGAAGCTTTATTGGAACGTTTGATTCCAGCTTATGCTGACATGTTCCGTTTTGAAAAGATTGCTAGCGGGAAAGATTTTTTTAGGATAAAGTCTGATGCTGATTCTGTAATTGTAATTAGTGGGAATAATGTTAATTCAATGGCTACAGGCTTGAACTATTATTTAAAGTATTATTGTTTGACTACTGTTTCGTGGTATGCTGATATACCAATAGAGATGCCTGATAAATTGCCACAGGTCGTTTCACCTATAGAAATTTCTGCAAAGGTGGAAAGACGTTTTTTTCTGAACTATTGTACTTTCGGTTATTCTATGCCGTTCTGGAAGTGGCATGATTGGGAGCGATTTATAGATTGGATGGCATTAAATGGTGTTAATATGCCATTGGCTATAACGGGGCAAGAAGCTGTTTGGTACAAGGTCTGGAAGGAGCTTGGTTTGAGTGACAATGAGATTCTTTCATCTTTTACAGGTCCTGTTTATTTACCTTGGAATAGAATGGCTAATATTGATGCTTGGAATGGCCCTTTACCTATGGAATGGATTGAAAAGCAGGTTGAACTTCAAAAAAGAATATTAGCACGTGAACGCGAGTTGAATATGAAGCCTGTATTGCCGGCTTTTAATGGACATGTTCCAGCTGCATTGAAGAAAATATATCCAGAGGCAGATATCCAGAGTTTAGGGAAATGGGCTGGCTTTGCAAAAGACTATCATTGTTATTTTTTAAATCCTGAAGAGCCATTGTTTGCTCTGATTCAAAAGAAATTCCTCAAGAAACAAACTCGTATTTTCGGGACCGACCATATTTATGGAATTGACCCTTTTAATGAAGGGGATCCACCGAGTTGGGAACCTGATTATTTAAGGAATATTTCTTTAAATTTGTATCGCACTTTAGCTGAAGTAGATTCAAAGGCTGAATGGTTACAAATGGGTTGGATGTTCTATTTTGATAGACGCCAATGGACGTCGCCTCGTATTAAAGCTTTTTTGGAAGGAGTACCTGAAGGACGATTGTCTATGCTAGACTATCATTGCGAGAATGTAGAACTTTGGAAAACTACAAAATCGTTTTATGGGCAACCTTATATTTGGTGTTATTTGGGAAATTTTGGTGGCAATACAGGAATTACGGGAAATATAAAGGAAAGTGGACGTAGATTAGATTTCGCATTAGAAAATGGCGGAAACAATTTGAAGGGCATAGGTTCTACTTTAGAAGGTCTAGATGTTATTCAATTTCCATATGAATATATTTTAGAAAAGGCATGGACTATTGATCGAAATGATTGTGATTGGGTGAATGCCCTGGCGGATCGACATGCTGGATTTGTATCTCAGCCAATTCGGGACGCTTGGAAGGTCCTATTTAATGATATATACGTTCAGGTTCCTAAAACGGTTGGCATATTACCTAATTATCGTCCTGCTATGGAGAAGAATAGTAGTCGCGCATCAATAGAGTATTCTAATACTCAATTATTGCAGGCTTGGAAAATGTTATTGTCTGTTTCAGATGTGAAACGGGATGCGTTGAAGTTGGATGTAATATCTGTTGGTAGGCAATTATTGGGTAATTATTTTAGCGATGTTAAGAATGAATTTGATGAGAAATATCAAAGCAGGGATTTAGAAGCATTAAAAAGGTTGGCTTCCGAGATGTATGAGATTTTGCAGGATATTGATAAGTTAACATCTTATCATGTTTATACATCCCTAGATAAATGGGTATCTGACGCTCGTGAGTATAGTGAGAACTCTGTAATAAAAGCGTATTACGAAAAAAATGCAAGAAATTTGATTACTACATGGGGAGGTACATTGAATGATTACGCAAGTCGGACATGGTCTGGATTAGTTTCGAAATATTATTTTGAACGCTGGAGAATATATATTGATGCAGTTTTGACAGCAGTTAAAGAAGGGAAAGTATATAATCAGACTGTTGTAGATGAGCAATTAAAAGATTTTGAGTCAAGCTGGCTTACTGTAAATTATGAGATAAGGAATCATTCGATTATTGAAAAGAATTTGTTAGAATATTCTCGTTTCTTATTGAAAAAATACGAATCGAAGATTATGGGAAAAAATATAAACTAAAGTTGTTTATATTGGGTTGATATTGTTTAATTAGATTATGATTGTAAGAAAATGATGACGAAATATCGTTTTATTTATTTTTTAGGATTGCTTTTATTATGGGGATGTGCTGTACATACTGAGAAAGAGAAAGAACCTGTTGATTTTGTCAATCCTTATATGGGAAATATTAGCCATCTGTTAGTTCCTACTTTCCCAACGGTTCATTTACCCAACAGTATGCTTCGGGTATATCCAGAAAGGGCTGATTTTACAGGAGATATGCTTAACGGGTTACCTGTTGTGATAACAAGCCATCGTGGTAGTTCTGCTTTTAATATAAGTCCTTTACAACGGGAGAATGACAAGCCTGTAGTTTCGTATAGTTATGACAATGAAGTTATAAAACCTTACTATTATAAGGTTCGTTTGGATGATGAACAAATTAATGTTGAATATGCGCCTTCCCATCAATCTGCGTTGTATCGTTTTACATTTGAGGATTGTAACAAATCTTCAAATTTGTTTGTGAATTCAAGAAATGGAATGATCCGTATCCACAAAAAAGGAGTATCTGGTTATCAAAACTTAGAGAATAATACTCGGGTTTATATGTATATGGAATTTGATATTCCATTTGAAAATGCAGGTATATTTAAAGACGGGAAAATAGATTGCTTGGAGAGTGAGATGATGGGAAATAACGCTTGTGCTGTGTTTTCATTCCCCATCGGAACGAAAACTGTGAATGTACGTTATGGTATTTCATTCATTAGTTTAGAGCAAGCAGGGAAAAATTTGAAGCGGGAAATCCAAGATTATGATTTACCTCGTATAGCACAGATTGGGCGAAAAGTTTGGAATGAAGCTTTAGGGAAGATTGAAGTAATCGCTAATGATGATGAGAAGAATATTTTTTATACTTCACTTTATCGAGTTTATGAACGTCCTGTATGTATAAGTGAAGACGGATATTATTTTAGTGCATTTGATGGAAAAGTTCATAAAGATGGTGGTATTCCTTTTTATACCGATGATTGGATTTGGGACACTTATCGTGCAGCCCATCCATTACGACTACTTATTGATGAAAATGCAGAAAAGAATATTATTGATTCTTATTTGCGAATGGCTGAACAGATGGGAAATCTATGGATGCCAACGTTTCCTGAGATAACAGGTGACTCACGTCGAATGAATTCTAATCATGCTGTCGCTACTGTCGCTGACGCTTTATCAAAAGGCTTAGAACTTGATTATGAGAAGGCTTATGAAGCTTGTAGGCGTGGAATTGAAGAAAAAACTTTAATCCCTTGGTCAGGGGCTCCCGCTGGGTATTTAGATGCTTTTTATAAACAGAATGGATACATTCCGGCATTACGTGAAGGTGAAAAGGAAACAGTTGCACATGTTAATCCGTTTGAACGACGTCAACCTATTGCTGTAACTTTGGGGACAGCTTATGATCAATGGTGCCTATCTCGCATTGCAGATGCTCTAGGAAAAAAGGATGATGAACGATATTATTTACGCTGTTCTTATAATTATCGTAATTTGTTTAACTCTCAAACAAGCTTTTTCCATCCAAAAGATGAGAATGGAAAATGGATTGAACCTTTTGATTACCGTTTTTCTGGGGGGATGGGTGCACGTGAATATTATGGAGAGAATAATGGGTGGATATATCGTTGGGATGTGCCGCATAATGTCGCAGATTTAATTAATTTGATGGGTGGACGTGATAAGTTTATTGCAAATCTTGATCAAACTTTTCGTGAACCTTTAGGGAGAAGTAAATATGCTTTCTATGCTCAGTTACCTGATCATACAGGAAATGTTGGTCAATTCTCTATGGCTAATGAACCTAGCCTGCATATCCCTTATCTGTATAATTATGCAGGACAACCGTGGAAAACTCAGAAACGTATTAGGAAATTACTTGAGACGTGGTTTCGTGATGATCTGATGGGAGTACCTGGAGACGAAGATGGTGGAGGAATGTCTGCTTTTGTCGTTTTTTCTTTATTGGGATTTTATCCAGTTACTCCAGGAATGCCGGTGTATAATATTGGAAGTCCTACATTGGAACATGCTAAATTAAGATTAAGTAATGGTCGTATTTTTGAAATAGAAGCTAAGGGAGTATCTCATGAAAATAAGTATATTCAATCTGTTACATTGAATGGTAAAGAATGGACTAGACCCTGGTTTAGTCATGATGAAATAAAAAATGGAGGAAAATTAATACTTGTAATGGGGGATACACCTAATAAAGAATGGGGGAGCAAAGTTGATGATGCTCCACCTTCAGCAAATGATTTTATAGATTAAAAGTATTATTATAACGTGTATAATTGGGAGAATAAAGGATTTATAATATGAAAAAGTATGTACTATGGTTGTTTTGGGTATGCTTTTGTTTGCCTGTATGGGCTGGAGGATATAACATTGCATCAAAGGCGCAAGTGACGGCATCTTCTTTTGTATCGGATGAATATTCTCCCCAAAGCATAATAGATGGCATAATTGGTGTTGATGGTAAAGGCGAATGGGCTTCTAAGGGTGAAATTAATTATTGGGGGCAATGTAAATTTCCATGGGTTAAATTGTCGTGGAATGAGAAACATTGGATTAACAGGATTGTTCTATATGATAGGGTAAATGAGTATGATCATATTGCTGCTATAGTTTTAGAAGCTTCGAATGGTTACTCTAAATCTTTTCATGGTATTCCGAATAATGGTACACCTTTTGTTATTGATTTGCCAAGCATGGAAGTCGAATGGCTCAATTTTCGAGTGATCGATGGGGATGGTAAAGATTTGGGATTTTCTGAAATAGAAGTTTTTCCTTCGCCGGAAGGATATGAAGATTGGGTTTCATGGGTAAATCCTTTTGTAGAAACAATTCCGACACGTTTCTTTTATTTTATAACAGGCAATCAACCTTATGGAATGATTGGAGCTGCTCCAATTACTCGAAATAAAAATCAAGGTGGTGGAGGCTATAATTATAATTCAACACAGATTCTTGGTTTTGGGCAGTTGCATTGTTGGATGCAATCTGGATTGAACATAATGCCAACAGCAGGACAGGTTGATCCTAGAAAAGGAATGCTGGAATGGCTTTCTACTTTTAATCATGATTCAGAAATTGCTCAACCTGGTTTCCATCGACTCTTTTTAGATAAATATAAAATGTGGGTAGAGCAGACTGCGACAGATAGGGCTAGCTTTTATCGGTTTAGATTTACTCAAAATGGTGACGCTGGTATTATATTAGGTCTTGGAGGAAAACTGGGAAGCGTTGTTATGAAAGATTATCAGGCTCAGGCTGTGTCTGCGACGGAGATTGCGGGTAGTTTTACAACAACTGATCGTCTGTGGGGAGGACCACAAAATGCAAAAGTATATTTTGTCGTTCGTTTCGATACGCCTTTTGATACAGTGAAAGCCTGGGATGGTGATGTTTGGTTGAATAATAACGAGATTTATATGGGGGAAAACGGAGGGGTTCTTTTAAAATATAGTAATGTGAAAGCTGGTGAAACACTACAACTGAAAGCGGCAGTTTCCTTTACAAGTATTGAGAATGCTAGAAATAATATGAACCAGAGTTGTTCTTCATGGGATTTCGATAAAGTGCGTAAAGAGTCACAAACTGAATGGAATGAATGGTTGGGCAAGATTGAAGTAAAAGGAGGACGGAATGACCAAAAAATTAAATTTTATACAAATCTGTGGCATGTATTATTGGGTAGACATAAGATTAATGATTATAGCGGGGACTATCCGGATTTAACTCAAGGAACAAAAAACTTGACTGGGCGTAGGGCAGAATTCAAATATATTGCAGATTACAAAATTAAAACGTTACCTAAAGACAGTTCAGGACAGGTAAAGTATAATATGTATAACTCGGATGCATTTTGGGGAAGTCAATGGAATCTAAATATTTTATGGGGCCTTGTTTATCCTCAGGTGTTGGATGACTTCTCAGCTTCTTTGATTCAATATGCATCTAATGGTGGGTTATTGCCACGAGGACCTTCAATGGGAGGATATTCGTATATTATGAATGGATGTCCTGCTACTTTGTTGATAACTAGTGCCTATCAGCGTTCTATAACAAAGAAATGGAATGTGATAGAGGGTTACAATGCCATGCAAAGAAATCATAGAAAAGGTGGCATGCAGTCAATGGAAGTTCCTGGTACTGTAGATTTTTATGAGAAACATGGCTATGTTCCAGAACGGGCTGGGTTTACAATTCAATGGGCTTTTGAAGATTGGGCTTTATCACAAATGGCGAAAAAACTAGGAAAGCGGAAAGCTGCTGACTTTTTTGGTAACCGTTCTTTAGGATGGAGAACATTGTTTCATCCCCAGATTAAATTGATAATGCCAAAGGATGAAGCTGGATGCTGGATTAGTACAAATCCTTTGGATGGAAAAGGATTTGTAGAATCATCTTCTTGGCAAGCTTCTTTTGGGGTTTCTCATGATATTAAGGGGTTGGCTGCTTTAATGGGAGGGAATGATTCCTTGGCGAAAAAATTGGATTATGCTTTTGAGATGTCTAGAAAATCAGATTTTCGTCATTCTTATGTCGATTATTCCAACCAGCCAGGGTTGTCTTCAGGACATGTGTTTTCTCATGTGGGGCAACCTTGGAAGACTCAATATTGGATTCGACAGGTCTGTGAACATACTTATGCGGGGATTACCCCTGAACTTGGGTATGGAGGAATGGATGAGGACCAAGGACAGATGGGGGCGCTTCATGCCTTAATGCAAATAGGATTATTTAGTATTACTGGTTGTACATCTATTAATCCTGCGTATGAAATTACAAGTCCTGTTTTTGATGAGGTTATTATACATCTTAATTCAGATTATTATTTGGGAAGAACTTTTAGAATAAAAGCTTACTCTAATTCATCTAAGAATTGTTATATTCAAAAAGCTAAATTGAATGGAGTTTGTTATAATTCTTTTGTTATCCCTCATGAGAAATTAGTGCAAGGTGGAGTTTTAGAACTTTGGCTGGGAGATACCCCGAACAAAAGTTGGGGAATTGTAAAGTAAAAGAAATAATATAATAATTATAGAACCATGAAGACTCGTTATGTTTTATTTGTTTTGGCTTTGTTAATAGCTTGTTGGGTCAATGGAAAGCAAATTAATGATTCCATTAAACCTAGAGTTTATTTAGTTTCGAATGCCCATTTAGACACTCAATGGAATTGGGATATTCAGACTACAATAAAGGAATATGTTTGGAATACAATCAATCAGAATTTATTCTTGTTAAAGAAATACCCTAATTATATTTTTAATTTTGAGGGAGGAGTAAAATATGCATGGATGAAAGAATATTATCCACTTCAGTATGAAGAACTGAAGAAGTATGTCAAAAGTGGAAGATGGCATATTAGTGGCTCTAGCTGGGATGCAACAGATGCTCTAATTCCATCAGTAGAATCTGCAATTAGAAATATTATGTATGGCCAAGATTTCTATCGTCAGGAATTTGGGGTGGAAAGTACAGATATATTTCTTCCAGATTGTTTCGGCTTTGGATGGACTCTTCCTACAGTTGCTGCTCATTGTGGATTAATAGGTTTTTCTTCACAAAAATTGCAATGGCGACACAATCCTTTTTATGGTGATAGTAAAATACCTTTTCCAATAGGCTTATGGAAAGGAATAGATGGAGCTACCATATTGATGGCTCATGGCTCCGATTATAATACTCGGTGGAAAGATGGGGATCTGTCAAAGAATGAAGATTTAAAAAAATTGCTTCAACAATCGCCTTTGCGTAAGATATATCGTTATTATGGTGTGGGTGACAGGGGGGGATCGCCCACTATAGAATCTGTAAGAGCGATGGAAAAAGGTGTAAATGGAAACGGTCCTCTGGAGATTGTCAGTGCATCAAGTGATCAGTTATTTAAGGACTATCTTCCTTATGATGAACATTCAGAACTACCAATGTTTAATGGTGAGTTGCTAATGGATGTTCATGGAACCGGTTGTTACACTTCTCAGGCTGCCATGAAATTATATAATCGTCAGAATGAATTATTGGGAGATGCTGCTGAACGTGCTTCTGTTGTAGCGGAATGGCTAAATCAAGCTTCTTATCCTAGAAACTTGTTGAGTGAAGTTTGGAGAAGAGTTATTTTTCATCAGTTTCATGATGATTTGACAGGAACAAGTATTCCCAGGGCATATGAGTTTTCTTGGAATGATGAGTTACTTTCTTTAAAACAGTTTTCTGATGTTTTAGTTTCTTCTATGGCGCATACGGCTAGATTGCTGGATACGCAAGTAAAAGGATTGCCGGTTATATTATATAATGCCTCAGGATTTTCTGTTACAGATCTTGTAGAAATGGAGATTGCATGGAATAATGCTCCGAAACGTGTTTCGGTATATGATTCTAATAATAAGGAAGTTGCTTCACAGCTGCTTTCATATAAGGATGGTAAGGTGCGGTTGTTGGTCGAAGCTAAAGTTCCAGCTACGGGTTATGCTGTTTACGATGTCCGTTTGTCTGGTAAGTCTGTTACTAAAGATTGTGAACAAACTAGTAGGCATCAATTGGAAAATTCGGTATATAGAATGATATTGAATGATTATGGTGATATTATATCTTTATATGATAAGAGAAATGATAAGGAGATGGTAAAAACAGGCAAAGCGATTCGTTTAGCTCTGTTCTCTAAAAACGAATCTACTCAGTGGCCAGCTTGGGAAATACTTAAAAACACGATAGATTGTTCACCTGTATCGATAACGGAAGATGTACAAGTTAGATTAGTAGAAAATGGTCCGTTACGAAAAGTTATTTGTGTGGATAAACGGATGGGGGATTCACATTTTAGACAATATATACGTATGTATGAGGGGTGCCAGGCCGATCGTATTGATTTTTATAATGAGATAGATTGGAGATTGAAAGATGCTTTGCTGAAAGTCGAGTTTCCTTTAAATGTCGAAAATCAGGTAGCGACATATGATCTTGGACTTGGCAGTATTGAACGTGGGAACAATACAAATACTGCCTATGAAGTGTATGCGCATTATTGGGCTGATTTGACAGATAAGAATGGTGCTTATGGTGTTTCTATTATGAATGACTGTAAGTATGGATGGGATAAACCCGATGACAATACATTGCGTCTTTCTTTACTTCATACGCCAGGTACGGATAAACGTTATAGCTATCAGAATCAACAAGATCATGGCTTCCATTGTTTTACTTATAGTCTTGTTGGACATGCTGGGCAGCTTGATAAAGCATGGGTGGTTGAAAAGGCTGAGATTTTGAACCAAAAAATAAAGGCTATTTGTGTAGATAAACATAGTGGCGTTTTGGGACGAGAATTCTCTTTTGTAGCATCTAATAATAAAAACATTGTTATAAAGGCATTAAAAAAGGCAGAACGATCTAATGAATATATTGTGCGAATCTATGAGATTGGTGGGAAGAAGGTTGAAAAAGGTGTCCTTTCTTTTGCAAGTGATATTGCAGAAGTTTGGGAGGCAGATGGCACAGAAAAGGCTACTGTTAAGGGGAACTTTGAGGGGAGTGATTTGCTTGTAGATATCAAGCCTTTCTCAATAAAGACATTTAAAGTACGTTTGGTAGATTCTGGCCAGGAAGATAAACGGAGCCAGTTTGCATATCTCCCTTTGGCGTATAATAGCAAATGTACAACGTATAATGAATTTCGTAGTGACGCTGATTTTGATTCAGGATATTCATATGCTGCAGAATTGTTCCCGGATTCTTTACAGGTTGATCAAGTACCTTTTGCCTTAGGAGAAAAAGATGCTTGCAATGGTCTTAGATGTGATGGAGATACGATTTATTTTCCTAAAGGGAGCAAATATAATCGAGTATATATTTTAGCGGCAGCATCAAAAAATGATACGGTTGCAACTTTCGTTTGTGGCAAGAATAGAGTAAGCTTTGATATCCCTTATTATACAGGGTTTATTGGTCAGTGGGGACATGTTGGGCATACTAGTGGCTATTTGAAGAAAGCTCAAGTGGCTTATGTTGGAACTCATAGACACTCTCCTAAATGTGATGAGCCTTATGAATTTACTTATATGTTTAAGTTTAGTATAGATATTCCTAAAGGTGCGACCTATTTGGTGCTTCCCCGTAATAAAAATGTGGTACTTTTTGCAGCAACATTAGCTTGTGAAAAGAGCAAATTACCAGAATCTGTGACTGATTTATATCAGATTGCGATTACAGGTAAATAATAAGTAAATTTATAATGAAGGTGAAATATGAGATATAAAATGAGTCGGGATTTCTGTCTAGTCGTTGTTTTTTTGTGTATACAGATTTGTCAAGCATTTGCTATAAATAAAACAGAAACGACTTCGGAATCTATAGCTTACGGCAATATAACTTCCTTGGATGTTAAAAACGATATGGAACGTGTGTTGGCATATTTAGAGCGAAGTATGCCTTATGGAACAATAAATCCTTGTAATGGAGAATTGTCTTCTAATGCTCATAAGGGCAATCGAAATATGGAACTTACTCCAGGGCGTTTTGCACTTGTAAGTAGTGGTAGTGGCAGTGTCTATTCATCGATGTTAGATGCTTTTACGCTTATGGGAGATACTGTTTATCGAGATTTTACGTTTCAACGGCTCAGGTTTTTAGCAAAATCTATTGTCCCTTTTAAAAATATATATGAAGAATATGGAAAGACGGATAGTGTGATGCTTCAATTGATTGCTCCATTTGATTTGGATGATTGTGGAACAATGTGTGCTGCAATGTTGAAAGCGAATTCAATAATGGAAATATCAGGCATGCGTCCTTTGATAGAAGATTGTGTAAACAAAATAATGCATAGAACTTCTCGTTTAGTCGATGGTACATTTTCGCGTGATTATCCTTATCAGCACACTGTATGGTTAGATGATATGTATAAAGGGATACCTGTTTTAGCCTTGATGGGTAAGTCTTCAGTATATGAACGTGATAAATATTTCAAGGAAGCCATTTCTCAGATTGATCATTTTTCTCGTCGTTTATTTGTTCCAGAGAAAAGACTGTTTAAACACGGTTGGGTCCAGGAAATGGAGGTACATCCTTCATACTATTATGGGGTTGCAAATGGAATGGCTATGCTTACTCTTTGTCATGTCCTTGATGTGTTGCCTTCGGACTATGAGGGGCGTAGGGAGTTGATGACATTATTGCAGTCTCATATTGATGGCGTTGTGGCATGTCAAAGTAAGGATGGTTTCTGGTGTCGTTTGTTGGATCGCAAGGACTCTGGGTATGAAACGTCTTCTACTGCTTATTTTGTTTATGCAATTGCGCATGCAATAAACCAAGGATGGATTGATGCAATGGCTTATGGACCTGCAGCTTTATTGGGGTGGCAGGCTCTTTCTTCTGCAATTGATGATGAGGGAGCTTTGATGGGAAGGTGTGCCCTTAAAGGAATGGCTTTTGATCCTGCTTATTATGCTTATTCTTCTGATGACACTACGACGAGCCAAGGTTATGGAGCTGTGATTGGTGCAGGAGCGGAAATCTATACTTTGCTAGGAAAATATTATACTTGTACCAATGGTGGAGCTATCTGTCTTTATTCAGTTCCTCAACGAAAGGATATGTCTGTTTTTTCTTATGCAGATCCTAATAATCCTTTGCAATTTAATGCTGGTGTCAGTCGAGTGCAGGCCAAAAATCCAGTTGTATTTGTAATCGGAGATTCTACAGTCAAGTATCGCTCTGGTAAAGGTGAGGCAGATCGATGGGGCTGGGGAAGCTTTTTGGAAGATTTTTTTGATACTTCATGTATAAGCGTGGAAAATTGTGCAGTCGAAGGCCGAAGCAGTCGTACTTATATAACTGAAGGCTTGTGGAATAGACTTTTGCCTGCTTTACGTGAGGGGGATTACTTGATTATAGATTTTGGGCATAACGATAATAATCCTCTCAATACGGGATTGTGTAGAGGTACAATTCCAGGAATAGGCGATGAGTCAAAGAAAATGGTGTTAGAACGGGATGGAAGTTGGGAGATAATTCATACATATGGATATTATATGCGTATGTATATTCGTCAGGCCAAGGCTAAAGGTGTTAAGGTTATTCTCTTGTCGCATACTCCTGCTAATCAATGGGAAAATGGACGAATGAAACGTTGTACACAAACTTATCGAAAATGGACAATGGAATTAGCACAACAGGAAAATGTTTATTTTGTTGATTTAAATGAGCTTACAGCTGCAAAGTTTGATCTTATTGGAGAAGATAAAGCTAAATCTTATTATAAGGATATGGTGCATACTACTAAAGAAGGTGCCATTATGAATGCGGCATCGGTCGTTGAAGGTATCCGTGATTTAAAACATTGTAATTTAAAGAAATATTTAAAGACTGATTATGCAGATTATAAATAAACTCTTGATATTAAGTTTGTTCTTTGTCTTAGTGGCATGGACGAATAGTATGGCTCAAGTGGCTAGACGAGGTATACCGTTTATTCATGCGCATAATGATTATGCACATCCATTGCCGTTTTGGAGTTCTTATTCTTCTTGGAGTAACTCGATTGAGGCTGATATCTTTTTAATTGGAGGTGAACTTTATGTCGCCCATGAAAGAAATGAGATACTTCCTCAAAACACATTGCGTGATTTGTATTTGGAACCTATTCGACAAATGCTAAAACGTAATGGGGGGCGTGCTTATGAAAATGGGGAGTATCTTCAATTAATGATTGATTTGAAGACAAACTATGAAGAAACCTTGCCTGTATTAGAAAAAATATTACTTGAATATAAAGACTGTTTTGATGTTTATTCTAATCCAAAAGCCGTAAAGGTGGTAGTCAGTGGTTCGAGACCTGCTCCAATACATTTTGTAAATTATGATAAAATTATTCATTTTGATGGAGATTTAGGGGTGAACTATTCATCAGAACAAAAGGAGAGAATTGCTATGATTAGTATGCCATTCTCAAATATATCAAATTGGAATGGGAAAGGTAAGATGTTGAAGGACGAATTTGAAAAATTGAAATCTGTTATTGAGAATGTACACTCTCAAGGAAAAATGATTCGATTTTGGGGATGTCCTGATACTAAAACTGCATGGATCTTATTTAGGAAAGTTGGTGTTGATTTTTTGAATACAGATAAACCGCAGGAGGTGCGACATTTTTTAGACCATTTAGCGACTAGGGAATATGTTGGTAAACACCAGCCTTATGAGCCATATGTACCGGCTTATAAGGTAGATCGGGCAGATAAGTTTCCTAGAAATGTGATAGTTCTTATTTCTGATGGAGGAGCTGGGCAGGCGCAGTTGTGGGGAGCAGCTACCGCTAATGGTGGAAAGCTCAATTTGCTAAATATGAGAAATGTAGGATTGGTGAATACGTCTTCAGCAGACGACTATATAACGGATTCAGCCGCGGCGGGAACAGCTCTTGCTACAGGTAATAAAACAAATAATAGGCGTATTGGTACAGATGTTCAAGGGGGTGAATTGCGGAATATTATAGAAGTGTTGGCTGCGAGAGGATATGCAACAGGGATTGTTAGTAATGATGAAATTACGGGAGCTACTCCTTCTGCTTATTATGCTCATCAAACAGATCGAGATATGACTTGCGACATCGCAGAGGATTTAGTTGATACTCCAGCTTCCCTAATCATCGGTAAAGGTGGGAATGTTTTTGCTAACCAAGATAGTGCTCTTGTAAAAGAGTTAAGAGAGGAAAATGTGGCATTTTGTTATGGAGTTGATAATCTGTCTCAAATACGTGGTCATCAACGCATGATTTGTGTGGCAGATGATGATTATAATTTGGATAAAAGGATCATAGAAAAGGCTTTTGATACAGTAGTGGAGCGTTTCTCTAAAAATAAAAAAGGTTTCTTTGTCGTGTTTGAAGGTGCAAAAATAGATCAAGGTGGACATTCTAATAATGTAAATACTATAATAGATGAATATTTATCATTCGATCGTACTGTAGGTAAAGCTCTTCAGTTTGCCGATTCGGATGGGCATACTCTTGTTATCGTTCTTTCAGATCATGAAACAGGAGGAATGACTATTTTAGATGGTAATATTCAGGAAAGAAGTGTTTTGGCTGATTTTTCTACTAGCGACCATACGGGAGTCCCGGCACTGATTTATGCTTATGGACCTCAAGGAAATTTGTTTTGTGGGTTTCAAGATAATACGGATATCTATAAGAAGATCTTGTATTTATTGAAATGAATGTAATGCAGGGTTAGTGAATTCTTCAGTCTGTTATAAGCAAAAAAGCGATTATCTTTTTGAGATAATCGCTTTTTTTAAGTGATCCGCTTGGGGCTCGAACCCAAGACCCCAACATTAAAAGTGTTGTGCTCTACCTGCTGAGCTAGCGAATCAAACCTTATTGCTGTTAAGCGGGTGCAAAGATAGTCATTCCTTTTTAAATAGCAAATATTATTAGCGTTTTTATTTTATTCCTTTGGTTGAGGTTTATTCATGTGTTTGATTTTTAGAGCTTTCTGTATGTTCGATTTTCTCCCGATCGATAATAAACCTTTGGTAATAAGAAAGCATAAGTGTGGTTAACGGTAGCGCTATAATCATGCCTAACATTCCCATCAGTGAACCCCATATGGAAAGTGAAAGCAGGATGATAGCCGGGTTTAGCCCTGTTATCTTACCCATTACACGTGGTACAATGAAGCCGTCTTGAATGGCTTGTACAACAGCAAATACGGCAAGGGCTGCTGCTAAAATGATCCAAAAGTTTCCTCCTGTATCGGCTGCTTTCAAGATAGCTAATATAATGGTTGGGATAAAACCGATAATCTGTAAATAAGGGACAAGGTTAAGAAGACCTATGAATAGCCCCAGGCCGATAGCCAAAGGGAAATCAATGATGAGGAAACCGATGCTGAATAAAATGCCTACACATAATGCGACAAATGCCTGACCGCGAAAGTATTTGTTCATGCCTTCTTTTACATCGTTCATAATGCCTGTCAGGAAGGGACGGTATTTTGCCGGAAGTAAACGTGGCCAACCTTCGGAAATGCTTTCATAATCTAACAATATGAATACGATGTAGAGTAAGATAATGAATATCGTGAATACTCCATATATAAGGTTGATGGATTCTGTGACCAATGACCATAAAGGAGGTACAGCTTCTTTCAACATATTCAGTAGGTTTTTTTCTTGAAAAAGTTGTTTGAGTAATGCCGGGTCTATGTTTTCTCGTAGAAAATCTGATAGACTACGTGGCACATTGCTACCATAGCTGCTATCTGTAAAATAGGCCATCAGCAGATCTTTGACTCGACTGAACTCTTGGACCATTGGGGGGACCAACAGATAAAAAGCTGCTGTCCCTATGGCAGCTAATAAAAGGAGAGCGCAAAATATAGAAAGAGCCCTGTTCCTTAATTTCAACCGATGTTGAAAGAATGTTACTAACGGATAAATCAAATAAGCGGCCAACCATGCGATGAAAAAGGGTAGTAGTACGCTGCTAAGCCTTTTCAAAAGCATCAGAATGGCAATGACAACACCGCAAATGATAGCGCCGCGTATAAAGCTGTCGAAAGTGATTTTCTTACGTTCCATAATGCGCGAATTTGGTTTTTCATTTCTTGCTGTCTTCTTGGATTGCCTTCAAATAGCATGTGCGGCATAGGGGCTCATATTGAGCCGTTTCTCCGAGAAGCACTTGCTTGTCATTTTTTACTGTGCGATGCGAGAAGGAGGCCAGTTGTCCACATTTGACACAAATGGCATGTACTTTCGTTACCTCATCGGCTATGGCGCATAGGCCGGGCATGGGACCGAACGGGATACCACGGAAGTCCATGTCGAGGCCTGCGATAATGACTCGAATTCCATTATTGGCCAGTTGGTTGCAGACGTCTATCAGGCCATTGTCAAAGAATTGGGCTTCGTCTATACCGACTACGTCAATTTCAGATGCAAAAAGCAGGATAGTGCCTGATGAATCAATGGGAGTTGAAGCAATGGAATTGCTGTCGTGTGACACTACTTCGGCCTCTGAATAGCGCGTATCGATGGCTGGTTTAAATATTTCGACCCGTTGTTTGGCAAACTTCGCTCGTTTCAGTCGTCGGATAAGTTCCTCTGTCTTACCTGAAAACATTGATCCACAGATGACTTCTATCCGTCCACGTCTGCTGGTTTCCTGTATATGATCTTCTGAAAAAACGTTCATCCCTTTGTTGTTATAATCCGTACAAAAGTAATCATTTTGTTCGCTTCCTCGTGTTTTTTCATTATTTATTTCTACATTTGTACCATTAATAAGTATGCAACGAAGGATATGCAGAAACTGTTAGATGATATAAGGACAGAAATGGATGTCCTGAAAGGGAGTATCGGACGCATGGAACAGCGTTTGGACGAATTGCAGAATAAATTTGCGGAATTGAATAAATTGCTGCAGACTGGAACAAGGTCCCAGACTCCCGAAGCCGTCGTAAGGCAGGAAATCGTAGAAGAGAGAGAACCGATACCACCTACCAGGCAGGAAGTGAAAATCACGGAACCTTCTTCTGCTCCGGTACACGTGTCTGAAGAGCAACCCTCTTCGTCGGCCATATTGGGCGAACGGATAAAACCTGCGACTGACTTGCGCCATGCTGTCAGCCTGAACGATTCGTTCCGTTTTACTCGTGAATTGTTTGGCGGAGATGCTGCACGGATGAATCGGGTATTTGCAGAATTGAATGCAGCCGTTTCCTTTGAGGAAGCCATAGCTTTGTTTCAAAAAGAAGTACCTGTTGAAGAGGAGAACGAAGCTGTAGTGGATTTTGTTGAACTTTTGCGTAAGTATTTCAATTGAACGGATTATGGGAAAACTATACATTGTCCCCACACCGGTAGGTAATCTGGAAGATATGACTTTCAGAGCTATTCGTATATTGAAAGAGGCTGATCTCATTCTGGCAGAGGACACGCGTACATCCGGCATTTTGCTGAAGCATTTTGAAATAAAGAATGCCATGCAATCTCATCATAAGTTCAATGAACATAAAACGGTTGAAAGTGTTGTTAATCGTATAAAGGGAGGCGAAACGGTAGCGTTGATATCAGATGCTGGTACGCCGGGTATATCCGATCCTGGGTTTCTGGTGGCACGCGAATGTGCGAGGAATGGAGTAGAAGTGGAATGCTTGCCGGGAGCTACAGCTTTTGTGCCGGCTTTGGTCGCATCTGGGTTACCGTGTGACCGATTTTGCTTTGAAGGCTTTTTGCCCCAGAAAAAAGGACGTATGACGCGTCTGAAAGTATTGGCCGAAGAGTCGCGAACGATGGTGTTTTATGAATCGCCTTATCGTTTGGTAAAGACTTTGACGCAATTTGCCGAATGTTTTGGAGCAGAACGGCAAGCTTCTGTTTCAAGAGAAATTTCAAAGGTGCATGAAGAAACCGTACGTGGTACCTTGAGTGATTTGGTTGCCCATTTTACGGCCAATGAACCTCGTGGCGAAATAGTAATAGTGATAGCAGGAATAGACAAAGAATAAAAACCAATTTTAAACGTTAAAACAAAGCGTATGAAAAAATTAGCTTTTTTGGTTGTATGTGCGGCCGTTGTGGCTTCATGCGACAATTTTACAGGTGAGAGCAAAGACCAGTTAAGGGCCGAGAATGATTCTTTGAAAGTTGTATTGGGCCAGCGTGATGCTGAGTTAGACGAGATGATGGGTACATTCAATGATATTTCTGAAGGTTTCCGGCAGATTAATGCTGCTGAAAATCGGGTGGACCTGCAGCGTGGTTCGGTCGCAGAAGGTTCGTTGAGTGCTCGTCAGCAGATGGCTTCTGATATAGAATTCATCCGCAAACAGATGGAAGAAAACAAGCAGCAGATTGAGAAACTGCAACAAATGCTAAAGAGTAGCAAGACAAACTCGGCACAACTGAAGCGTGCAGTTGAACAATTGACACAGGAATTGGCTGATAAAGCTCAGCGGATTGAGGAATTGCAGGCAGAGCTGGCATCAAAGAATATCCGTATTCAGGAACTGGATGCTGCTGTTACTGACCTGACGACACAGAAGGAGCAGCTTACTGCAGAAAACGAAGCCAAAGCCAAGACCGTTTCCCAACAGGACAAGGCGTTGAATACAGCCTGGTTTGTTTTCGGAACCAAGAAGGAACTGAAAGACCAGAATATTCTTAAGAAAGGTGAGGTGCTTCAGGATGCCGAAGTCAACAAGGACTATTTTACAGAAGTCGATATCCGTACGACCAAGGAAATCAAGTTGTATTCCAAGTCGGCTGACATTTTGACTAACCATCCTGCCGGTTCCTATGCATTCGAGAAAGATGATAAGAACCAGCTTACGCTGAAGATTACCAATCCGCAAGAATTCTGGAGTGTTTCCAAATATCTTGTGATCCAGGTGAAATAAGCTGTAGATAATAAATCGATAGTGATGTAAACGCAGGCTTTTGCAGAGAGGTTTGAGAAATATTCTCAGTAACCCTCAGCATAGGCCTGCGTTTTTTGGCAGTTTCTTTAGAGAGTCTTAATCTTTCTTCTATGTCCCGTAGATATAAAAACATCTTTTTCGATTTGGATGATACGTTGTGGGCTTTTTCAGAAAATGCCTATGATACGTTTCAGGAAATGTATCACAAGTATGCGTATGACCGTTTTTTCTCTTCCTTCGACCACTTTTATCAGCTTTATCAGAAGCGGAACGTAGAGTTGTGGGAAGAGTATGGACAGGGAAAGATCACAAAAGATGAACTGAATCGCCAGCGCTTTCTTTATCCGCTGGAGCAGGTAGGATGGGGCGACGCAGAACTGGCCAAACGTTTTTCGGATGATTTCTTCTCGGTGATTCCTACAAAAGCAAAGTTAATGCCTCATGCCCGTGAAGTGCTCGACTATTTGTCAGAACGTTACAATCTTTATATTCTGTCAAACGGCTTTCAGGAGTTACAATGCCATAAGATGCGTTCAGCGGGTATCGACGGCTATTTCCGGAAAGTAGTCTTGTCTGATGATATCGGTGTTTTGAAGCCTCATGCTCCGATATTTCATTTCGCTTTGTCGGCTACTCAGTCGTATCTGGAAGATTCGTTGATGGTAGGCGATAATTGGGAAAATGACGTTGCCGGAGCCTATGGCGTGGGTATGCATCAGGCGTTTTTTGATGTGGAAGGGCGGAGTGAATTACCTTTTAAGCCGACTTATCACATCAAGGATTTGAAGGAATTGCTTACATTTTTATGATAGGGCTGTTGTTGTTCGATTTTGTTTAGACTATTTGTTAATAACTGATATTATGGATACAATTTTACCTTTTGCACTTTTGTGCCTGACTTCTTTCTTTACGTTGACCAATCCGTTGGGCACTATGCCTGTATTTCTGACCATGACGCAGGGAATGACCGACAAGGAGAGGCACAGCGTGGTTACCCGTGCTACGTTGACTGCCTTTATCATTATCATGGTCTTTACTTTTGCCGGACAGTTCCTTTTCTGGTTCTTTGGCATTTCCACCAACGGTTTCCGCATAGCGGGTGGAGTCATTATTTTTAAGATCGGTTTCGACATGCTGCAAGCACGCTATACGCCGATGAAGCTGAAGGACGAAGAAATCAAAACGTATGCGAACGATATTTCTATCACACCTTTGGGCATTCCGATGCTCTGCGGTCCGGGAGCCATTGCCAATGCTATTGTCCTGATGCAGGATGCCGATACCATTGAGTTGAAAAGCGTCCTGATCGGTTCCATCGCTTTTATATATTTGCTGACCTACTTTATTCTTCGTGCTTCCACCCGCTTGGTTAATGTGCTGGGAGAGACAGGTAACAATGTCATGATGCGTCTCATGGGCCTTATCCTGATGGTGATAGCCGTAGAATGTTTTGTAGGCGGAATGAAGCCTATCTTGGTGGATATCCTGAAAACAGGAATGGTCGATCTGCAATAGGGTAACTTCTGTGCATTTGTTGGTGCGCAAGGCTTTTTATTTCTGTAGCTGAGGGCAACTGCCTGCATGTGGAGGCTGCCAGAAGTACCGGTCGTCGTTGACGGAGAAGTTCCTCGGATTCCGTTGCTTGCTGTCGCAGCCGGTGGGTTGCAGGAAGATGTAGTTGATGAGGTTCTCATAGTCGCTTTCCGTGTTGAACCCGTAGCGTGTCCAGCTTTCCAGGTAGAACAGGTTCTTGGCCATGTACTCGTACAGATACTCTTCCGTCGTGGTCTTCTTTTCATTGTTCCAGTTGGCCTCTTCGTTCACCCGGACGGGCTGGCCGCTCCTGAGGCGTGCGCGCACTTCCTGTATGCTCAGTAGGTTGCCCTGTTCGTCGGTCACCCAGGCGTTGTTCGTGGGGTCTATCCAGAGCCACTTGCCGAGGGTGGACGAATAGACGGCGTTGATGACGTGGCAGTCGTTGATGTATCTCTTCGGCATGCAGGTGATGACGCGCGACGGGATACCCATCGACAGGTAGCACTCGTTCAGTACCGTGGCCAGTCCGCGGCAGTTCAGGCCCCGGCTGCCGTCCTTGCAGGCCTCGGCAAAGTTGATGGAGTTGTTTCCGCCTGTCGGATTGCCGTTCTGCCCGTCGTGGCGTATCTTGTCGTGGATATAGGTCAGGATGCGTTTGATGGTGGCCAGTTCGTCGCCCGCCACGGCCACGCTGTCCAACCGGAAATAGTCACGGACGCGCTTCAAGTCGGGCTCGTCGGCCTGCGCATAGGTAATTCGAGGCAGGCTGTCGGCTGGCTGCGTGCGGGTGTATTCCGGCGCATTTTGCAGGATATAAAGGTAATCGGTGGTCTCTTTCAGTCGCTTCAGGGCGGGTTGCAATTCAGGTGCATCCAGAATGTCTTTCAGGTCCTCATCATTGACTACCCTGTTGTAGCTGACTTCCATCTTATTGCTGTTCAGGGCTTTGAACAGGTTGCTGACGGCTTCTTGCTTTTTCCCTTGTATTGCCTGGACGCTGGCCATGGTGTAGTAGCTGGAATATTTGAAGTAGGCATAGCCTTCGGCCAGTTGCGACGCATGTGCGTCGTAGAGGTCGATAACCTTTTGGCAGAGGGCTTCGGTAGCCGGATAGTCCTTCCCGGTATATGCGTTGAGAAGCTGTGTGTTCAGCGAGTCGGCAGAGGCCAGAAACTTCCGTTCGGCATCGGTTTGTGCCGACAGGCTTGTGAAGCATACTGAGCTTAAAAGCAAGATCAACAAGTGTTCTTTTAGTCTTTTCATTGTGTATTCTGTTTAAATATGGTTGTCAATGGGGTATTCGGGTTGCAAAGTAATCTATAAAAAATGAAATGTTCAAGTATTCAGATGGATTAAAACGAGCCGGATATATTCCTACAAAAATAAATCCTTATTTTTGCCGACGGAAGCCCCGCCCGATGAACGAACGGGGCGCATCGTTGTTATAGAAACGTTATGATACTCTATTTTTCAGCAACAGGAAATAGCCGCTATGTGGCGGCTCTGCTGGCCCGGGAGTTGGACGGCCAGCCGGTGATGGATATGGGCCCGTACATGAGGCCGGGGGCGGAACGGCTGACGGTGACGCTGGACGGGGACGAGCCGCTGCTCTTTGTCTTCCCCGTGCATTCGTGGGGATTGCCCAAATATCTGGCGGGCGTGCTGGCGTCGATGGACGTACGGGGTTATGTGCCCGGTCGGAACTACGTCGGCCTGCTGGCAACCTGTGGCGACGATGCAGGCCGTCTGTACCGCATGTGGAGCGAAACGGTGAGTAGGGCGGGGCTGCAGGCCGATGCCGGTTTCACGGTGTTCATGCCCAACACGTATGTCCTCTTTCCCGGTTTCGATGTGGATCGCGCCGAGGTGCGCGACCGCAAGCTGGATGCCGCTCCGGGCATCGTCCGACAAGTAGCGGAACAAATCAAGGCAGGGGTGCGTGGCGACTTTACCTGGAGGGGCACATTGCCGGGGCTGAAGACCGGCGTGGTCTATCCGCTGTTCGCCCGCTTCATGACGTCGGACAAGGCGTTCCGTGCCGATGCGGAAACCTGTATCGGTTGTGGCCGTTGCGTGGAGGCCTGTCCCGTGGGCAACATCACGCTGACGGCTGTGCACCCCAAGCGTGAGGGCAAACACATGCCCGTCTGGCATGGCCGGTGTCTCAACTGCCTGGCCTGCTATCACTATTGTCCCACGCATGCCATAGCCTACGGCTCGAAAACCCGGGGCAAAGGCTACTATACCTGTCCCTATAAATAGAGGTATGCGGATTCCGTTCGTTATGCCTTCCTGACACGGTGCTTCGTGACCCTCTGACACAGTGCTTCGTCAGGGTGTCAGGAAATGCTTCGTGAGGGGGTGACGAAGCACTGCATCGCACCCTCATGCCGTGCTTCGTGGGAGAGCGATGAGGCTTAGTCTTCCAGGCAGACACCAACACCTTTCAGCGACTTGAGCGTGACGGCGGGGTCTTGGGATAGGTATTTGCGGAGCTTGGTGATGAAGACGTCCAGGCTGCGCGAGGAGTAGAAGTCGGCCGTTTCCCATACGGCGGTCAGGATGTCGTCGCGCCGGACCACCTGTCCCTTCCGGCGGCAGAGCATTTCGAGTATCTGCGCTTCTTTGGGCGTCAGTGCCTGGCGTTCTTCGCCGTAGCAGAGCTGGTGTTGCGAGGGCAGGAAACGGTAACTGCCGATGGCATATTCTTCTTCCGCGGGAACATCTACGGTTTGCGGGGCGGGTGCACTCTGTTTCATTTTCAGCACGGCCTGGATATGGGCATTCAGCTCTTCGGGCAGGAAAGGCTTCTTGATGTAGAAGTCCGCGCCCGATTGGTAGCCGTTGATGACGTCGCGTGCCGTCGTCAGTCCCGTGATGAAGATGATGGCCAGCCGGGGATGGCACCGACGGATGTGCTGCACCATGGTCATGCCGTCCATGACCGGCATCTCTACGTCGGACACAATCACGTCGAACGTCTTTTGCTCCAGCAGTTCCAGCCCCTCCCGGCCGTTGGGGGCGGTGGTCACTTCGTAACCGCCTATCATCTGCTCCAGACTGCTCTTCAGGATGAAGCATAGGTTCTTGTCGTCTTCTACCAGCAATACTCGTATCATAGTTTCTTGTTTGGAACGGGCAGCGTCAGCGTGAATTCGCAGAACTTGCCCTCTATACTGTTTACCGAAACGCTTCCGCCCATGGCCGTGATAACTTTGTGGACAAAGTTCAGGCCCAGTCCGAAGCCGGACACTTTCTTCTCCTTCTTGTATTCCAGTCCGCCGCGGTCGAACTTCTCGAAGATGTGCTTCTGCTGTTTCAGCGGGATGCCCCAGCCGTTGTCCCACACCCGGATGAGGATGTGGCGGTTCTGCTCCTCGGCAGAGAGGCGGATGGTGACACGTTCGTCGGAATACTTCAGCGAATTGTCTATCAGGTTGCCGAGGGCTTCTTTCAGGTATTCGGCATCGGCCGTCACCAGCAGGGAGTCGGGGCAATGGGTTTCAAGGGTTACTTCCTTGTCGGTCTGTACCTGGTACTTCTGCGTCAGTTCGTCGAACAGGGCGGGGAGGCTGACCGGTTCCTGCGCCAGCTTCAGGCGCGACTGCTCCAGCTTGGCGATGGTCAGAATCTTCTCGGACAGGCCGAGCAGGTGGGCACTCTCTTCGTGCAGGATGGCGAAATACTGTTTCTTCAGTTCGGGGTTCTGGTCCAGCAGGCCGCTTTCCAGTGTATGCCCGGTCATGGAGATGGTGGTGATGGGCGTCTTCATGTCGTGGATCATGGCGTAGGTGAAGTCCTGCCGCAGGCGGGCTATCCGGTTCTGGCGGATGATGATGCGCACCTGATAGACGATGCATCCGGCCACAAAGACCAGCAGCAGGGCGGTGGCCACGAGCAGGACGCCCATCTGCCGGATGGCAATCCAGTAAGGGTTCAGGATGGTGGCCCGCACGGCTTTCGTATGTTCCCTGTTCAGGTAGACGGGATTGGTCTGGAGCGTCTTGAACGGATGGTGCCAGGCAGAAGCGTCCTCTTCCTGAAGGGGAACGCCCAGGGAGTCGACTAGCTGGCATTTCACCTGGGCCTGATACCCTTCTTGCGCCAGACGGGCTGCAAAGATGGAGTCGGCCAGCGGCAGGGAGATGGACGAGTGATAGACCGAATCGGCGTAATCGTTGGCAAGCACCGTCAGATACTCGAACAGCGTCTGGTCGATTTCCTGTTGGTAGTCGAAATTCGTAGAGAAGCTGAGGGTGATGTCCTCGCCTTGGGTGTCGCTTAGCCGGTCGAGACGCGTCTTGGCCTCGTCCACAACGGCCTGCGGAAACAGACGGTTGCCCACCTGCAACAGCTCCGTCTCAATCAGCCGGTAGGTGTGGACAAGCCACGAGCCCTGGATGGCCACGATGACAATCAGACTCAGAAAGGTGACTATTTTGATGTATTTGCCGGGCATAAGTGTCTCGATTTGTCGGCAAAGATATAACAATCTCTTAACAATCGGGCGTTTTCTAACAATAATATAAGGAAAGCATAACGGGACAATAACCTGCTTTCTGCCATAAAGGCCGTTACTTTGCGGCATGAAAACAAAAAGAATGAATGCTTTATGAAACAGATTGTAATTCTGACAGTAAGTTTGATGGTGGCAGCCACCCGCTTGGCTGCGCAGGAGGTAAAAGGACGTGTGGCGGATAAGGACCAACGGCCGATTGAGGGCGCAACGGTAGTCATGCAGACACCGGACTCCGTATTTGTCGATGGTGTGACGACTGATTCATTGGGATGCTTTGTGTTCCATCGGACGTTGAACCGGTATCGTCTGATTTTCCAGCATCTGCTCTACAAGAGTGTGGTGAAGGACTATGACGCGTCGGGCGATGTCGGCACGGTGGTCATGGACGAACAGGGAGCCTATGCTTTGGATGAAGTGGTGGTCAGGGCTGAACGTCCCTTGGTGAAGGCAGAGAACGGCGCCCTGACCTACGACGTGGAAGCTCTGGCCGAAAAGACGACGGCAAGCAATGCCTACGAAGTCCTGACCCGTCTGCCGGGAGTATGGGAGCAGGGCGGAAATCTTAGCCTGATTGGAGCAGGAAGCGTGACGGTAGTGTTGAACGGACGCCCTTCGTCCATGTCGGGCGAACAACTGGCCAATCTGCTGAAGAATACGTCTGTCAGCAACGTGGAGAAGGCGGAAGTGATGTATAGCGCGCCGGCCAAGTACCGTGTACGAGGGGCGGTCATCAATCTGGTGCTGAAGAATCGGAAGTCCGAGGAACCTTTTCTGCGTGGAGAAGTTGGAGCCGACTTTACTCAAGCCCGCTATGCGCAGGGCAACGGCCGCATGAGCCTTTCTTTCGGAAGGCGGAAGGTGACGGCAGATGTGCTCTATGCGGCCGACTATACCAGACGGCGGACGGGGTACGATTTCATCTCCCACCATACGCTGGGCGGCGTGGTACACGAGGTGGAGCAATACAACACCGGCTTGAGGAGAAAGCTGACCCACAACATCCGTACCTCTCTGGATTATCAAATAACGGAGAACGATCATCTGACTATGGCCTATACGGCAGCCGTCACTCCCAATATCAAAACGGTTGAAAACTCGACGGGCACCTTGTCGGAGTCGTCCAATGTTCGAAAGGGAGATGAGCAGATGCACAACTTTAACCTCGACTATACAGCACGTTGGGGGATGAATGTCGGGCTGGATTATACCTCTTATTCCTATCCGAGCGTGCAGGAGTTCAGCAATCGGGCAGGTAATGTCGGGCAGGAGTTTTTGGCCGACAGTCGCCAGCACATCAACCGCTGGAATGTCTATGTAGGCCAGACGCACGCCCTGCCCCTGGATTGGAGTCTGAACTACGGCATCAATTTCTCTTTTGCCCAAGAGAAAAGTGCCCAGTTATATCATGCGCAAGATGGAAATGACATGTCATCACTGAACTCGGATACGGAACTAGACGAACGGACCTACAATTTCTATGGAGGGTTGGAGAAAGCCTTTGGCGAGCGTCTGTCGTTCTCTCTGTCCGTGGCCGGAGAGTATTACCGTCTGGCCGGTTACGATCGTTGGGCTGTCTATCCCTCCCTGCAATTGAACTATGTGCCGTCGGCTTCCCACATCTTCCAGCTTTCTTTTTCTTCAGACAAGGCCTATCCCGACTATTGGAGCATGCAGGACGCTACGAGCTACCTCAACGGCTATGCCAAAGTAGTGGGAAATCCCGGCCTGCGTCCCTCGACAGATTATACCGCCGACCTGACCTATATACTGAAAAGTAAATACATCTTCAGCCTGTACTATACCCATGTAAAAGACTTGTTCGCCCAGTTGGCTTATCAAAGCCCCGACGAACTGACGATGATTTATCAGACGGTGAATTACGATTACGAACAGAACTTCGGCCTTTCGGTGATACTGCCCTTCACGGTCGGCAACATTTGGAACTCTCGCCTCACACTGAACGGCTCCTACCTCAGGGATATTTGCAAAGACTATCATGCCATCGGCTTCGATAACTGCGTTTGGCGGGGAATCGCGATGCTGAACAATACCTTCCGCCTGTCCTCCAAGCCGGCCATCAGCCTGGAGTTGAACGGTCTGTATGTCAGTCCTTCCGTTCAGGGAAATTATGATTTGTCCTCCATTTGGAAAGTTGATGCCGGACTGAAATGGACTTCTGCCGACAAGAAAGCCGAACTTCGTCTGTCGGGCAATGACTTGTTCAACAGTGCCACCCCTAACGCCCGTGTGAACGACAGGGGGCAGCGGTTCGAGATAAACCAGCATGCTGACAGCCGTTCTTTCTCCCTATCGTTTACCTATAAGTTCGGTGGCTACAAGGCAAAGGAACACAAGGATGTGGACACGTCGCGTTTCGGTTATTAGTTTGCTGTCGTTACAATCTTTATCAGTTCGTGAAAGATGGATGTACCCTGTGAAGTTTCACCGTAATGCGTTTGTATAGAGCGCGTTGCGGTGAAACTTGTATATCAAGCGTGAACGATTGTTCCTTCACCATATTGTTTTGATTGCTAAATAATTACGGGCTCGTGAAGGCGTGAAACCATTTTTCTAACAAAGTCTTTTTAAGAGGGTGCTTGATGGATGAAATCGCCACTACCTACTTGAGCCGCGTAAACATCTACATTAGCATTGTAAACATCTACTTGAGGAATGTGAATATCCACTTTAGAAGCCTATAAACATAGGGCAATGTTAAATTACAACGGTTATAAAACAGAAAGTTCTGTATTCGCATACCTATGTTATATATTCTAAAACCTCCCGTCCGTTTCTGTGACAGGTGAGATTGGTAGGAATAATTTGGTTGGTAATACTTGCCAAATCAAGAGAAATATGGTTTTGCAGATAATGATTTGAAGTATCGGTTTGTTCAAATGTTAGATAGAGCAATCGGGGATGGTTTAGATGCTAAGCCGTATTTGTATGTAGTAGAAGTAAAGATGTTATTGGAATATTGGTGATATAGTGGAGGATTCTGAATGCTGTACAGTAGGTAAGGACTGAAAACTTAAATGTGTAAGGTCGTTACATCAGGAGGCTAAACAATTGATACAGTAATTTAGTAATGGGGACTATAATTAATACATGTTTTAAGAGTGGGTAGGCAGGAGATTTTTGATTAAAAAATCTTGTGTTTCTTTTTATTTGTGATATGATTTATTCTTATATTTGTAGTGATTGATTGATATGGGTTTAGCTTGTAGTTTTAGTTGTACAGTTTAAAATAGAAAAACGATGGAAAAAGGAAATTTAGGCCCTAGTAGTTTTAGTTACAAAGATTATAAGGAACATAATCGTAAATTTAATGAGCAAGATTATATTCTTGTAGTAAAAGATGAAGATTTCCCAGATAAAAATGTTATTTCTATCCTACATAGAAATGAACAAATAATAGAAGATATTGATGAATATGATATGGGGAATAAAATATTCATAGTAAAGGATAAATATAACCCAGATGTATTATCATTAGGGGAGCGATTCTCTGTTAATCAGTTATTTAAAATTGCATCGGGAGATATTGTTTATAATAGCGGAAATGAAGAAAACCCTAACTTCCCTAAGGTTAAAACCTTCCATTCTAATTTAAGTGAAATCATAAACAATGAGATAATAGAAATATTTGAAGGTGAAATAAGTGAAGCAAAATCTACTTTTAGATTAAAAGAAGATATTTTCAAGCCCTTGTTATCTGATAATTATGTAGGACTTAATAATTGTTTTTTTATAACAGAAGATAATAAAACAATGAAAGGACCTTTTGTTGCAAAGAAAAAAGATAGTGAAGAGCGATTTGTTATAAGGAAATCTGAATTTATGCAATTCGGAGAATATGAAATGGAAGAAAAATCTTTTGTAGCCTTTTCTGCCAACGATATTGATAGGAAGATTTTTATTCCAGGAGTGAATGAATTGCCTTCTCCGCGTATAATTGATTTCATAAGCGATGAAGATCTATTAAAGGAATTTGAAATAAAAGTAAAAGGTTCTTCTAATGATTATAATATTGATGTTTTAAATTCATTCATTGAATTTATTCAAAAATCCAGATTGGAAATAAATAATAATGCTTCCGTGAGAAGAAATGAACGATTGTTGGCTATTATAGATGCAGGAAAAAATGAAATATTGTCAAATATTGATTTTATTAATCGTTTACCTCAGATGAAGTTTGTGAAGGATGAAATTGATAAATTATCAGAAAAAAGATTGCAATTAAACTCAGAAATTATTAGGCTAAAAGCTCAGGAGGAAAAGTTACAGCAAGATATAGAAAAGGAAAATCAGGAATTTGAGAGCTTAAAACAGGATAAAGAGAATTTTAGAGAACAAGAATTGATTAATAAAAAAACAATATTAGAAACTGAAATAACAGAACTGGAAGAACGCAAAAATAACTTATCTTCATTTGTCAATGTTGAAGAGGAAAGACTCTCTAAAGAATTAGCTACAATAAAGGATGACATACGGTGGAAACAAAAAAGTAAACAAGAATTAGAGTATGCAATTCAGAATCTAAGAAAAGAATTTGTTAATAAACAAATAGAAGAACAAGAAAAATTGAAAGAATTGATTCAACATAAAAAGTATTTTGATTTTTTGAGCGGACGTGATTTATCTACATATAATGTAAATGATGAAGTTAAGTATCCAGATTTAAGGATTAAAGATGAAGATGTGAAATATGAGAACTATATTTCATTCAGAAATCAGGTATTAGATATTCTTGCACGAAATAATAGAAAGGTGGACTCTCATTTTCTTGACAATCTTCTTATTTCAATTCATCAGAATACTCTTACTCTATTGGCTGGACTACCGGGTACAGGAAAGACTTCTTTAGCAAAGTTGTTAGTGAATATTTTGGCTCCTGCTGAAAAAATACGAGAAGTATCTGTAAGTCGTGGATGGACTAGTAGTAAAGATTTAATAGGCTTTTTCAATCCATTAACAAAAAGATTTATTCCATCATCAACGGGAATATATTCGTTATTAAAGCAATTGGATTATGAGTGTAAAAACAATTTGTTTTTAGATTCTTCTTTAGCTTATGTAATTTTGGATGAGGCGAATTTAAGTCCGTTGGAACATTATTGGTCAATATTTTATAACTTAACAGATAGTAAAGTGAATGAAGACAAATACTTTGCTTTAGATTTGGGGGGTGCAGAACGGCTTAGATATGCTAATAATTTAAGATTTATTGGCACAATAAATTATGATCAAACGACAGAAGAACTTTCTCCTCGTGTGATAGATCGTGCAAATATTATACGTTTAAAACCTGAAAATTTTAATATAGATAATTTGATTTATCAAGATATTAAAAAAGTTCTTTTGCGTTATAGAGACATTATAAATTATTTTGAGTTATTAGATTTTAAAGATGAATTGAATGTTGCCTTTAATGATGAACGAGAACAGTTTTTCAGAGATATTAAAGATGAATTTAAAAAACTGAATATCTATGTAAGCCCCCGTGTTGAAATATCGATAAAAAGGTATTGCAATGTTGCTAAAAAGATTATGCATGAAGAAAATAGACCGCTTGATTATGCTATAGCTCAACGCTTATTGCCTTTAATTAACGTACAAGGTGTGCATGCTAAGCAGAAATTAAAAGAACTTCAGGAAAAGTTGCCTGAGGATAAATTTAGTATATCTGCAAATATTCTGAAAGATATGATTTCATTGGGAGAGGAAGGAGAAATTTATGAGAATCAATTTAATTACTTTCTAACATTATCCCATGCTTAGAGTTTTTAGATGCAGACATAATAACATCGAAGAAGAGGTTTATCCTGTTAATGGAATATATAAAGTTTATGAGTTATCTGCTTATAAAGTAGAGTATATTTCAGATGCACCTATTTTAGATAAAAAAGTTTTTCTAGAGGATCTTCTTCTGGATTTTTCGATGTTTGATATATCCCAATTGAGGATAGTAACAATAAAACCTGAGTGTTTATTTATAGATTGTTTTGGCTTTTCTTCTTTAATAATAAATAATGAGGTTTTTAATTTTAATGTATTAATTGAAAAACTAAAGAAAAATGATGCAGAAGATATGTTGATGTATCTATGGAATAAAGATAAAGGATTATATAATGCTTTTTTATCTAAAAGTTCTACCGCAGCTCTAAACTTGCACGAGGTAGAAATTAATATGACGTCTAAATTTATTAATTATGCTAATTCGTTTTATGATAAGATGTTAGAATATAGTATTTCATTTAAGTCATTGCCGTATTATGTTTTACGTCCTAAAGGTGAGTTAGCTAATTATTCTGCAAGTTTAATTGATGCTAATTCTATACCTTGGATTTTAGAAAATCTGGATACTATTTCTTTTAGTCCAGAATGTCGATATGATCCAGAAGCAATTGATTTTGATGGAGAATATGGTATTATCGATCGTTTATATGTTACTAGGCAAACATGTTATTACAATACATACGAGAATAATATAATTTTAGGAAGTTTTTTACGATTAATCAATAAATTGAATTCTTTAGAGAGAGAGATAAGTAATAATATTGATATAACAAGGAAATATAGTGAGGATGGTTTTGTTGATTTTAGAGACTTGAAGAAACTTCCTTATATACGCTTGTTAGAGGAGACTGTAGATATTAAGCATAAGCTTGAAAAGTTATATTTGTTTTATAAGAATATTTTTGTCGATGCTTTCCCAAAAATAGAACGTCCTATATTGACCCCTGTATTTGTTAATCGTAGGCATTATACTAATGCTTTTAAGATTATACAAAAATTGTGGAATACTAATTTTGACTTTCAGGGTGATATGCTTTTGTTTAACATACAGAAGATGAGTTATTTGTATGAAATCTATAATTTCTATCTTTTGCTGGATATTATAGAGAAAGAGCTTAAAGGGCTAGATTTTAAAGAAAATATAAATAGGAATAATTGTAAGGCTAGGTATTTAAAATCTTATAAGAAGGAGAAAGTTGTCGTCAATTTTTATTATGAGCTATCTTTCTTTTGTGAAAAGCAATCTGTGTTAAACCTAATAAGTATTAATAGTGAAGAAGGTACTTATTATAAACCAGACTTTTTAATAGAGTTTGTATCTCATTCTGAAGATAGTATTTATTGTATATTAGACGCTAAATATTCCAAA
>OOCI01000107.1_pt1 | contig 75289 bp, 84 predicted proteins | sample 1671761 | NCBI WGS metagenome assembly OOCI01 (sample SAMN06348190, study PRJEB24527) | human gut metagenome | biome: human gut; feature: ankylosing spondylitis patient; material: feces | host: Homo sapiens | place: China | collected 2015-10
ATTACCTAGTAAAAAGGTAGCTAATTTGAAAAATGGCTTATAATAGACCCCCATTTATTTATCCCCAGAATTATACCTACATCCCCAATATCCCCAATATCCCCAAAATTAAATAATATATTGAAATATAATGATTTTTTGATGATGCCAAACATCCCCAAAATTCCCCCAAAATATCCCCAATATCCCCAGAATTAAAAAAACCCCTCCTAACCCCCTATTTCATACTGTTACCATATGTTTTTTGGGCACAAAAAAACCGGCAAAGAATGGGGCTCATTCCTTGCCGGGATTGGAAGCGTTATCTTCTTGCCGGGTGACTTGTTCATGCCGGTTGTGCAATGGGCTGTACCTGCGTCCAGCTCCCATGCCTCTGCCGTGCCTCCCAAAGATCGACGGCCCGTTGCAGGTTAAGCCACAGATCGGGCGTGGTGCTGAAAGCACGGGACAGGCGCAGCGCCATATCTACCGTGACAGGAGAGTGTCCGTTCACGATGGCGGAAACCGTCTTGCGTGAAACGCCGATACGTCCGGCAAAGTCGGTGATAGTCAGCCCCAGCGGGTCAAGATACATTTCCTTGAGTATCTCCCCCGGCAAGGACGGCTTTCTTGTCCTTTCCATGATAACCCCCATCAATGATAGTCCTGATAATCGACAATGTAGGCGTTCCCTTCGTGGAAGCGAAAAGTCAGCCTCCAGTTGCCGGAAACGGTCACGCTCCAGAGGCCGGCAAGATCACCTTTCAGCAGATGCAAGCGGGAGCCGGGAAAGTTCATATCAGACGGGGCGCTTGCGCTGTCGAGCAAGTCAAGGATCATGCCCAGGCGGCGGGCATGTTTGGCTTGGATGCCTCGTGTGCTGCCAGTCAGAAAAAAGACTTCAAGGCCCTTGTGAGCGAATGTCTTGATCATTGGGAGAGTGTAACCCGCTGCGTTACATAAGGCAAGCGGTGATCCTGTTTCAGAACTCGGACAGGCGCTTGATCCTGCCGTCCACCACCATTTTTTCCAGTGTCAGCTTGCCGGCGGCCAGCAGTTCAAAGCGGGTCTTGCCGAAGATGGAACGCACAAAGTCCGGGTCTTCTTTGAGCTGGCGTTGAATCCACTGGCTGTAGGTTTCCGCCGTTTTTTCGGTATCCATGACGCGGAAGCGGGAAGAGCTGGAGCCATCCTTGTGCCGGACAAGCTGTGCCTCATGCTTCACGGCGGGCCGTTCGACAGGGGGCAGGTCGTCCACGTCAATGCCGAAGTCCCGCCAGCTTTTGACCACGGGAACGACTGTGCAGCGGCAGCGGACGTGCCGGGGGAGGGAGGGGAGCTTGTCCCGCTGGAAGACCTTTCCGTCATCATGGCCACAGACGGGGCATGTCCTGCCGTCCAGTGTGGCAACGTATTTCCAGCCTTTCAGGATGCCCTTGCTTTCGGTCAGGCGTTCGATGGAGGTCACGCGGGCGTAATTGGAGGCGGAGGCAAGGAAGGTGCGGGCCATCGCCTCAAGTTGGGGGACGCTGCCTTCAATGCCCTTTGTGCGGAGCAGGGAGGCGGTTTTTCTGGTGCCGTACCCCATAATGAGGGCTTCGCGCCCTGCCATGACGAGACGATCCGCAGTGTCCCGCGTCATTTTGTCCAGCCATTCATTGACAAGCAGCCCGTCCACGGCCTGGGTCTCGATCCAGCTTTTCAGGAGGCCCGACGTGATGCCGGCCGCTCCGGCTTGGATCATGGGGGCAAGGGCGGGAATGGGTTCCATCATCGTGGTGGCCGTGATGCCTGCGCTCATAATGGCGTCTTCGGCGGCCTCTTTGACCTTGCCGTCGATCTCTGCGCGGACTTCGGCCAGGAGCGCGTCCACTGCTTCCCTCTGGGCGCGAAGGTAGGCGGTTTTCCGGGTGAAGGTCTCAGATTGCCAGTCTTCCGTGAACAGGTATTTTTCCTGGAGCCGGGCAAGGCTGGCCAGCAGGTCATGCCGGGTAGCATCCAGGGCGGCCACCATTTCATCCCGCAAGGCATTGGCGCGGGCCTCTACGCGGTGGGCCTCCTTCAAGGTGGCGTCCAGCCATTCAAACAGCGTCCATTGCTCAAGCATACCGTTCCCCCTTCATCTTGCCGGGAAAAAAGAAGGGAGGGCATCGGCCCCCCCCTGATCTTTGGGCAAACTTGCCCTTGCAGGACGGCACCACTGTGCCGCGTTTTCGGCCCCTGCAAGGCCGGGTCATCCTTTTTCTTGGAGCGCGTCACCTTCTTCCAAAGAAGGCCAGGACATACCACCAGGCGCTTTTTTGGCATCCCACTGGAGGGGAAAGTCTATGCGGCAGCGGTCAACTTCGCGGCGGCCTTGGGATGGAACACGGCGATGCCGCAAATCCACTCCACAAGGGTCTCATAGGCAGTACGGTTCAGGCCCAAGTCGATCACTTCCATCGGGCCGGCCTGGAGGCCGGAAACGTATTCTTCGGCACCCATGCGGACGGCGTACATTTCGCCGTCGGCAAGGATGGCGGCCCCGTCCTTGTCTTCTTCGATGATGCCGACGGGGATCCCGGCATAGGCGGGAATCTGTCGGCCAAAGGTATCAGCCACCACTTCCGTGGCCTGATTGGCGGCACGCATGAGGGCGTTCAGCTTGCGGCGCGTGGTCTTGTTCATAAACAGGACGCTCGGCGTACCCACCACGGCATCAATGAGCTTGTCCACGTCGTCCAGGGTGAAGTCCGCAGTATAGGTCAGGGCCTGCGATCCGGTCAGGCGATTGGCCAGGCCGTCAAATTCCGTGTTGTGCGTGTCCGTGTCGCCCTTGAAAAAGGTTTTCGTGAAGGTCAGGGCGGCGGCCTTGGCTTTCATGGCATCATGGACGGCGCGAATATCATTCACGTTGCCCTGCGTCTTCACCAGGGCGCGGTCAACGGCGGAAATGCCGCCAAGGATGAACAGTTTTTCCGTGACGGGGTTCACCACGCCGGTGCCTTCTTCATAGGTGCCGCCGTAGTCGCGGAAGGCGATGCCGGGCAGGGTCTTTTCCTGGTTGTAGGAGTAGGCGTTGCCCGCAACGTCCATGAAAGGCAGGTACTCAAGGACGCTGGAGGTTCGGGCGAAGGTTTCCACCACACCACGCTGGAGCGGGTTCTGAATCAGCTTGGAGGCTTCGGCAAGGGTAAGGGCCATGATTCACCACCTTACTTGTAGCCCCTGGCCATCATGGCCACGGGGGAAAGATTGTTGAGGTCTTCGGCGGGCTTTGCCACGGGACGCTTGCTGTCAGGGCTGGAGGTGGGGGCTTGCGGCCGGAACAGTCCCTTCGCCCTGGCTTCGCGCAGCCACTTCACCTTTTCGACAGGCGGCAGGTTCGGGATCAGGCCCCGCATATTTTCGGGAACATCGTTGCACAAGTCGTCCACGATGGCGGCAAGCGCTTCTTCCGCTGCCGTGTCGCGGGAACCGCTTTCCTGATCCACGGGAGGGACGGCCGGCGGCTCTGTATGGTCTTCGCGGCAAGAGGTGTCCTGCATCTGATCGTCAGCATTTTCGTTCATCAGAACTATCCTTTTTGCTTTGTATGGGCCGGACGCGGCGCCATCGTTCCAAATACTCGCGGACAATGCGTGTCCCGCATTTCTGGCATCGGAAATAGCGGCGGGACACATGGCCGTCTTGGGCACGGATAACCCCGTAGCACTGGAGGCCCCACTTTTTGCCGCATTCCGGGCAAGTCTTGAAAAGCGGTATCTGTCCCATGATCTTTGATCCTAGAGGCGCACGGTTGAAAATTCGGCCATTTCGTCCCGGATCATCAGCAGGCGGGCCTTTGCTTCTTCGCGGGTCAAATCCGGGTCACGCTCCAGGATAATGTCCACAGGGGAGGCCAGCCCAAGGCCCATAAGACGCTCCCAATTGCTGATCTGTTCCGTTGCCGTCATGGAGGGTTTGGGATCGGCAAAGTTGATCTGGAAAACAGCGTCCACACTCATTTGCCGGTCAGGGTTGTGGACATTCCAGACGGTGCGGAACACATCGAAAAGCTGCCGTTCGTATTCCGTGAACAGGGCCACGTCATCGGCGCGCATTTCCTCAAGTTCACGGTTGCCCACGATCCGGGAGACGCCGCTTTCTTCCGTTACTTCCGTGTTCATGGTCGCGGCAGGGAGGCCATTTGTGACGGCCGCCTGCTTCATCAGGTAGTCAACCACGGCCATGATCTTTTCGATGGCGGCTTGCGGCGAAACAAAGCCGATTTCCCCGCCGGGGGGTAGCCCAACGAACGATCCGGGCCCCAGGGTAAGATCGTCGGTCGTGCGCCCTTCCATGCCCTTCACAAAGCAGACGGAAGACGTTTGGTAGTCGATTGTATGGGCGGCCTGCGTCAAAAGGCGGGACACGGCATCTTGCACAAGGATCAGATCAGCGGCGCCGCGCTGCCAAAAGAAGTCTGACACGGGACGCCCCCAGCACGGCACGAAGGGGAGGCATCCGTATGGGTTCTCTTCCTCGGAAACTCTCCTGCCGTTCGCGTCCACGATCTGGACGCTTTCAGGCGTCCACAGGGAATAGGTGACTTCATTCGCGTCACCGGTCGGGCTGTAGTGCGTCACCTGGACGGCCTGCAAGTCATGGGGGGTGTCCCCTGTTTCCACGTCCAGGACATCAGGGGTCAGCACGTCCAAGTCCATGCGGCCATTACGCCAGACAGGGCGGAGCAGGATAGTGCCCAGCAGCTTGGCCATACGGTTGGCCTGCTTCATTTTGACCGGCATTGCCGCGCTTGTTTCGATCTCGGCAAGGATGGCTTTGTCCTGCTCTGTGCCGTCCACAGAGCGCACGGCGTCGCGCAAGTAGACCATCGCAAGGGCATGGATGATTTTCTTGACCAGGTTCAGGGAAACAGGGTTGATCTTTTCGGGGAATTTGTAGCGGGCCTGAATATCGGCCATCATGTAAGAAAGCTGGCTATCGTTGTAATAGTCCAGCATCCTTCCGGTTTCATCCTTCCGGCGGCTGCTGCATTCCTGCATGGTGCGCTGATACATCGCCCGCGTGAGTTCAAGACCTGTAAGCATCCCTGTTCCCTCTTTTCCATATTATGGAATATTGAAAACAGAGTGTCAAGGTATGTTATTCTACCTCAAGCGGAATACAGGCGTGCCCCTTTCACTTTGACCAGGTTCAGAAAGAAGTCCGGCAAGGAAAGATCGCTTTCAATGACAGTGCGCCGGTATTGAAGATACATTCTTTGAACGGCTACATGCGTCGGGCATGTCTTGGCGCAGTTCAGAATGGCGTCCCCCGTCCGCAGGTAACAGAACCGGGCGTGTTTGCTTTGGGAATCGCAAATGATGTTCGGCAGGGTGAAGGCGGCCAGCTCACTTCTTCGTGTGGCATAGACAGCCCAGGCCAGAGAGTACACTCTATCGTCATGGAACTTGTCCGAACCGAAACGGGGGGAGCCGTTCACCAGCTCATAAAGGAACGTCCCCATTTCTTTGGCCAGCTCTTCCAGCTTGTCAGGGAAGTGCAGGCGGTGTTCTTGTACGATCCGGTACAGCTCCATGAAGGCCGGCGTCTGCGCCGTGTTGGTGGCATGGATCAGTTCCGAAGGGATGCCCTGTTCTTGGGCCCACGTCCCTATATCCTGGGAATTGTAGGCTTCGATCACGACATTCGCGAGGGCATAACGCTCCACGTCGGCAAGGATGGCTTTCTTGATACCAGAGGCCAGGCTGCCCAGGATTTTTTGCTGGTTCAGCACGACATAATGCGGTTCACCACCATCCGGGGAGGCTACTTTGGCAATGCTTGTCCAGATCGTGGCGTCACCATGCAGGCTGCCGAAATAGGCGCGGTCAAGGCCCCCCCCGGTGATGAAACTCCGGCCCCCTGCCCAGGATTCAAGCGCCGCCTTTTCAAACGGCACAGGCAGCTTTTCGCGGCAAGCGGCAATGTCCTCCGGCGCGAAGAGGCTGTTTGTTGCCGCCGTCCTGCGGTTCAGGTGCTGGGTTTCAAAGGTCGCGGGCAAGAGTTGTGCCTTGCGGCTTTTCAGCCAGTCCCGGCGAATCCACGAGGGGGACTTCTCCAGAGCTTCGGCAAGATCGGCATATTCGATCCGGCGCACAAAGATGGTCGGGTCTTCCCCGGATTCCGCAAGCTGCTCCAGACGGTGGAGCGGCCCGCCTATCCCGTCCACGGTGCTGTCAATGAGCATCCATGAGTTGAGGCTGTCCCCCAGGCTGGAGGCAAGGACTTGCATGGGTTCGTCCGATACTGCCGCATGAAGTTCTGTCATCCATGCCACAGTGATCTTTTCACCATACAGGCCGGCGGTATTGCACGAGGTCGTGCGGATGCTGTTCTGCAAGGCCGGGTACACGATGCGAAACGTCTGGACATTCTCCTTGCCGATCATGGCCAGCAGGGTGGGCGTGTTCAGGATGATTTGCCGTACCAGGGCAAAACCCGTGGCCACGCTCTGGCGTTCGTTCGAGGCCATGCAGACGATATTCTGGGTTGTCCTGGTCGTGAAACGCCAAAGGACAAGCAGGGCCATGAGGGTTGTCTTGCTGTGCCGGCGCGGGAAACTGAAAGCGATGGTCGTATATCTCCAGTCCCCCGCGTCATCCGTTGCAAGGGCGTCGCGTATGGCGTCACGTTGGAACGGTTCCGGCACAAACACGGCATGTCCGCCACGGGCAGACGGCACGCGGGGCTGAATGTCTTCCAGCCAGGCAAAGAAGGCGTCCGGGCTGTTTGCCGTCCAGCTTTGGATCTGTTTTTTCGTGAATGACGCCATACGCTGTGCCCCCTTATCTATTCGCCCGGCTTGGCTCCGGCCTTGTCCGCATAATACGTCAGGGCGGAATAGGCACGGGCGCTGACATCACGGATGGCCCGGAATAATTCCCGCTGATCTTCGCTTTCCGCTTCAGACAACGCGTCTTCGGAAAGGACATAATGCGCGGCGTTGGCCACGCCCAGCAGGTCGTCCAGAATTTCGTCCCAAGTCTTGGCCTCATAAGTGAAGGTTTCTCCGTTGGGAAGCGCGAAAATACTCGTATTGGTTTTCATTCTCTTCTCCTCGTTTATCATTGTTTTCCCCGGCCAGCTTGGCCGCGCCCTTTTTTGCTGATTACGGTGATCCATCAGCGAAAGGACTTCTTCCAGGATAGCACACAATTCATGCGTTCCCGGCATATCCCCGGCCTGGACACGCTCAAGCAGGGTTTGCAGGTCTTCACGCGGGTTGCCGGTCGTGTGGATGATAATCTGGCTATGAGTGGTCACAGGTTCGCCAGTGAAAACAATATCCGTGGGAATGGTCATTTTTTTCTCCTTATGGAACGTCAGGCGGCGGGCTGGTTTTTCAGCAGTGCTTGAAGTTCATCTGTCCTTTGCTTCAAAAAATGCCGGAACAGGTGGAAGACGGTATAGGCTGCGGATTCTCGTGTCTCTACCAGCAGGAAGGGGATTTCATAACGCAGGGACAGTCCTATGATGGATTGCAGGCAAGCGTGGGGGCTCATTCTGCTACGGTACTCCCCATGAGCAAGGCGCAGCCACGAGGTTTCACAGACAACGGCCCGGAGCTGGTAGGAACGCAGGCGGGCCAGCTCTCTTTCAAAGCGATCCCTGCCTTGCGTCAGGCTGCCCAGCAAGTCGGATTCTGACTTGCGCTCTACTCCCACGATGTTTTCAAGTCCTTGCAGGGAATAATCCGCCGTGGCCAGCGTGGCACGCTCCACGTCCACCTCATAGCGGGCAAAGTCCAGCGGCAATTGTTCGCGGGTATCAATCAGGATTCGCATTGACGCCCCCCTCATCGGCAATGTCCATGATGATGGCGGCAACGGCCTTGGCCTCTGCCATTTTTTCCTTGCCCTTCGTGGACAGCTCGGCATTGCGCTGTGCCATCCGGCCGGGCGCCAGGCCCTCAAGCTGTGCGAGCAGGCCGGCGGCCTGGAGCATGGAACGCTGGACTTTCAGCAGGTCGTCACCGATCAGCTTTGACAGTCTGCCGTCCTTCTCAAGAACAGTCCCGTTTTGCTGGACGGCGGCCATGATCTCATTCTGGATCAGCGCGGCCACGGCGATACTGTGCCGGGTAAGGGCCTTGATTGCTTCATCCGGGGCTTTTGCCAGCGCCTCGCGGGTCTTGATTATGGCCTGCGCTTGGCGCGTCCTGCCGTCGATCTGGCCATTTTGGATGGCATCCAGGGCACTCCGTATTTCTTCGGTCGATTTCTTGGCCATATCATATTTCATTGCTATGTTTTTCCCCAGCCAGCCACACATGCCGGGGCAGATACTCCAGGGCAAGGTCGTGCAGCAGGTTTTCCAGATTGTCCTTGGCGTAGCGCAGGGCCGCTTCCTTCTCGGATCGCAGCAGCCCTTCCGCCGGGTAGAGGACGAGGCCGCTTTCATCATCGGCAGGCAACGCGCCCACCTGGTAGCGTTCGTTCAGCTTGTGCAACACCGGCCAGGGTGGGGGAGACGGCATTGTGCCGCCTTCCCCCGGCATGTCTTTGGATGGGGCTTTGGATGGTTGGGAGGGTTCACTTTCAGCCTGGAAACAGTTTCCGAAAATATCCCACAGGCTCAAACCGCTACCCCCTCAAAGCCCGTGGGTTGACGGCGTAGGTAGGGCTTGGCTTGCGGCCCGGCCCTCTTTTTTCCTGTGCCGGAAGTTCGCGGATGAAGTCCCGATCCTCAAGTTCCGCCAGGGCGTTATGCACGGCGTCAACGTGCGGGAATGCAGTTTGCTGCTTCATCGCCTGCCAGCACTCGCGAACCGTGAATGCCTCAAGGGATTTGCGCTGTATCCATTCCAACACGCGGCGCGCCCCACATGTTTTGTCGTCGGATGACATCAGTCCATAGGCTGCCTGGGCATGTTTAGCCAAAAATCCTCCCAGACAGGTGGCCCGTTGCATTGTCTCCAGCGTGATTTTCAGGGCTTCGGGCCTGTCGTGGCTGACGAGGTGGAACAGCGCCGCGATCCGCGCCACAGTCCCCGCGAGCTTGCCGGCCCAGTCCGTCATTCCTTCAAATTCTCCCCCCGGAGCAAGCCCCTTTTCAACTTCCAGAGCGAATTTTTTCCAAAGCTGGTAGGCGTCGTCGCTCAATTCCAAAGTGATGGGGCCCGGCATATCACTGCCCCAGGTTGTGGGAAGCAGGGAACGCACCTTGTCGTGGAACCTGGCCCTGGTGCCCGGACTCATGGGGGCAGGCTCAATCTTGCGCTTGCCCAGCAGGCTTTCCGGCATGAAGTAGATGAAGCGCCCATCCAGCCCACGGCCCCGGAAAATCCTTGCTGCGGAACGCTCGGCAATTGTGATGGGCTGCGGGCAAATACCTAACGTCAGGTGGGGAGAATCCAGTATCACAGGGAGAGAGTTGCGCCGATCCACACGAAAACCATCCCCACTGTAAGCCTTGAGGAACAAGTCAAGGTTCGCCACACCTTTGGAGTACAGCCCGCTCAGAATATCGAAAAGCCCCCCTTCGGCCGTGATGATGGAGATGCAGCCGCCTGTCTGCGCCATGAGGACGGCCAGGGCTTCCGGGGTGCAGTTGTCCGCCAAAAGCCGGGGAATAACGGGAACTTCCGGCAACTGCTCTTCAAGCTCAAGAATTTCGCGTTGTGCCTCCTGGACTGCGGCCAGTGTTTTCTTGGATGCCGCGAGGCTGCGCTTTTTTTCAATAAACTTTTCAAGCGTCTGCCGCTGGCTTTGCGCTTCCCGAACGGCTGGAGCCATTTTTTCCGCGATCCACGCTTCCCACTCCCGCAAGGGAGCCGTGCAGGATTCAACCACGGCACTTTTTCGGTTTGCCGGGTCAAGAGGACAAAGGACATAAAGGTTCAACGGCTCAACGTGGCTATCCCGAACCTTCACGACAGAGCGGGTTTGTGCTGCGGTTGATAACGTGGCCAGAACCATAGACAGCACCAGCTCCGGCGGCACCTGCTTTTCTTCGGCCAGTTCCCGGCAAAAATCCCTGAGTACCGGCGGCAGGGCCTGGAGATTCAAAAGCGGCACGCTGTGGCCAGTGAACGCCACGGGTTCGGGCCATTCTTCCGGCATGTCCCCCTGGTTATCCAGGCCAAGGCCCCAACGATCAGCAGCCAGCTTGCCAAATTCAGCGGGCGATACAGCGGAATCAAGCAGCGCGGCAAGCCGTTCCGAATCCCAGCCTTCTTTGACGGCATCAGCCCCGTCCCACGTCTCCCGGACACCGGTCGGCGGGGCAACGATCCGCACACCGTCGGCCTCTGCCCGGCCTGCCGCTTCGGCAACGCTCAAGGCCGCGCCGGCGCCCGGTGCGTCGGCGTCAGGCCAATAGATGAACTGCCGCCCGGCAAGGGGGGTGAAGTCCTGTTTCCAGACGGCCTTGCAGCCGCCGTACAGCCCCAGAACGGCCACACTTGGCCCCAGAACGCTTTGCAGGGCGTCGGCCTTGCCTTCACCCTCGACAAGCAAAATGAGGTTTGGAGCGGCGTTTCCGGCCAATTTCTGCAAGCCATACAAGGGGCGCGGTTCAGGGAAGCCTTGCCAGCGCCAGCCATTCCCGGTGAAGACATACGGGCAGAACTCTTTCCTTGCCTTGCCGCGCTGGTCAGTTTCGCCACAGTTGAATCGGCAGACGTAACCCAGCAGGCGGCCCGCCGTGTCATGGTATGCCCAAGTTGTAGAGGGCGCTTCGTGTTTGGGGTGACGGAATTGTGGCCGGGGGGCGTCATCCGGCACAGGCATGAGGACTTCCGGCTTTGCCGCAGGCTTCACCTTGCCGCTGGATTCCCTGAAACGTCCATCGTCTGGCAGCCCCAGAGCTTCACGGGCCTCCTGGGGCGTCATGTGATGAAGTTTTTCTAGCAAATCGGTCGCAAAGCCCTTGGCATCACATTGACGGCACCAGTAGCGGCCCTTGCCATCATTTCCGCCGTCGGTGATGACGACAAAACGATCTTCCCCACCACACCACGGACAGGGCCCGGCCAATTCCGCCCCTGATTTGTGCTTGAATGCTTCGCGGTCGGGCAAAAAATCAACGAGGGTACTCATTAGCGATCCTCACCCCGAACACGACTCAAGAAGGCGTCAAGCTCCCGTCGGGAGTAGCGGACTTCCCCCATGATCAGCACGAAAGGAATTTCAGGTTGGTCTCTCATCCTGTCGCGGGCGAGTTCCGCTTCCGTCGTTCGGATGTATCGTGCGGCTGTACTGGGGAGCACATAAGTAGTGACAGGGTCGAAGATGGTGGGCTTAGTCATGGCGCACCTCCCCCTGCTCCAGACCACGGGCCAGCCGCTGCAACGCCAGGGCGTGGCCTTCGGCACAATCCTTCAGGCGGCACAATTCGGCTTCCAGGTCAACGAAGCCGCCAGCCGTCGCGAGGTAGAGCGCATCGGCTGCCCAGGCAGGCCCGTTCCCCGACAGGGCAAGGGATTTTTGAAGGGCGCTTTGCAAGTCTTCACCAGCCCGGCGCAAACCTTGAAGAGCAAGACGGTATTGATGCAGGCCAGCCGTTGCGGTCCTCAGAGCCGCCCGCGCTTCGGACACTCGCGATTCAAGCCCGGCGCAGGGGGTGGGCCGGGACTGTTCCTTGAGCCAGGCCACGGCATCACCAAAGGCGATTGCGGGCAAATCCGCGAGGCGTTCGATGCCGTAACGCTGATAGAGCTTTCCGTAAAGTTCATTGGAAAGACGGCACCTTGCATCCCGGTCTTCACCGGCAAGGTCAGACACGGCGCGCCGGACAGCAGCCTTGAAGGCGTGCAGGTCGGCAGGGGAGATGGTGGCGAGGGTGGGGTTAGTCATTGCTGCCCCCCCCCATTTTTGTGGCTATTCAGGAAATCCTCAATGTCAGAGGCGCGCCAGCCGATGAAACGTGGCGTGAGGCGTTGAGGTTCGGGCAGAATGCCCTTGGCGATCCACCGGTAAACCGTTGAAAGGCTTGGATTCCCCAACATTTGCCGGAGTTCTTTGACGCGGATCAGGCGATCGGGATGGGACGTGAGAGACGGGGCAGCGGACGGTACTTTCTTCATGAAAAAGTCCTTTCCCGCGCGGCCGGAGGGGTGTTTTCTGTTGTGAACCCAAGGAATTTTGGGTACAACAAAGACGGCCCTCCCGTTTCGCGGGGGGTTGAGGTTAAGCACTGGCCAACTCGGGGGAGATGGATGACAGTGCTGATTTCTAAGGGTTGTCCTGTTGGAGCAGGATGGCCCTTTTTTTGTTGTATAGTGCATTGAGTTCCTACGAATCAAGAGTTTTTTTGAATTCCTATTTTTGTCAACAAAAAAATAATTAAAAAATTACAAAAAATAATTGTAGACACCTGTCTAACGCCAGCCCATGGTGGACGCTTTGCTATATGACAAATATCATAGGTGAGATTGTACAGACCATGAAAAGATGATTCACATGAATAAAAATGAATCACTGCATCATCAGCCTGTCCTCGGAAAGCAAGCCCCACTGGCTGGCTGGTGACTGATCCGGCAAGGGAGGGGAGTGCCCAGGCACGGCCCCCGGCTCCCCAGAAAGCCCCCCAGAAATGGGGGGAGGTATTTTGGGGATATTTTGGGGGGAAAACTGGTATTCATAAAAAATCCTTATATTTTAGTGTATTATCTTGTTTTGCGAGTATTCTGGGGGAATTTGGGGGATGTTTTTTTGAATTTTGGGGAATTTTGGGGATGTCGGCTTTTTCCTCAAAAAATTATTATATTTCGCATTGTTACTTAATTTTTTGGCTATTTTGGGGATATTGGGGATGTTTTTCCTTAAATTGAATCTGAAAGTGCCTCTTCAAGTACCCCTCCCCACCAGTCGAAAAGTTCCCTTTTCTCCTGCATGTAGACGGCACGGTTGTAGGCGGCCCGGACTTCATCCTTTTCCGAATGGGCAAGAGCGCGCTCGATCACGTCAGGACGGGCGGCCCCCTCTTCGTTGGCAAGGGAAGAGAAGGAAGAGCGGAATCCGTGGGCGCAATGGCGGCCGTCATATCCCAGGGCCTTTAGGGCTGCGTTCAGTGTGTTCTCGCTCATGGGGCGGTTGGGACGGCCGGGGAAGACATACCGGCCACGGCGGAACCCTGCGGCCTCTTCCAGTACCCGGCAAGCAAAGGGGCTCAGCGGCACCGTATGAGGGCGGCGGGACTTCATCTTCTTGCCGGGGATAGCCCATGTCCTGGCGTCAAGATCAATCTCCCCCCATTCGGCAAGGCGGATATTGCCGGGACGCACGGCCGTTGCAGCGGCAAACAGCAGCGCAAGCCGGGTTATCGGTGCCCCCCAATAGCCGTGGATCGTCCGCATCAATGTTGAAAACTCCTCGCGGCCAGTGATCGCCGGAAGGTGCTTCTTTTGAGGGGCGCGCAGGGCCTTGCCGACATGGGCGGCCGGGTCTCCATTGACGAGGCCACAGACGATCCCGTGCTGGAAGACAGCAGACAGGTATTGCCGCAGCCGTTTGGCCGTCTCCGGGGCGCGTTCAGAGACAGGGCGCAGCACGTCCAGCAGTTGGGGCGGGGTGATCTCCGGCAAGGGGATGGCTCCAAGAGCCGGAAGGACATCCTTCTCCAGACGGCGCCAAATATCGTCAGCATGGGCCGCTGTGATCTCAGCCCTTCGCAGCTCCAGCCATTGCCGGGCTACACGCTCAAAGGTGGGTACGTCCTGCTCACGAGGGGGAAGGCCACGCTTCACGCGGCTACGGACTTCCTCTGCCATACGTCGGGCCTCAGCAAGCCCGATCTCCACGCCATACTCTCCCAGACGGACAGCGGATGCTTCCTTCTTAGGCTGCCCCTTGCGGCTGGGGGGAGTGCAGCGGGCGTAGAAGACACGGCGGCCACTTGGGTACACGAAGACGTATAACCCCCTGTCGTCCAACACCTTGAGAATCTTTCCCTTCTCCGGCGGTCGTAATGCCCTGATTTTCGCGTCTGTTAAGGCCATATTGCTTACCCTTTTACTTGGTAGTTTCTCCCAGGAGAGCATGAAGGCGGGCCGTTTTTTGGGTAAAAATGACACCCAAAAAAAGCCTTTCACAAATCGTTACCCATTTTCGTGTGGGAATGCAAAGGAACCAATGGGAAGACGTGGGAAAAAGAAAACCCCCTAAAAGCCTTGTTTTCTCAAGCTCTTAGGGGGCAAATGGGAACTTATGGGAAGTTGTGGGAACTACTTTGTGGCGGAGAGGGTGGGATTCGAACCCACGTACCGGCTATTAACCGATAACTCGATTTCGAGTCGAGCGCGTTACGGCCAACTTCGCTACCTCTCCGCTCTTTGGAGCTGTGCATGCACAGCAAGGCCGAAGACATTATTTAGTCTGTTTCGGCGAAAAAAGCAATAAGTTTTCTTGCCGTCCCGGGCGGCATCAGGCCTCATCCGTCCTGGTCTCGGGCAGCCAGTGCGCAAGCACGGTCTCCCTGTGGACATCCAGCAGCTCCAGCACGGGCTTGGGCACCAGAAAATCCACGTTCAGGCCGTGCAGCCAGCGGTGGCGGATGCGCGAGGCACTGACCGAGATCCACGGCAGGGGCACGAAGTGGACCTGCCCGCCGCCGGGCAGGCGCATGCGGCGGCTCCCGGGCAGGACAGGCTCGCACGGCCGGGCACCGGGCCACATGCTTTCCGTGGCGGCAAGAAAGTTCTTTTCCGAGCCCTCACCGCGCGGCACCACCACCAGCTGGCAGAGTTCGGGCAGTTCCAGCCCCCGGTGCCAGTGGGGCAGCAGGGCATAGTCCGGGTTGCCGAGGATGAAGAACAGGGGCCGTTCCGGTGTTTCTTCACGACAGGCCTGCAACGTATCCCAGGTATAGGAAAGACCGGGACGTCCGGCTTCCATGCGATTGCACGAAAGGCCGGGCAGGCCGTCCAGACAGGCTTCCACCATGGCGGCGCGCAGGTCGAAGGGCAGCAGGCCGCTCACCACCTTGTGCGGCGGTGCGGCGCAGGGCATCAGCTCCACGCTGTCGGCCAGGGGGCGCAAGGTCTCCGCCATTTCGATGGCCAGACGCAGATGCCCCACATGCGGCGGGTTGAAACTGCCGCCGAACAGGGCCCGGCCCGCTGCGCGCTTCCCGTCCATGTCTATTGCCGCACCTGCCCCTGACCGAAGACCACGAACTTGGTGGTGGTCAGTTCCTGCACGCCCATGGGGCCATAGGCATGGAGCTTGGAGGTGGAGATGCCGATCTCCGCACCAAGGCCCAGCTGGCCGCCATCGTTGAAGCGGGTGGAGGCATTGACCGCCACCATGGAGGCATCGGCCTCACGCAAAAAGCGCATGGCGTGCTCGTGATCGTTGGTGCAGATGATCTCCGTGTGGTTGGAACCGTAGCGGGCGATGTGTGCCAGGGCCGCATCCATGTCGTCCACCACGCGGACGGCCAGGATCAGGGCGTGGAATTCCTGTCCCAGATCGTCGGGGCTCTGGGCCTTGGCCGTGGGGCCCAGCAGCGGCAGGGAAGCGGGGCAGGCGCGGAACTCCACACCGGCCTCGCCCAGACGCCGGCCCACTCGGGGCAGGAAGGCTGCGGCGCAGTCCTTGTGCACCAGCAGGCATTCCAGGGCGTTGCAGACGCCGGGACGCTGCACCTTGCCGTTGAAAACGACGTCCAGGGCCTTGTCCAGGTCCGCGTCCGCGTCCACGAAGGCATGGCAGACGCCCTTGTAATGCTTGAGCACCGGCATGGTGGCGGCTTCGGTCACGGCACGCACCAGACCTTCGCCACCGCGCGGGATCATGACGTCGATATACTGGTCGAGCTTGCACAGCTCGGTGACCGCGGCGTGATCCGTGGTCGTCACCAGCTGGGCCGCATCGGCGGGCAGACCGGCTTCTTCCAGGGCCTGGCGCAGCAGGGCGGCCAGAGCGGTGTTGGAGTGCAGGGCCTCGCTGCCGCCGCGCAGGATCACGGCATTGCCCGCCTTCAGGCAGAGGATGGCCGCGTCGATGGTCACGTTGGGGCGGGCCTCGTAGATCATGGCGATGACGCCCAGCGGTACGCGCATGCGGCCCACCAGCAGGCCGTTGGGGCGCTGCCACTGGCTGTCCATGGCGCCTACGGGGTCGGGCAGACCGGCCACATGCAGGCAGGCGGCGCGCATGTCGGCCAGTACGGCGGGATGCAGGGTCAGGCGGTCCATGCGGGGGGCGTCCAGGCCCCGGGCGCGGGCCGCGTCCAGATCCTGCGCGTTGGCGGTGCGCAGCTCGGCTTCCCGCTCTTCGAGCAGGGCGGCCAGACGGGTGAGGGCGGCGTTCTTGGCCGCGGGGCTGGCCTTGGCCAGCAGGCGGGCGGCTTCCTTGGCCTTTTGGCCGAGCAGGGTCATTTCTTGTGCCAAAGTCATACGGGCTCCTTGGGTTGGCTCGTCTCTCTATACGCTGCCGCAGGAGCGAGGGCAAGGGGACGGCCCCCTGTACGGGATGCCGCTGTACGCCCGGATATCCTTCTTTTTTGGGGGGAAAAGGCGTCGGTGCGGAAGGCGGATATGCCTCCGGTTTCCGGCCGACGCCCTCCCGGGAAGAGGAGCGTCCGGCTTCGGGATTCCCTACTGCCGGCAGGGGTTTTTCTTTGACAGAAGGCCGCTCCCTATCCTACATAAATAGACCGCACCGTGACAGCTCCGGCGACCGCGGGCGAAGCTTTTGCAAGGAGCACTGAAAGAAATGAATCCTGTCAGACCTCAGAATACCCCTGAATCTCCTACCCTGCTCAATGACCTCAAGGCTGAGGTGAGCGCGGAAAGCGCACCGCTGCTGCAGTTCATCGTGCGCAACAGCGGGCTGATCGTGGGCGTGGTGGTCGTCCTTCTGGTGGCCCTGGTAGGCACCGCCGTGTGGCGCTGGCATCAGGGCGGCCTGCAGGCCGAGGCCCAGACCGAACTGGCGCGTATCGGCATCACCATGAAGGGCGGGGATCGCCTCAAGGCGCTGGACGACCTGGCAGCCAAAGCTCCCGAGAACATGCGTTACAGCATCTATCTGATGCAGGCCGAGTTCGCCATGCAGGATCAGGATTACAGCCGTGCCGAACAGGCCTATGCCACGGCGGCCAAGCTGGACGCCGACGGTGCCATGGGCCTGATGGCCGCTCTGGGCCAGGCCGGCGCGCTGATCAAGCTGGATCGTCCCGCTGATGCCGTGACCCTGCTGCAGGGCCTGGAGAGCCGCGCCACCGAGGACGGCCGTGCCACCCTGCGCATGCTGCTGGGCGAAGCCGCCGAAGCGGCGGGCAAGACCGATGTGGCCGTTGCCGCCTATGAAGCCCTGGCCGCCTCGCAGCCTGGTCTGGACGGTGAGTTTTACCGCTCGCGCGCGGAAGCGCTGGGCGGTGGCAAGACCGCGCCCGTGAAGGACGGCGCGGAGAACAAGTAGTAAGAACGTTGGCGGCCCCTCTGCCGACGCGCACGGGCCGGGAGGACACATGAGCAAACATCCTCTGCTGCACGGGGCGCGTGGCGAGCGCCACGTTTTGCTGGGCAATGAAGCCATCGTACGCGGCGCGCTTGAAGCCGGCGTGAACATGGTCACCTGCTATCCTGGCACGCCTTCTTCCGAAGTGCCGGATACCTTTTACAAACTGGGGGGCGAGGGCCGCTACAAGATCGAGTACGCGGTCAACGAAAAGGTCGCCTTCGAAGTGGCCGCCGGTGCGGCCCTGGGCGGTGCCCAGGCCCTGGTGACCATGAAGCACGTGGGCCTCAACGTGGCGGCCGACCCGCTGTTCACCTCGGTCTACACCGGCCTGCCCGGCGGTCTGGTGGTGCTCTCCGCCGATGACCCCGGCTGCCACTCCAGCCAGAACGAGCAGGACAACCGCTACTATGCGCGCTTTGCCTCCCTGCCCTGTTTCGAGCCTGTGTCCGCCCAGGAAGCCAAGGACATGACCCGTGAGGCCTTCCGCCTGGCCCGCGAGCTCCAGCAGCCCGTGCTGCTGCGTACCACCACCCGCGTCAGCCATATGCGCGGCAATGTGGAATTCGACGATCTGCCGGCGGGTCCCGCGCCCATCGTGGACTTCCAGCGCAATCCCGGCCGCTTCGTGCCCGTGCCCGCCGTGGCCCGTGGCCGTCACCGCTCCCTGCTGGAGATCATGGAAAAGGCCCGCGCCTTTGCCGAGTCCAGCCGCTTCAGCCGTGAATACGGCCCCGAAGGCTGCCGTCTGGGCATCATCGCCAGCGGTGTGGCCCGCAACTATCTGGCCGACGCCCTGGCCTCCGGCGGCTGGGAAGAGCGCGTGCGCGTGCTCGAGCTGGGCATGACCTGGCCCCTGCCCGAAGGCCGTATCGAAGCCTTCCTGCAGTCCTGCGACCGCGTGCTGGTGCTGGAAGAAGGCGAGCCTCTGCTGGAAGGCAGCGTGCGCGCCCTGGCCCAGAAGTGCGGCTGCAAGGCCCGCATCGAAGGCAAGGACGAGACCCTCACCGTGCTGGGCGAATACTCCACCACCCTGGTCCTGCGCCGCGTGGCCGATTATCTGGACTGCCCCTGCCCGGTCAAGGCTTCTTCGCCCGTGGTCCGCGAGCTGCCCGTGCGTCCGCCGAACCTTTGCGCCGGCTGCTCCCACCGCGCCGTCTACTACGCCGTCCGCCACACCTTTGGCGACGACGCCTACTATTCCAGCGACATCGGCTGCTACACCCTGGGCATGCTGCCGCCCCTGCGCATGGCCGACTTCCTGGTCTGCATGGGCTCCTCCGTGTCCGCCGGCAGCGGTTTTGCCCGGGCTTCCGGCAAGCCGGTGGTGGCCTTCATCGGTGACTCCACCTTCTTCCATTCCGGCATGACGGGCCTGGCCAACGCCGTGTTCAACAAGCACGACATCCTGGTGGTCATCCTCGACAACGGCACCACCGCCATGACCGGTCACCAGCCCAATCCCGGCATGCTGCAGGACATCCTCGGTGAAGAGGCCATGCATCTGGATATCGAATCCGTGGTGCGCGGCCTGGGCGTCACCGAATGTGTGAAGGTCCGTTCCTACAACCTCAAGGCTCTGCATTCGGCCCTGGAAGACATGCGCGACAAGAAGGGCGTGCGCGTCATCATCGCGGAAGAACCCTGCGTGCTCTATGCCCGCCGCCGCCTCAAGAAGGCCGCCGCCCAGGTGGCCTATGTGGCCGAGCAGGGCGCCGATGCCCAGCGCTGTCTGGAAGAACTGGCCTGCCCCGCTTTCTATCGCAATGGCGAGGACGTGGCTGTGGATGAAAATCTCTGCACCGGCTGCATGGTCTGTCTGCAGGTGGCCCCCAAGGCCTTCAAGGCCAGAAAGCGCGCCTAGGTGAGGTGTATTATGCAACATAGCGACAAACAAAAGCGTCTTCGTATCTTCTTCACCGGCGTGGGCGGACAGGGCACACTGACCGCCACCACCCTGCTGGCCCGCACCGCTCTGGATGCCGGGCAGGAAGTTGTGGCCGGCGAAGTCCACGGCATGGCCCAGCGCGGCGGTGTGGTGGAATCCGTGCTGCTGCTGGGCGGCTGGCGTTCGCCCAAGCTGGATCTTGGCGAGGCCGACATCCTGCTGGGCTTCGAGCCCCTGGAGACCCTGCGCGGTCTGCCGTACCTGCGCCCCGGCGGCGTCATCTTCTCCAGCCGTGATCCCATGCCGCCCCTGAGCGTGTCGCTGGGCATGGCTGCATACCCTTCCATGGAAGAGATCGAGCAGAAATCCCGCGCCGTAGCCAGCCAGTGCCATTTCCTGGCCTGCCGCGAGCTGGGCATCCAGGCCGGTGCCGCCCAGGCGGGCAATACCGTGCTGCTGGCCGCTGTCTGTGCCTCGGGTCTGCTGCCCTTCGGTATCGACGCCCTCAAGGCCGCCATCGAAAAATACCTGCCCGCCAAGCTGCAGGCCTCCAACCTCAAGGCTTTGGAACTCGGTCAGGCCGCCCTGCATATGTAACAGCAGCATGGCCGTGCTGTTTGGCTGAGGGGGGGGGACCCCCGCATCTCCGCTGTCGATGCCCGTAGCTTCCTTCGTCGCAACGGGCACGGCCCAAGGGGTCGCCATCCGGTCGCTGCCAGCGCGAGAGGTGTTCCCCCGCCCCTCAAATTCCCCACCCCCTCCCCAGCGCGCTTCAGCGGGGAGGGGGATTTTTTATGGTGATGGCTCTGGATGCTGCGAATTTTTTTATCCGGAATTTTGGGGCGTTGAGGTTCGGCACAGCAGCAATGCGGCCGTTGCTGATACAGTGGCAGCTTCCCGAAGAGATTTTCCAAAGTACAAAAGGCCGTTGCCGACCTAATGCCTTTCTGGTCCGGATTGCGATCCCTTTCTTGTAAGGCAGGAAAGGGCGACACGGATATTCGTAAAAAGGCACAAAATTGTGTGGAAGGCGCGGTAGAAGAGGCTATGGAGGAAAGAGTCTTTCAGAGCCAGAGCAGGAACCAGGTGGTATTCGTACGAATAAGGAAAGGCGCTGTCCGCGTATGCGGGCAGCGCCTTTTGTTGCCTCGCAGATAAGCTTCCCTGCCTGTTGGCGCAGCTTTTTAAGCAAAACGCGCTGGGGGAAGGGAGGGGAGTTTGAGGGGAGGGGAACCCCCTCTCGCGTTAGCAGAGGGGGTTCCCCTCCCCTCATGAAAAAGGAAACTAGCGGTTGCCGAAGCCGGGGATGCTGTAGCGCTTTTCCAGCCAGCGCAGGCACCAGGTGGCCAGGGAGACCAGGATGAGGTAGTAGAGGCCCACGGCCAGGAAGACTTCCGTATTGCGGAAGGTGTCCGAGGCCAGCACCTTGGCTTCGCTCATGAGCTCGTTACAGGTCACGAGCATGGCAAGGGAACTGTACTTGATGAGGTAGATGATCTCGTTGCCGCAGCCGGGCAGGGCACGGCGGGCGGCCTGGGGGATGACGATCCAGAACACGGTCTGGAAGGTGGTCATGCCCAGGGCCTGGGCCGCCTTGATCTGGCCCTGACGGATGGAGAGCAGGGCCCCGCGGATATACTCCGAATGATAGGCGGCGCTGCAAAGGATGAAGCTCAGCAGGGCGGCGCCGTAGGGCTCGAAATAGATGCCCATCTTGGGCAGGGCATAATAGATCATCATCAGCTGCACGGCCAGCGGCACACCGCGGATGATGGCGGTGTACCAGTTGCCCAGCCGGCTGCTCCAGGGGCCGCCGAAGGCCCGCAGACATCCCAGTGCCACGCCGCCCACGAAGCCCAGGATACTGGCCGGGACGATGAGGGCGATGGACACTTTCAGGCCCTGGTTGAGGGCCGGGATGACGTCCTGGGTGAAAAAGGGGATGTCGATGACCACGCTAGGCTCCCATATCCAGCAGGTGCGCGCAGAAGTCGCGGGTACGGGTATTGCTGCCTTCGGCCAGCAGGGTCTCGGGCGCACCCTGTTCGATGATGACACCGCGCTCCATGAACAGGATCTCGTGGGCCAGGGCACGGGCAAAGTCCATCTGGTGGGTGGCCATGATCATGGTCATGCCGCCCTTGGAAAGGTCACGGATGACGGAGAGCACTTCGCCCACCAGTTCCGGGTCCAGGGCGGAGGTAGGCTCGTCCAGCAGGATGACCTTGGGGTCCATGGCCAGGGCGCGGGCCATGGCCACGCGCTGCTTCTGGCCGCCGGAAAGCTGGGCGGGGTAGAGCAGGGCACGGCGGGCAAGGCCCACGCGGGCCAGCTCGTCCATGGCGCGTTCACGGGCGGCCGCGGCGGACATGCCGCGCACCTTGCGTAGGGCGATGGCCACGTTCTCTTCGGCGGTCAGGTGGTCGAACAGGTTGAAGTCCTGGAAGATCATGCCCACCTGGGCCCGGAAGGCGCAGAGCTTGGACTTGTTGGAAAAGTCGAGCTTTTCGCCTTCAAGGATGATCTCGCCCTTGTCCGGGGGGATGAGGCAGTTGATGCACTGCAAGAGCGTGCTCTTGCCCGCACCGGAAGGACCGATGAGGACCTTGAGCTCACCGCGTTTCATGTTCAGGGAGCAATTGTCCAGGATGGACTTGCCGCCCAGGCTTTTGCTGATGCCTTTTACCTGCAAGACAACTTCGTTCATGCGTTCTTTACCCCATGCTGCGTGTTTTTGGCCATGCTGCCCACCGTGCCGGCGGAGTAGCCGGGGATCTGGACCTTGTTTTCCAGGCGGCGCAAGAGCTTGAGCACGATCAGCGTCAAAACGAAATAGATGACCCCCGCCAGGGCGAAAAATGCCAGATGTTCATGCGTACGCTGGGCCACGGCATTGACGCGGGCCATGATCTCCATGGTGCCCAGCAGGTAACAGACGGCGGAGTCTTTGAGGAGGATGGAAAATTCGTTGGCCCAGCCCGGGATGGAAAGGCGCAGGGCCTGCGGCAGGATGATGCAGGTGATGGCGGTCAGGTCGCGCATGCCCAGGGCGCGTGCGGCCTTGAGCTGTCCCTGGGGCAGGCTCTCGATGGCGCCCCGGAAGATCTGGGACTGATAGGCCGTGCTGATGCAGCCCATGACGAGGCAGGAGAGCAGGAAGGGCTCGAGGATCCAGCCCATGGAAAGGAAAAGTCCCTGGGAAAGGAAGAGCAGCACCAGGATGGGGACACCGCGGAAAAACCAGACATACAGTCCCACCAGACGGCGGGCCAGGGCGTTACCGTACACCTGCAGCACGGCCATGGGGACGCCCAGCACCAGCCCCATGCCCAGCGCCAGGGCCACCGAGCCCACGGTCACCAGCGTGCCTCCCATGATGAAGGGGAAGGCATCCACGATGGTATCGCCTACGATGGGGCGCAGGACGACGGCCAGGCAGAGCCAGGCCTGCATGAGGATATCCCGCAGGAAATCCAGGATCGCGCTGAAGGGAAAGATATCGGACATGAGAAAAACGGGCTGTATGGACATGGCGAACCGCCGCGACAAGGGCGGCGGTTCACCTTGGAAAAGCGGCACGGGCCGCTGTATCAGTCAGTAAGAGATTACTTGCTCAGGTACTTGGCCTGCAGTTCCTTCCAGTAGGGATCGGCCTGCAGCTTGCGGAAACCTTCGTCGATGAGGGCGCGCAGTTCCTTGTCGCCCTTGCGGATGGCCACGCCGAACTGGTCGGGTTCGCCGTGCACACCGGCCTTCTTCACGGCCTTGCCGCGGGCGATGGCGTCACCGGCGGGCAGGGAGTCCATGAGGGCGGCTTCGATACGGCCGTTGACCAGGTCTTCCACGGCCAGCGGACAGGATTCATAGAAGCGCAGCTCAAAGGGATAGCCCTTTTCCTTCTGTTCCTGCTTGATGGCTTCAGCTTCGGAGGTGCCGCGCTGCACGCCCAGCTTGATGGGCTTGGACAGGATGTCGGCAGGGGTCAGCTTGGAGTCGGCAGGCACCAGGAACACGCGGGAGACTTCCCAGTAAGGATCGGAAAAGTCCACCACCTTGCGGCGCTTTTCAGTGATGCTCATGCCGGAAGCGATCATGTCGATCTGCTTGTTGGCAAGGGCCAGCACGATACCGTCCCAGGCCACAGGCTTGTGGACGACCTTGAAGCCCATGGTCTTGGCGATCCAGTTCATGGCATCCACGTCAAAACCGGCAGGCTGGCCGGTCTTTTCATCGACATAGGCAAAAGGCGGATAGTTGGAGTCAATGCCGTTGACGTAGGTCTTTTGGGCAAAGGCCGGCACAGAGGCCAGCAGGCCGAACAGCAGGGCGCAAACAAAAAGTTTTTTCATGGTGCTTCCCTTGTAAAATGTGAGGGCCGGGTATAACCTGATGCCGTATCGCGCGGCAACAAAATTTTTTAGCAAAAGCCGCGCACGGGCGCAAGTGAGAAGGCGTCACAAAGCCGCTCTCCTGCCCGTCCCCGCCTTTTTTCTTCCTTACCGGAGACCGGAATCAAGATGGAATTTTCCCGTATAGCTCAGCGCATGCTGCAGAGTCTGGGGGTGCCGCCCCGCGTCATCCTGCTGGTGTGTTGCGACTTCCTGACGCTTTTTGCCTGCACGTTTTTTGTTTTGTGCCTGCGCGCCCTGTGGGGCGATCTTAACATCACCAGCTATGACTGGATGCTTTCCATGCTCCTGCTGGCGCCGTTCATGGGGCTGGCCCTGGGCCTTTACGGGGTCATCTCGCTGCCTGCCTATGTGGAAAGCCGCAAACTCTGCGCGCTGAGCACACTGACCTTCGGCCTCATCCTTGCCCTGCTGTTCGCGGGCAAGGCCAGTGTGGCCTATTCGCGTATCGTGCTCGTGGGGGCCTGGCTGCTGAGCATCTTCCTTTTACCGGTGACACGGCGCTTCTGCCGTCACTATTTCGGCAAGTTCCGCTGGTGGGGGACCCCTCTGGTGATCCTTGATCGCAGCAATACGGGCCGTGAGCTGTGGCATTATCTCAAACGCCACCCCTGGCTGGGCCTTTCGCCGGTAGACATCTTCACGCTGCCCCCGGACATGGAAGAAGCCAGACGCCAGCTGAAGGACGCGGAGCGTCGCCATCCCGGGGCCATCGCCCTGATGCTGCAGCCTTCCGATGCCCATACGGCCCGCTTCGTCCATGAAGCCAGCCGCTATTTCGTCAAGATCCTGGTGGTGCCCGCCCAGAGCAGCGGCGTCCGGCAGCACTGGTTCCATGCCTGCGACCTGGGGACCATGACGGGCTTTATGCTCATGCAGAATTTGCGCCGTCGCTGGCGGCAGCGCCTCAAGAGAGCCCTGGACCTCGTGCTCTGTCTGCCCGTGGTCGTGCTGTGTGCTGTGCCCGGCCTGCTGCTGTGCCTGCTGATCCGTCTGGACAGCCGCGGGCCGGTGTTCTACCGGCAGCGTCGTCTGGGCAAGGACGGCAAGGCCTTTGACGTGTTCAAGTTCCGCACCATGCGCCAGGATGCGGACGAGGTGCTGGCCCGCTATCTGGAGGAAAATCCCGACCTGCGCGACGAGTGGGAAAAGGACCGCAAATTGAAGCATGACCCCCGTATCACCCGCGTGGGCCGCTTCCTGCGCAAGAGCAGCCTGGATGAACTGCCCCAGCTGATCAATGTGGTGCGGGGCGAGATGAGCCTGGTGGGGCCGCGTCCCATCGTGGAGGCCGAGATCGCCAAATACGGCGAAGTCTACGCGGATTACTGCCGGGTGCGCCCGGGCATCACGGGCCTGTGGCAGGTCTCCGGACGGAACAATACGACCTACGAGGAACGGGTCAACCTGGACCGCTATTATGTGACCAACTGGTGCATCTGGATGGATCTCTGGATCCTGGCCCGTACCTTCCCCGTGGTGCTCACCGGCTACGGCGCATACTAGCGGGGCCTGCAGGAGCCACGAGTCCGGAAGCAGATAGTGCTCCGCCGGAGCAGCGGAAACATCGCTTCTTTGCAAAAGAGCGGGGCTGGGCAGTACCTTGCCCGGATACAAGCGCGTCGCCTATGCCTGTATGGAACGAGGACAGCCCCGAAAAGGCTCGCGAGACAAAAGAAAAGGACAGCCATGAAGGCTGTCCTTTTTTCTTTACGGACTGTTTTGTCCTTTACATGCGGGCCATGGCCGCTTCCACCTCATGGCGGAAGCCGGTCAGGAAATTCTCGGTAGAGAACTTTTCCGCATGCGCGTGCAGGTGTCGGGGATCGAAATCCCCTTCGCACTGCTCAAAGCGTTGCAGGGCCTCGGCCAGGCTCTCCGGGGTCTGCTCGCTGAAGAGCAGACCGGTCTCGCCGTCCACCACGGTCTCGGTGGCGCCACCGCGTCCGTAAGCGATGACCGGGACCCCGGCCGACATGGCTTCCACCGGGATGATGCCGAAGTCTTCCTCGCCGGGGAAGAGCAGGGCCCGGCTGCGGGCCATGAGCTCGCGCACGGCGGCATCGTCCTGGCGGCCCACAAAGCGCACGCTGGGGCCTGCCTTGGCCTTGAGCTGCTGCATCATCTCGCCGTCACCGGCCACCACTAGCGGACGGCCAAGGCGGGTGCAGACCTCTACGGCCAGATCAACGCGCTTGTACGAGGCCAGACGGCCGAAGCAGAGGTAGTGCTCCCCGCCCGGTTCCGCGCGGGGCGTGAAGGCTTTGGTGTCCACCGGCGGATGGACCACGGCGGCCTCGCGGCGCCAGTACTTGCGGATGCGCCGGGCCACATGACGGGAGTTGGCCACGAAGTGGTCCACCCGCTGGGCGCTGAGGCAGTCCCACTGCCGCAGGGAGGGCAGCAGCAGGCGCATGGCCAGACGGGAGAGCCGCCCCGTGCTCCGCATGTAGGCCGGCCAGTTGTCCCACAGATAGCGCATGGGCGTGTGGCAGTAGCAGACGTGCAGGCAGTCGGGCCGGGTGATGACCCCTTTGGCGGGCCCGGACTCGCTGGAGATGACCAGATCGTAGTCCGTCAGATCCAGCTGCTCCAGGGCATGCGGCATGAGGGGCAGGTACTTTTTATACAGCCTGCGGCTGGCGGGCAGGCTGTTGATGAAGGTGGTGCTGATCTTGTGCCGGCGGAATTCGGGCAGGAGCTTTTCCCTGTCCACCACGTGGGTGAAGATGTCCGCCTGCGGATAGAGACGGCACAGGGCCTCCAGCACCTTTTCGCCGCCGGCCATGTTGACCAGCCAGTAATGCACCAGAGCGACTTTCATGCTAGGCCTTGGGGCGGTCGCCGATGGCGGCAGTGATCTGGGCCTCGGCGGCCAGTTTGCCGTCCACATACGCGCGGGCGTCCATCTTGCAGAGCTTGAGCTTCATGCGGATATTGTCGCAGTGCAGTTCCAGGCGGTCACCGGGCACCACCTGGCGACGGAATTTGACGCCGTCCAGGCCGGTGAAGAAGAAGAGCTTGTCCGACAGGTCGCCTTCCATGCCGGAGACCGCCAGCAGGGCGCCGGTCTGGGCCAGGGCTTCAAGGATGAGCACGCCGGGCATGATGGGCGCACCGGGGAAATGGCCCTGGAAGAAGGGCTCGTTGATGGTCACGTTCTTGTAGGCCTTGATATGGGAGCCAGGCACGCATTCCAGCACGCGGTCCACCAGCAGGAAAGGATAGCGGTGGGGCAGGATGGAGAGGATGCGCTGGATGTCCATGGTGATAGGCGTAGCGTCCGACATGGAAAACTCCTTTGATGGGTATGATGGCGCAGTTTAGCCCGATGCCTGGCGCAAGACAAGGCGGCCTGCTGCCGGCAGGCGGGCAAAAAAAAGCCCCCTGCGGACAGGGGGCTCGAGATCCGGCTGTGGGGGCGCTTACTTGCTGCCCTTGGCCTTGTCTTCCTTGTGGAGACGGTTGACTTCGGCCAGCACGTCCTGGGTCAGGTCCATGGTCTGGTCGGCGTAGAGGACGCCACCGGCGGTGATGTCCACCACGAAGTTGAAGCCCTTCTTCTGGGCCACGTTGTAGGTGGCGTTGAAGACCATGGTGACCATATCCTGGCGCAGCTTCACTTCGTCCTGTTCCACCTTGCGCAGGAAGTTGCGGGTCTTCTGGTCCAGTTCCTGCTTCTTGCGGATGAAGGCCAGCTTCTTTTCATCAGAGGCCTTGGGGCCCTTCAGTTCCTCGGCAGACTTCTTCAGGGCTTCGCCCTGCTTTTCCAGAGCGGCACGCTCTTTGCCGTACTTGCTTTCCATCTGCTTTTTGGCGGCCTGGGCAGGTTCGCTCTGGGTGGCGACAGCCTGCATGTCCACGACGCCGATCTTGGCGGCAGCAGGTTCAGCGGCATTGGCGGCAACGGCCCCCGCCATCATCAGGCAGACCGCAAGGGTCAGATACATCAGTTTGCGCATGGAAAAAACTCCCTTTGATCGAATGCTCCGCGGATCGAGGATGCCGCCAGGCAGTGATTGTGTAGGTTTTCTGGTAGCAAGAGGGAAACCTCTTGTTTACCGTTCATCACATAGCACCAGAGGCAGGGGGCGTCAAGGAATTCTGGGCCGTGCGGTTCTGCCGCACGCGGTCGCTGTAGCTCAGGATGCCCTCGGCCAGACCTTCGGCCAGGATCATGCGGTAGCGGGCGTCGAGCAGGTTGCGGGCCTCATGCGGATTGGAGCAGTAGCCCACTTCCACCAGGACGCAGGGCATGCGCGCACCCAGCAGGACGATGAAGGGGGCCGCCCGGGTGCCGTTGTCGCGCACGGTATAGCCGCGGCGCTTCAGACGGGCCAGGGACTGCTTCTGGATGTCGGTGGCCAGCCTGCGGCTCTCGTACTGGCGGGCCGTGAGCATGCCGTCGGACAGGATCTTCTGGACCTCGCCCAGGTTCCTGTCGTTGCGGGCGTTTTCCTGGCTGGCCACACGCACGGCCCGGGGATCGCGGGAGATGTCCAGGTAATAGGTCTCGAAGCCGTTGATGCCGCGGTCCTCATGGGCGTTGACGTGGATGGAGACGAACAGGTCCGCGCCTGCCTGGTTGGCTTTGCCGGTGCGGTCCCGCAGGCTCACGGCCACGTCCTTGCGCCGGCTGTAGATGACCTCCAGGCCGTTGTCCTCCAGCAGGCGGCCCAGACGCAGGGCGATGTCCAGCGTGATGTTGCGCTCGATCACGTCATTGTGGATGGTGCCCGGATCACGTCCGCCGTGCCCGGCGTCGATGAACACGCGCTGCACGGAAAGGCCCGGCTGCCCGGCCACCACATTGTTGACCCGGACGGCCTTGCCCTTGCCGGCGGAGGCATCCGCCAGACGGCTGTCCGCAGCGGCGGGGGCCATCTGCTGCCGCATGGCCGTGGCCTGGGGGCGCATGTCGCCACGGGGATATTCCTTTTCCAGACGGGCCAGCAGGCGCACGGCCTCGGTGCGGTCTTTCAGTTCCTCGGCACTGATCTGCGCCGCCTGCAGCAGGGCATCGTCAGCCAGGGCGCTGCCGGGGAATTCTTCCGGCACACGCAGCAGCAGGGTACGGGCCGTGCGGTAGTCGGCGGCAAGGTGGGAACAGTCGGCCAGGGAACGGGCGCTGACTCCGGCACGGAACAGGGCCGCCGCGCTGACCGTGGCATTGGGACGGCTCTGGTAGACCTGCATGAAATCGCCCTGCAGGTTTTCCCAGGGTTCGCGCCAGCAGGAACGACGCTTGTCGGCACGCAGGAGCTCCATGGTCTTCTTGGCATTCTCATAACGCTGCAGGGCCTGGCGGGCATCGTCTGCCGGAGGGGTGTCGGATATCTGACGGGCAGGCTGCACGGAAGGCTGCGGGGCATCCTTGTCCGGGGCCAGTTCCTGCCGCAGGCGGCGGGCTTCGGCGTACATGTCGCCGCGCGGATAATCCCGGCAGAGCGTATCCAGCAGCTTCAACGCGCCCCGGGTGTCCTTGAGCCTGTCGGCCCGGATACGGGCGGCACGCAGCAGGGCATCATCGGCCAGGCGGCTGCTCTCGTGCTGCCGGGCCACTTCCTCGAAAGTCCCGGCGGCCTTGCGGGCGTCGGAGATGGCGAAGGAGCGGCGGGAAAGCTCTTCGTAGCATTCCGCGGCCTTGAACAGGGCGGCAGGACGGTTGGCCCAGGTGGTGGCGTTCTGATGGATGGCATGGAAGGACGCGGCCACTTCTTCCCAAGGGGCACGCTGCATGCCGCGTTTATTGTCCTGGCGCAAGGCATCCATGTCGTCCTTGGCGGCTTCATAGCGCTGCGCGGGGGACAGGGTGGCGCCATGGCTGATGGTATGGCAGAAGGCCGCCAGAAGGGAAAAGGCCAGGATGAATCCCAGAGGAGGCAGGATACGGGCCATTATGCCGGGGGACTGGGGACGGGGAGCGGGGGTGACTTTTTTCCTGGCCATGACACAGAACTCGCTGGATAGTGGCTGCTCCCGGGAGGGGAACTTTGCCGTAGCCTGTCCTTTGCAGGTTGCGTGCCATGAAGATGTTTTTATTAAAAAGCTTGTGTTTTCAGGATGCTACAAGCGTTCCGTGTAGGCCTCTCCAAGGGAGTGTCTGTTTTCCGACATAAAAAAAAGCTCCCCGAAGGGAGCTTTTTTGACGCGAAGGAGATCAGCCCGGCCTAGAAGAACTGGCCCATGCTGAATTCCAGACGGCCCTGCTCACGCTCGCCGTCGTAGTCCTTGGACAGGGGATAGCCATAGGCCAGGCGCAGGTCGCCCATGGGCGAACGCCAGCGCAGTTCCAGACCGGCGGAGTAGACGATCTTGTCGTTGAAGTCGTCGGCCATGGTCTTGTGGTCGATGTTGAAACCGGCATCGAAGAAGGGCACCAGGGCCAGGCCCATGTCCTTCTGGAAGGTCCAGATGTATTCCACGTTCAGCACGCCCATGCGGTCACCACCGATCTGGTCGCCGCCGTACTTGTCGTCGCGGGGCGAGAGGTCGGAGTAGGAGTAACCGCGCACGGTATCCATGCCGCCCAGCCAGAAGCGTTCGAACACGGGCACGCGGCTGCTGGTGTTCTGGAACACCCCGCCCACGCGGGCGCGCAGGTGGAAGGTGTTTTCGGGATTGATGGACCAGAAGCCCTGCCAGTCGGCCACGGCCTTGATGAAGTTGTCGGTACCGCCCAGGCCGCCGCCGCCGTATTCGGCCCACAGACGGGCGATGGTGCCCTTGGTGGGACGGGCGCGGTCGTCGGTGGTATCGCGCAGGATGCGGGCGGAGATGGCGCTGGTCCAGTTGGTGCCCTTGTAGTCGGAGATGTAGGGCGAAGCATCGGCATCCACGTCATAGAGGTCGTAGCGCTCCAGGCGGTAGCCGATACCCACGGACGTATATTCACCGATGGGATAGCCAAAGCGGATGGTGTCACCGATGGTTTCCTTGGTGAAGTCGTCCCAGTAGTCGTAGATGTAGTAGATGTCGTTGCCGAAGGACAGGTCGGTATCGTAGACGCGCGGGTTGGTGAAGGAGAACACGCCCGACGTACGGCGCCAGGAGAAGAAGCCCTGCAGCTGCACCTGATAGCCGCGGCCGAAGAGGTTGCGCTCCATGATGGAGGCCGTCACGCCCACGTCATAATAGGTGGAGTAGCCGATACCGCCCATGAGGGCGCCGGTGTTGTCTTCCTTGACCTTGATCTTGAGGTCCACTTCGTCAGGACGATCGGTGGGGATCAGTTCGCTGTCGATGGCGGAGAAGTAGCGCAGGCGGTTCAGGCGTTCGGCGGAACGGCGCATCTTTTCGCCTTCGTACTGGTCGCCGTCGCCCAGGCGCATCTCGCGCAGGATGACGTTGTCACGGGTCTTGGTGTTGCCGTCGACCATCAGGCGGCGGATGAAGACCTTTTCCTTCTTGTTGACCATGTAGCCCACGTCCACCATGGGCTCGTCGCCTTCCACCTTCATGACGCGGGTGTCCACCTCGGCAAAGGCGTAGCCGCGGTCGGTGTAGAAGTTGGTCAGGCGCTTGCTGTCTTCCTGCATGACGGTGATGGAGAAGTAGTCGTTGTCCTTCTTCCATTCGTCCATCTCGACCACGTCCAGCATGGCCTGTTCTTCGTCGATGATGTCACCGCCGAACTTGATGTCGTGGATCTTGTAGCGGGGGCCTTCATGGACCTTGAAGGTCACATAGATGCCGTCTTCCTTGTACTGCACGTCGGGAGCGGCCACCTGGATGTCCACGAAACCCTGGTTCAGGCCGTAGGCGGCGATGGCGTTGGTATCACGCTCCAGGTGTTCTTCCTTGAGCACGCCGGTGCCCGTGAACCAGGAGAAGATGTTGCGGGGCTTGAGGGCCAGGTACTTGTCCATGTCGCCCTTGTCCAGCTGCTCCAGGCCCTCGATCTTGACTTCCTTGATGTAGAGCTTGTTGCCTTCTTCCACCTGGATGACCAGCACGGCGCCGCGGCCGCCGGAGCGGCTGTCCAGACGGTAGCTGGAACGGGCCAGGTAGTAGCCTTCCTTGCGGTAGAGTTCGTTGATCTTCTGCAGGTCGTCGGCGATGAGCTGTTCGTTGAGCACGTTGCCGGACTTGGTGCCCATGGCGGCGATCACGTCCTCGGCATCGATCTCGTGGGAACCTTCCACGATGATGTTCTCGATGCGGGGCTTTTCCGCCACGGTGAAGACCAGCACGTTGCCTTCCATGTGGGCCTGGACGTCACTGAAGTAGCCCAGTTCCCAGATGCGCTTGACTTCTTCGTTGATGTCATTGGCGGAGGGAGTGTCGCCCTTGCGGATGGAGAGGCGCATGAGGACCACTTCGGGGTCCATGACCTGCAGGCCGCGCACCTGCACGTCGGCCAGAGCACCCTTGGCGGTGCCCATGGGCACGAAGTCGGCGCGACCGATGGGATCGTTGGGTTCGGTGCGGGGAGCGCTGCTGGCCGCAGGGGCGGCGGCAGCGGCACCGGCCAGCATGCCGGAAGCCTGACCGGCCATGGCGGCGGCGCATTCATTGAGGCTCAGCAGGGAGGGGCGATCGAAGTTGGCAGGCTTGGCCTGGCCTTCGTTCACCGGCACCAGCAGGGACTGCAGGGCAAAGCCTTCGCCGTTCTGCTTGAAGCTGCCGAACAGCACCAGGTCGGCGCCCGCTTTTTTGCCCAGCTCGCGGGCAGCGGCCATGTCGATGCTGCCGCCGCGGGAGGACAGCAGGCTGCGGGCCTTGTCCATGGGGATGACGGACAGACCGCGCTGCTGCATCTCCGTACCGATGATCTGCGGCACATCCCGGGCCGCATTGGGCATCTCAGGGCCGGCAGTGACCTGGAAGGGCAACACCAGCACCGTGTTTCCCGCAGCCTGCAGCGGGGCGACTCCCCACAGGCAGGCCAGCAGGGCGAAACAGAACAGGCCCAGCCAATTACGCAAATGTTTTTTCATACAGAGTCCCCGCTCTCAGTTCCAGACTACGATTCATGGTGGCGGCCAGCTCGCGGTTGTGGGTGACAATCACGAGGGTCATGCCCAGTTCGCGATTCAGTTCGCGCATCAGGGTGCTGACCTGCTCACCAGTATTTTCGTCAAGGTTACCCGTGGGTTCGTCAGCCAGCAGCACCCGGGGGCGCAGCAAAACGGCGCGAGCGATGGCTACCCGCTGCCGCTCCCCGCCGGACAGGGTGGAGACCTTGCTCTCCACACGGTGGGCAAGACCTACGCGTTCCAGCATGGTACGGGCATCGGGCAGCACATCGGCACGACAGGCACCGCCTATCAGGGCCGGCATGGCCACGTTTTCCAGGGCCGAGAATTCCGGCAGGAGATGATGGAACTGAAACACGAAGCCCAGCGTCCTGTTGCGGAAGCGGGCCTTTTCGTCAGGCCTCATCTCGGACATGTCCCGGCCGTCAAAAAAGATTTTTCCACTGCTTGGAGTATCAAGAGCCCCCATAAGATGCAAGAGGGTACTCTTGCCGGAGCCGGAGGTCCCCACGATGGCCAGGGACTCTCCTTCTTCCACGGAAAGGTTGATATCCTTGAATATCTCCAGGTTCTCCGGGCCGGAGAACCGCTTGCCCACATGTTCGAATTTGTAGAGCTCGGCCATGATCACTCGTAGCGCAGGGCTTCCGCGGGCTCAAGGCGTGCGGCCTGCCGCGCCGGGTACAGGGTTGCCAGGAAACAGAGCAGCATGGCGCTGGCCCCGATGATGAGCACGTCCTGCCAGGTGATGATGATGGGCAGGTGATCCAGGGTGTAGACGTTCTCGGGCAGCTTGATGAAGCGGTAACGCTTCAGCGCCCAGCCCAGGCTCAGGCCCATGCCGTAACCCAGCAGGGTGCCCACGAAACCGATGATGGTGCCCTGGAGCATGAAGATGCGGCGGATCATGGAACGGGTGGCGCCCATGGACATGAGGATGGCGATGTCGCGGGTCTTCTCCATGACCAGCATGACCAGGGAGGTCACGATGGAGAAGGAGCCGATGAGCACCACCATGGTCAGCAGGATGAACATGCCGATCTTTTCCAGCTTGAGGGCCGCGAAAAGGTTGGCGTTCATCTCCATCCAGTGGCGCACATAGAAGGGGGAGCCCAGGGTGTCCTGCACGCTCTGGGCGATGACGTCGGCCTTGTAGACGTCGTCCACCATGATCTCGATGCCGGTGAGGAAGCCGTCGGGCAGGCCGAGGATGTCGCGCGCGGCCTTGAGGTCCACGAAGGCCAGGGTGGCATCGTATTCGAACATGCCGGTCTTGAAGATGCCCACCACCTCGAAGGGGCGGATGCGCGGCGAATAGCCGGTGGCGCCCTTTTCCCCGGAGGGGGAGAGCAGGTTGACGCGGCTGCCCAGGCCGATGCCCAGACGCTTGGCCAGCTCCTCGCCGATGACGATGCCCGGCGTGCCCTCGCGTTTCAGATCGGTCACGGAGCCGCGACGGATCTCGCGCAGCATGCTCAGGACCTTGGGCGCGCTTTCGGGATCGATGCCGCGCAGCACCAGGCCTTTGACGCCGCCGGCGGCGGAGAGCATGACTTCCGTATAGATGAAGGGCGTGGCGCCGCGCACATGCTCCACGGCCTCCACGCGCCGCACCAGGTCGGGATGCTGCTGGAAGGCCGCGGGCACGTAAGACATGACGATGCCGTGGGCATTGGCGCCGATGATCTTGTCACGCATGTCGGTGGTCAGGCCGTTGTAGACGCCCAGGACCACCACCAGGGCGCCGACGCCGAGGGCGACGCCCAGGATGGACATGATGGAGATGATGTAGATGAAGGTCTGTTTGCGGCGCGAGAACAGATATCTCAGCGCCACAAACAGCTCAAAGGGCATGCGCATGCTTGTTTAGAACTCCGGACGCAGCAGCGGGAAGAGGATGACTTCGCGGATGGAGGCGGAGTCCGTCAGCAGCATGACGAGGCGGTCGATACCGATGCCTTCGCCGGCCGCCGGGGGCATGCCGTATTCCAGGGCGCGCAGGAAGTCCTCGTCCATGGCGTGGGCTTCGTCGTCGCCGGCCTCCTTCTCGCGCACCTGCTCTTCGAAGCGCAGACGCTGGTCCACGGGGTCGTTGAGCTCGGAGAAGGCGTTGGCCAGTTCACGACCGGTGATGAACAGTTCGAAACGGTCCGTCAGGTCGGGGTGCTCGTTGTTGCGGCGCGACAGGGGCGAGATCTCGGTGGGGTAGTGGTAGATGAAGTGGGGCTGGATCAGCTTCTCTTCCACATCCAGATCGAAGAGCTTGGCGTGCAGCTTGGGCAGGCTCTCGCTGTCGGTGGCCTTTTCGCCGCGGCTGCGGATGTAGTCGCGCACCTTGTTGTAGTCGTTGTAGAATTCGGGGCTGTGGCCGCCGATCTTGGTCAGCGATTCGTAGAAGGACATGCGGGTCCACTTGCCGGGGGTGAGGTCGATCTCCTGGCCCTGGTAGGTGATGACCGTGCCGCCGCAGACCTTGTTGGCCAGACGGGCGAAGAGCTCTTCGGTCAGGTCCATGAGGTCGTGGAAGTTGGCGTAGGCCCAGTAGAATTCACAGGAGGTAAATTCCGGGTTGTGGCGGGTGTCGATGCCTTCGTTACGGAAGTTGCGGTTGAGCTCGAAGACCTTTTCGAAGCCGCCCACCAGCAGACGCTTGAGGTACAGCTCGGGCGCGATGCGCATGTAGAGCTTGAGGTCCAGGGCGTTGTGGTAGGTCTCGAAGGGGCGGGCGGCGGCGCCACCGGCCACGGCCTGCATCATGGGAGTCTCCACTTCCATGAAGCCGCGCTCTTCGAGGAAGCGGCGGAACTCGCTCACGATCATGCTGCGCTTGCGGAAGATCTCGCGGGCGCGCTCGGTGACGATGAGGTCCACATAGCGCTGGCGGTAGCGGGTCTCCATGTCCTTGAGGCCGTGATACTTTTCCGGCAGGGGACGCATGGAGCGCGTGATGAGCTTGAGGTTGCGACAGGAGATGGTCAGCTCGCCCGTCTTGGTATGGAAAAGATGGCCGGACACGCCGACGATGTCGCCCACGTCCAGCTTCTTCACTACATTATAAACCTCTTCGGGCAGTTCCTCGCGGCTGGCGTAGCACTGGATGCGGCCGCTCTCGTCCATGATGTGGAAGAAGGCCACCTTGCCGAAGGAACGCAGCGAGACGATGCGGCCGGCGATGGCGAACACGTCTCCCTTGGCTTCCAGCTCTTCGGCGCTCAGGCTGCCGAAATTGTCCAGCACCCAGCTGACGGCATGTTCCTTGCGGAAATCATTGGGGAACAGCGGCACACCGGCGTCCAGCAGGTCACAGGCTTTGACGACGCGGTTTTTGATGACTTCGTTGAGCATGTCGCGCTCGGCAAAGCCCTCAAGCATGGGCATGAAATAGGCGGCGTGCTGCGACTTGGTATTCAGCTTGATCTTTTGCTTCTTAGGACTCTTTTCCCGGTTTTCCACTGCAAACTCCTGCTTCGGGCATGGCCCGGCCCTCTTTCGGGCTCAACGGTTGAATGGCTAGAGGTATGCCATTCAGGCCCCGTCGTCAAGGTTCGGGGCCGGGGGACCTCTGCGGCCCAAGGGTGCCTTTCGGCCAGGAAAATGATAAAGTAGTCATACTTGAATTTCATTGAAGCATAGTTTACCGTTTTCAAAACGTAACCCCGCAAGGACCGAACATGAAAAAATTGACCATCTCCTTTCTCGGCCGGGACTGTCCCGGCATCGTTTCCGCGGTAAGCCAGATCCTCGGGCAGACCGGCTGCAATATTATCGAGGTCACCCAGACCATCCTTTGCGGTGAGTTCGCGGCCATCTTTATCGTCCAGGCCCCTGAAAACGTGACGGAAGAATCCCTGCACACCCAGCTGGCCCTGGGCCTGGTGGATGCCAAGCTCGACCTTTCCGTGCTGGTGCGCCCGGCCGTGGAAGGCCGCTGGGAAGACTCCGTGGTCAGCCAGCCCTTCGTGGTCACGGTGGACGGCCCCGACCGCCCCGGCCTCATCGCTGCCATGAGCCGCGTCTTTGCCCGTCACGGCGTCAACATCGACAGCCTCAAGGCCGTTCTGGGCCAGGATCACAGCAATCACGCCCTGTTCGTGTTCGAGGTCAAGGTCCCCGAAAATGCGGACCTCGGCCGCCTGCGTCGCGAGCTGGCCAGCGAAGGCCAGGCCCAGGGCCTGCGCGTCAGCGTGCAGCACCGCGACATCTTCGAAGCCGTCCATCGTATCGGCTCCTTCTAGGATCCCGTCCGTCCCGGGAGCGCGGCAGGACCGCCTCCGCAAGTATCATAAGGAATATCCATGCTTTCTGAACGCGAAGTTATCAATACGCTCAACATGCTCCGCAACGAGCATCTGGACGTGCGCACCGTGACCCTGGGCGTGAGCCTGTTCGACTGTGTCAGCCATGACATCGACCTCTTCACCGGCAACGTCAAAGCCAAGCTGCACCGCTATGCCTCCCAGCTGGTCAACGTCTGCAACGAAGTGGGCGACAAGTACGGCATCCCGGTGGTCAACAAACGTATCAGCGTCAGCCCCATCGCCGTGGTGGGGGCCCCCTTCGGCCCCGACGGCATGGTGCGCGTCTGTCAGGCCCTGGACGAAGCGGCCAAGGAAGCCGGCGTCGACTTCCTGGGCGGTTTCTCCGCCCTGGTGGAAAAAGGTTTCGCCAACGGTGACCGCGCCCTCATCGAGGCCCTGCCCGAAGCCCTGGCCACCACGGACCGCATCTGCTCCTCCATCAACGTGGCTTCTTCCCGCTCCGGCATCAATATGGATGCCGTGGCCCTGATGGGCGAACAGATCCTCAAGGTGGCCCAGGCCACGGCCGACCGCGGCGGCCTTGGCTGCGCCAAGCTGGTGGTCTTCGCCAACATCCCGCAGGACGTGCCCTTCATGGCCGGTGCCTACCTGGGCGTGGGCGAGCCCGACGTGGTCATCAACGTGGGCGTCTCCGGCCCCGGCGTGGTCAAGAAGGCCATCGACCGCGCCCTGGAGCACAGCCGCAACGGCGGCAAGCCCATGACCCTGCTGGACGTGGCCGAAGTCATCAAGCGCACGGCCTACAAGGTGACCCGCGTGGGCGAGATGATCGGTAACGAAGTGGCCCAGCGTCTGGGCCTGCCCTTCGGCGTGGCCGACCTTTCCCTGGCCCCCACCCCGGCCGTGGGCGACAGCGTGGGCGAGATCTTCCAGAGCGTGGGCCTGTCCAGCATCGGTGCGCCCGGCACCACGGCCGTGCTGGCCATGCTCAACGATGCCGTGAAGAAGGGCGGCGCCTTCGCCTCCTCTTCGGTGGGCGGCCTGTCCGGCGCCTTCATCCCCGTTTCCGAAGACTCCAGCATCGAGGCGGCCGCCACCTCCGGCCTGTTGAGCCTGGAAAAGCTGGAAGCCATGACCAGCGTCTGCTCCGTGGGCCTGGACATGATCGCCATCCCCGGCGACACCCCGGCCAGCACCATTTCCGGTCTCATCGCCGACGAAATGGCCATCGGCATGATCAACCACAAGACCACGGCCGTGCGCGTCATCCCCGTGCCCGGCAAGGGCGTGGGCGAAGAGGTGAGCTTCGGCGGCCTGCTGGGCAAGGCGGCCATCATTCCCGTGCCCAAGGGCGATGCCAGCGCCTTCATCGGTCTGGGCGGCCGCATCCCGGCTCCCATCCACAGCCTGAAGAACTAGCCGGCAGCTAACGACAATACGGAAAGGACGGGATATTTTCCCGTCCTTTTTGTTTTGGGAAAGAAGGCATCCGCCATTCCCCAACGTTCGGGCCGTTGATACGGACAGACGGCGGGCGAGTGCGGCAAATCGTCCGGGGGCCTCTCTCTTTTTATGGGGGGCCGGCAACTGGATGCCTGGACACGCACAGGACGATAGCCGCCTGTTCTCATGCAGGCGGTTTTGCTTTTTGCTGAGCTGTGGCATCAGAAGGGCAGGGACGATGGCCGGAAGCGGCCGGACAGACAGGGGAGGGCATCGATGCCGGAAGGGAATTTTTTCCACTACGATCAGGCGGCTGTGGATCATCTGGCCCGCAAGGACAAAAAACTGGCAGCGGCCATGCAGGCCATCGGCCCGGTGCGCCGGGAGGTCATGCCGGATCTTTTCCAGGCCCTGATGCATGCCATCACGGGCCAGCAGATCAGCATGGCGGCCCAGCGTACGGTCTGGGGACGCTTGTGCGGCCTGCTGGGCGAGGTCACGCCGCAAGCCCTGCTGGCCCAGCCGCAGACGGCCTTGCAGGCGCTGGGGCTTTCCGCGCGCAAGGTGGACTACATGCGCGGCATCGCCCGGCAGGTGGTGGACGGGGAACTGGATCTGCCGGGCATGGCCGCTCTGGAGGACGCCGAAGTCTGCCGCCGTCTTGCCGCCCTGCGCGGCATCGGCGTCTGGACGGCCGAGATGCTGCTGCTTTTTTCCCTGCAGCGGCCCGACATCCTGAGCTATGACGATCTGGCCATCCGGCGCGGCCTGCGCATGCTCTACCGCCACAAAGAGATGCCGCGCGAGCGCTTCGAGCGGTACCGCAGGCGCTTCTCGCCTTATGGTTCGCTGGCCTCGCTGTATCTGTGGGCCATCGCCGGCGGGGCATTGCCGGAGCTGGACGATCCGGCGGAACGCAAAAAGGGGAGATCCCGCCCTGCCGCGAGCCTCAAAAGCACGGTGACGAAAGACTGAGCGACCCCTTCCCTTTCCATGACAAGTTGCCCGCGTGCACCGCTTCTTTCCCACGTTGGGCGACCGGCCGTGCTCCTGCCAGTCCATGAAGATAGGTGCCATGAAGAGAGGCGCATGGTGGGGCGCATCTTGCCGCGCCTGCCGGTTCTCCGGAACGTTGCACAAAAAAAGGCCCTGCGGTGTGTTCCACAGGGCCTTTGCGTACGAGAAAAAGCCTACTTGAGGGCAGCGGCACCGGCCTTGGCCACGTTGGTGTCCTCGGCCACGCTACCACCGCTGACGCCGATGGCGCCCACGATGACGTTGTCGCGGATCAGCAGCTCACCGCCGCCGAAGATCACCAGACCGCCGTTGGTGGCTTCGATGCCGAACAGTTCCTGACCGGGCTGGGAAGCGGCGCCCAGCGTGGAGGTGGGCATGTTGAAGTAGCGGGCCGTGACGGCCTTCTTGGTGGAAACGTCGATGCTGCCGATGAAGGCGCCGTCCTGACGCACGAAGGCCTTCAGGTTGCCGCCCGCATCCACGATGGCGATATTCATGGGCACGCCCTGGGCTTTGGCCTTGACCAGAGCCGCATCGAGCACCTTCTGGGCTTCGGCCAGGGTCAGGTCGCCGGGGAGCTGGGTCGCGGGGGCCTTGGTCTTGGCCTGGGCCAGACCGGCGCAGAGAACGAGAGCCAGAACGAGAGGAACGATACGCTTCAGCATACAGGACTCCTTTTGCCCGCAAGGGCTGTTTTCTCCTGCTCTAGCACTCCGCCGGGGCATGGGCAAGCGGTAACTATTTTTTTCATATGATGGTTGGGCAACCAATCATCGCCGCGCCGCAGCTCGTACGTCCGCTCCCTGTCCGCATCAGGGCCAAAACAAAAAAGCCGGAGCGCATGGCTGCCGGCCTGGTATCGAAACGGGACGGGAGGATCAGGCCCCAAGCAGATAGGGAGAGATAAAAAAGCGCCAGATCAGGGTGGCCAGCAGCAGGGAGAGCGAGATCCAGAGGAAGCGACGCACGGCTTCGGTACCGACCTTGATGGCCAGACGGCTGCCCAGCCAGTTGCCCGCGATGTTGGCGGCCATCATGGGCAGGCCAACGCTCCAGATGACGGCGCCGTTCCAGATGAAGAGGAACATGGCGCCGAGGTTGGAGGCAAAATTCATGACCTTGGACGTGGCCGAGGCTTCGAGGAGGCTGATGCGCAGGACCCAGTGCAGGGCCAGGATCAGGAAGCTGCCGGTGCCGGGACCGAAAAAGCCGTCATAGATGCCCACGATAAGGAAGCAGAGCGGCGCCAGTATCCAGTAACGGCGACCGGAGGTGAGCGGCGGATTTTTCTGCTCCTTCTTGGGCATGAGGGTGGCCAGCATGGCGAAGGGCAGCAGGAGCACCAGCACCTTGCCCAGCAGATCGGGCGAGATGTAGAGGGCCAGCTCGGTGCCGATACCTGCCCCTACCAGCGAAAAGCCCACGCCCAGCAGGGCCAGCCGCCAGAGGATGAGGTTGCTGCGGGCGAAGTTGAGCATGGCCACGCCGGTGCCCAGGCAGCAGCCCACCTTGTTGGTGCCCAGGGCCAGCTGGGGCGGCAGGCCGGAAAGCAGCAGGGCGGGGATGGTGATGAGGCCGCCGCCGCCCGCGATGGAATCGATGAAGCCCGCCACGAAGGCGGCGCAGGTACAGAAAAGGATGATAGCCGTGCTGACCATGCTACCATTCCTTGAAGATGACGTAGGCGGCCAGCACGATGAGGGCGAAACCCAGGATGTGGTTCCAGCGCAGGGTCTCGTGCAGGTAGAAGACGGAGAAGAGCGAGAAGACCGTCAGGGAGATGACCTCCTGGATGGTCTTCAGCTCCGCCGCATTGAAGTAGCCGTAACCGATGCGGTTGGCCGGGACCTGCAGCACGTACTCGAAAAAGGCGATGCACCAGCTGATGAAGATGACCATGGGCAGGGCCATGCTCTTGTGCTTCAGGTGACCGTACCAGGCGAAGGTCATGAAGACATTGGAGAGCACCAGCAGGCCGACTGTGGCGACCGGGACGGGGATCTGCATGACAGGCTCCTTGGAGCAGATAAAGAAAAAACGCCCATGTTTCCACAGGCGTTGAAATTTCTGGAGCCCTTGACCAGGATTGAACTGGTGACCTCATCCTTACCAAGGATGCACTCTACCGACTGAGCTACAAGGGCGTGCTCAACGAAGAAGACTTCTACGGAAAAACTCCCTCGGGGTCAAGCGATTTTTTCATTTTTTGCCGAGAAAAATTTTCAAGCCAATAACATATTGGAATATAACGATTAAATTGTAGAACTTTGAGCGGGCAAGCCGGGCATAGGGGCTTGCAACGTCCGGCCGGCAGCGCGGGCGGCAGTTTTTGGAAAAAATCTCGGCGCCTGCGTGACAAGCGATGGCGGCAGAGGGGCATGGACGTGGCCTCTGGGGGCCGCACCATCTGCCGCATGCGGCCGGGCGGCATCGGCGCAGGCGGACACACGGGAGCCATGCAGGGAAAGGAGCATACGGAGATCCCGCTGACCCATCATTGGCAAGAGGGCTTTTACGCAGGATGAGAGGAGGCAGACAGCCTTTGCGTGAACGGCCTTTTAAGGACTGTCAGCGCACTGCCCGTGGCGGGGCAAAGCGGAAAGGCCGGGAAGAAGGAAAGGAGACGCCCACAAAAGAGCGAATCAAGACTGGGGCCCGCAGGTCGCACCTTTCGGGCAGACCACGGACCCAGATAAACGTTTTAGGGGGGATGGGGGTGCAGGGGGAAGGGAGACCCTTTTTCAAAAGGGGCCCCTTCCCCCTGCCAAAAGAATTCCCTAACGCTGTTCCAGCAGACGCATGATGCCCCGGAAGAGGGCGCGGCGGGCGTGGGGCGGACGCCGGTCATCTTCCTTGCGGGCTTCGGCCAGCAGTTTTTCCAGCTCCGGGCGTCCCGCGGCTTCGGTATCGGGCCAGGGGAAGGCCGCCAGAAGATCCTCCACGTCCGCCTCGGCAGCGGAGAGCAGCTTTTCCCGCCACTGTTCGGCCAGGTGCAGACGGGCGGCATCGGCCTGCTGGCCGTTCTTGCGGGCCTCGATGGCTTCGGCCAGCGGCCCGGCGTCCACCTCGCGCATGAGGCGGCCTATGAACTGCAGCTGACGGCGCTTGCCCTCACGGTTGCTGATGCGGGCATACAGGCGCAGGGCCTCCAGCAGATCGGGCGTCAGGGGCAGCCTGTCCAGTTCGTTGACGGGCAGCTTGGTCAGCTCGGCGCCCAGATCCTGCAGGGCCGAGCTCTGGCGCTTTTTGGCCGAGCGGCTGAGCTGTTCGGGGGCTTCCTGCCCGTTGGTCTCCACATCCCACTGATACTGTTTCTTGCGCGGCATCTTAGAGCACCACTCCCAGGATGACGCCCACCAGCACCAGCGGCGAGATGATGCCGTTGAGGGTGAAGAAGACCATGTTCACGCGGCTGAGGTCCTGCGGACGCATCAGATGATGTTCCCAGAACAGGATGGCGGACACACCGGCCCAGAGCACATACCAGGGCCAGGCCAGACCGGCGGCGATACCGGTCAGGAACAGGAAGATGGACGTGACGGCATGGGAGAAACCGGCAATGGCCAGCGCGGTGTCCGGGCCGTAGACCGAGGGCACGGAGCAGAGGCGGAAGGCCACGTCGAAATCATAGTCCTGGAAGGAATAGTAGATGTCGAAGGCGCCCACCCAGAAGGTCACGGCAAAGAAGAGCATGATGGGCCCCATGGCCAGGCCCTCGGGATTCACGGCCAGGGCCCCGGCCAGCGGCGCCAGGCCGAGGGTGGCCCCCAGCCAGAAGTGGCAGACGGCCGAGAAACGCTTGGTCAGACTGTAGACGGCGGCAAAGATCAGGGCAGGCACCGAGAGGATGAGACAGACCGTGTTGATGGCCGCACAGGCCAGCACGAAGATGGCCGCCATGACCAGGGAGAATATCCAGGCCTGGCGCACGCTGATCTCGCCGGTGACCAGATGGCGGTTGGCGGTGCGGGGGTTCTCGCGGTCAAAGGGCAGGTCGAAGATACGGTTGATGCCCATGGCGAAGGAACGCACGCCCACCATGGCGATGGTCAGCAGGACGAGCTTGTCCCACGGCGGCATGCCGCCGGCGGCCATGACCGAACCGGCCCAGGCATAGGGCAGGGCGAAGATGGAGTGCTCGATGCGGATCATGCGGCAGAAGGAGACGAAGCCGCGGACGGAAAAACGTCCGCACAGCGCCCCCGGCCGGCAGGAAGGCAGGGAAAAACGGGGCAGGGTGAATTTGGGCAGTTTCATCAGGGATTAACCTCCACAGTCGGCGGGATCGCCGTGCAACTTGTCCAGCGCATGGGGCAGGGCGGGCAGGACAGCTTCCAGATTCTCCACGACAGCTTTGCGGCTGCCGGGCAGGTTGATGATGATGCTTTGTCCCAGCACGCCGGCCACAGCGCGGGAGATGGCCGCATGGGGCGTCTTGGCCAGGCTGGCCTGCATCATGGCCATGCTGAAGCCGGGCAGGGGATAGTCCAGCACCGCGGACGTGACCTGCGGCGAGATGTCGCGCGGGCCCACGCCCGTACCGCCGCTGGTGCAGATGACGTCATAGCCCTGGTTCAGGGCCAGATCCACCAGCAGGGCGCGCAGCTGCACCGCATCATCGGGCAGCAGGAAGCCCTGGCTGTGGCACAGGGGCAGGGTATCGGCCACCAGGGCGGCCATGGCCGGGCCGCTGGTATCGTCGCGCATGCCCTGGGAGCCCTTGTCCGAAAGGGTCACCCAGGCCAGGGCACGGCCCGTGCGCCGCGTCTCGAGGCTGATCTCGCCCACGGGCAGGTCCACCAGAGCGCGGGTCATCAGGCATTGCAGGGCGTGGCCGCCGTCATCGGCGGGCAGCCAGCAGCGGCCCGTGACGCGCAGCAGTTCCACATCGTTCGCATCATACAGGCCGGTGCCCACAGGGATGAAGGGGCACTGGCGCACCAGCGGGGACGCCAGACGATGGCTGGGCATCCCTGCGACCCGGGCCACGGACAGGGGCATGAGGCCCCCGGCGGAACAGGCTCGCAAGGCAACAGAAAGTTTCATGCATCCTCCACAAACTGCCGGGACGGCAGATAACGGCCGCTATTGTAGCGGCAAGCACAATAAGTTACAAGGACGGCAGCCGTGGCCCGTTCCCGGTGCCCGGCAAGATCAGAAAAGGAGTTTTCATGTCCACCACCCGCAGCCAGGACCAGACGCAGCACCTGCATGTGCTGGGGACCGGCAAGATGCCCGAATTGCAGGGCGGCCCCAGTACGGCGCTGCTGGAATCCTTCCCCAACCGTTACCCCCAGCGTCCCTACGTCATCAGCATCGCCTTCCCCGAGTTCACGTCCCTGTGCCCGGTGACGGGGCAGCCGGACATGGGCACCATCACCGTGGAGTACATCCCGGACCAGCTGTGCGTGGAATCCAAGAGCTTCAAGCTCTACATGTTCGCCTTCCGCAACCATCAGTCCTTCATGGAGACCATCACCAACACGGTGCTGGAAGACCTGTGGACCGTGCTCGAACCCTGCTGGTGCCGCGTCAAGGGCCTGTTCGTGCCCCGTGGCGGTACGCGCATCCATGTCTTTGCTGAGCAGTTCAAGGACATGCCCGAGGAAAAGGACGCCGCCGTCCGGGCCGCTGTCCAGGCCTGGCGTACGGAAAGCGATCCGCACAGACCGTAACGCAGCTCCCTCCGGCAGGGCGCCTTTTCCTGCCGGAGGCTTTTTTCGATGTGCCGCGTGCCCGGTCCCGGTCCCAGCCGGCACCGGGACGTCTTTTTATTAAGGATATGCCCATGAGCCTTTCGCACGGCAATGCTCCCCGTCCTTCCGGCGGTGCCCGTATGGCCCGCACGGCCGGGATGCTGGCGTTGTTCACCCTGCTTTCCCGCCTGCTGGGACTGGTGCGCGACATGGGCATGGCCTGGATGGTGGGCTGCGGGCCGGTGGCCGATGCCCTGGTGGCGGCCCTGCGCCTGCCGCACCTGCTGCGCCGCCTGCTGGGCGAAGGCTCTTTGTCCATGACGCTCACGGCCTGGCTGGTGCGGCACGATGTGGCGCAAGGCCAGGGGGATCCGCTGCCCGCTCTGGCCTCCGGCCTGTTCCGGCGCCTCGTGCTGGTGCTGGGCGGCCTTGTCCTGCTGGGCATGCTGGCAGCGCCGCAATTGCTGGCCTTTCTGGCGCCCGCGCTTTCTCCTGAAGCCTTGGCGGAGGGCAGCAGCCTGCTCCGCCTTTGCCTGCCCTATGTTTTGCTGGCGGGGATGGCGGCCCTGGGCATGGCGGTGTTGCACTGCCGCGAAGTCTTCTGGCTGCCCGCGCTTTCGCCCGTCATCTTCAATGTGGTGGTCATCAGCGCCATGCTGGCGGGCTGGCTGGCGGGAGGCACAGAGGCTGTCCCGGCGGCACTGGCCGCGGGCATGAGCGCCGGGGGCCTGGCCCAGTGGCTGGCCCAATGGGGCTATGCCCGTCATGTATTCCCGGCGACCGCCATGGAGCGTCCGGCCGCCGCGCCCTCCGGCCGTGAGCTGTGGGGCTGCCTGGGGCGCTTGCCCCTGGGCCTGCTGGGGGCCGCCGCGCCGCAGCTGGTGATGCTGGCGGCCATGGGGCTGGCGGTGGGCAGCCAGATCGCGGGCCTGTACTATGCCGAGCGCCTGCTGGAGCTGCCGCTGGGCCTGATCGGTGCCTGCCTCGGCATGGCCAGTTTGCCGCGTTTGAGCCGTCTGGCCGGAGAAAAAGATTTTGCCGCCTTCCGGCGGGACATGGCCCTGGCCTTGCGCTGGGCCACGCTCTTGTCCCTGCCTGCGGCGGCGGGGCTGTGGGCCGTGGGCCCCTGCCTTGTGGACGTCCTGCTGCATCACGGGGAATTCGATGCCACGGGGGTGCGGCAGGTGACCCTGGCCCTTTGGGCGTACCTGCCCTGCCTGCCCGCCTGCGCGGTGAGCCGCTGCCTGCTGGCGGGCTGCAACGCCCTGGGCGACGTGCGCCTGACGGCCTTGTCCTCGCTGCTTGCCGTTGTTTTTACGCTTGCAGGCGGGGCGTGGCTGTTACATAGTATGGCAAGGGACATATATTTTTGTTTGCCGGCTGCGGCGGCCAGTGCGGCCCTGTGGGGACAGACCGTCTGGCTGTGGCGGGGGCTGCGTCGACGTTTGCGGCCTTTGCTGCCCGCGCCGGCGCTTCTGGACGGCATGGCCTGTCTGCGGCATGTGCTGGCCGCGGGCGCGGCAGCCGCAGCTGCCCTGGTGGTCCTGCGCCTGTGCGGCATGGTCTGCCCGTTGCAGGAGCTGCTGTCCGTCGTGCCGGTCCTGTTGCCCGGGCTGCCCGCCATGGCGGGCCTGGCTCTGTCCATCGGGGCCGGATGTTGTGCCTGGGGGAGCGCCCTCGTTCTGCTTGGGGACGCCGATACGCGTATGCTGGCACATAAGCTGCGCACAAAATTGCAAGGAGATTCCCGCTCGTGAAGCGGTCAGTTCTTATTTTCCTGACCAGATACCGCCGCTGGGTGGCCCTGGCCTGCTGGCTTTTGGCCATATTGCTCTTTCTGGCGCAGGCAGCGTGGAACATCATGGCTGAACGCGATGCCGCACAGAACCGTCTGCAGAACGAGGCAGGCCGGGTGGCCAGCCGTTTCACCCATCTGCTGGGACTGCACGGGGAACTCACCGCCGTTTCCACGGACGCCCTGGTGACGGGGCTCATGGAGGATCAGCGCCTGTACGCCGTGACGGTGCAGGTGGGGGACAGTCTTTTTTCCGGCCAGCGTCGCAATGCGCACTGGGAGGCCGTGCCCTGGGACGGCGAGATCACGGAGAACACCGTGCAGGGCATGAGCCCGCTGCGCCGGGAAGGGCAGCCCGTGGGCACGGTGGAGGTCTATCTTGCCCGCCGCCTGGTGCAGGAAGGTTCGGACAAGGTCATGCAGCGCGAGACCTGGCGCTTCATCATCAATACGCTGCTGCTCAGCGTCTTTCTGGCGGCGCTGTACTGGCACTGGGGCGATCTGAGGCGCCTGCACTCTTTGGGGCTGCAGCTTTTGCGCAAGCAGGGCGATCCGGAGCCGGAAAAATCCGACGACCGGAAGTGGCGGCCCGTTTCCGGTGAGGATGTCGCCGCCCCCGAGGACGCTCTGCCGGTGGATGCCATCCGCGGCAGGCATTTCCAGCAGGGGAACCCCGCAAGCTGGCATATGACCGCGGCCCTGTTCCGCCAGACCTTTGCCCATGCGCCCATGCTCATGATGCGCCTGTATGCGGAAGATGAGCTGGAAGGGCTGTGCCATCTGGGGCGGATGCTGCTTGCCGCAGCGCCCTGCCTGGGGGCTGTGCGCCTTGAGGACAGCGCCCGCGAGATGCTCGATGCGCTGGAGGATCCCGGCTGTGAGGCGCGTGCGCTGGCCGTGGAGACCTGTGCGGCTGATCTTGAAGAAGTTTTGCAGGCCCTGAGCGGGGCCGCAGTGAAATAAGGAGAGACTATGGGCTTTTTTTCCGCAGTAAAAAAGTTTTTTGGTGGGGGCACCGAGGAAACGAAAGAAACGCAGGCCGCGGCAGTCGAGAAGGAAGCGGCCGCAACGTCTGTTGCCCCGGAGGAGCCTGCCGCTGATACCGGGAGCGCCGTAGCGGAGCCGGAAAGCACGCCGGAACCGGAGAGCGTCCCGGCGGCTGAAGAAGTCGTTGCCCCTGCTGAAGACGCATCTGCGGACGAGGCCCCGGAAGACGAGGCCGCCCCCGTTGCCGGGGATGTCGAACAGGTGGCGCCGGAAGCTGAAGCCGCGGTCGCGGATGGGCCCGTGGTGGAAGTGCCCGCCGCTGAAAGCGATGGCCCTGCCGCCGGTGCCGCAGAGGAGGGCGGGAGCGTCGAGGCTGCCGTGACGGTGGCGCCTGCCGACCAGCCTGCGGCGTCCGAAGCTCCGGCAGAAGCCGAGAGCACCGTGGCGGAAGGGGAACCTGTGGCGGAAGCTGAGGTGCCGACGCTTCTGGATGAGCCCTCCGTGGAGGCCGAAAGCGAACCGGTCGCCGAAGCGGAAGAAGCCCCGGCTGCTGTGATGGAAGATGAACTCCCTTCGGTCGAGGAGCCTGTGACGGAAGCGGCTGCCGAGGCTGCGGCGCCGGAAGAAGCTTCCGGTGATGCCGCTGCAGAAGCGGGTGCTCCCGAACAGGATGGCGTCAGTTCGGAAGCGATTGCTCCGGAAGCTGAGGCTGCGGAAGCCGAAGTTGTCGAGATGTGCGAAGAACCGGCCGACGCTGATGCGGCTCCTGTGGATGCTGTGGAAGAATCCCCTGCCGAAGAGGAAGAGGCCCCTGCCGAAGCGGAAGCTGTGGCTGCCGAGGCTGAGACCGTTGTGGAGACTGCCCAGGAAGAGGAAGAAGAACCGCTGCCTGAGGCCGTGACCGGGGCCGATGCCGTCGAGATGGCTGATGCGGCCGGTGACGATACGACCACTGTGACCCCTGTTGAAGCCGACGAAGCTGCCGCTGAAGAAGCTGACGACGCCGGGACGGATGTCGCGGAAGAGGAAGCTGCCCGCGACGAGGTCCGTGAAGAAGCGGAAGAAAAGTCCGAAGCGGCTGCACCCCGTCGCAGCTGGTGGCAGCGCATCTTCGGCAGTGATGAAGATACGGCCCGGCCGGAAGCCGCCGCCCCTGCTGGCGAGGCTGAGGAAACGCCTGTTGCGGTGGAGCAGGAGGCGGGCGACGACGCCCATTCTGAAACTGCCGTAGCGGAAGCAGATACGGATGAACGTGTCGCGGCTGCCGCTGAAAGCACGGAACAGGAACCTCCGGCCGAGGTGGAAAAAGACACGGAGAGCGCTGCTACGCCGGACCAGGACGAGCCCGTCGCTGGGGTCGTGGCCGATGCGGCCCTTGCCGCCACTGCCGTTGCCGCGGCGGCTGCCACGGCCGAGCGTCCCACCGCGCCCGCGCTGGAGACCTGCGGTCTCGATCCCGCTCTGGCCCAGTCCATGATCCTGCGTCTGCGCGAGGCCGAACCGCGCCTCTCCGTCTGGCTGGGCATCGTGCTGGAAGGTGTGGAAGAAGCCGGGGACGAACTCTGGAAGCGTCTGCGCTTCCTGCTGCGTTCGCTGGATGCGCCCGCCGCCGAAGTGGACGCCTTCGTGGATGATTTCCGTGGCTGGCTGGAGCGTATGGAATATGTGCAGCTGGACGAATTCCGCTCCGAGTTGCAGTATCGCCTGACCCTGGCCCTGGACATGGAGGACGAGGAAGACGAGCGCAGCCGCCTGTTCCTCAAGATCAGCGAAGGCCTGAGCCGCACCCGCGAGCAGTTCTCCCGCCGTCTGGACAGCCTGTTCAGCAGCCACGGCGAACTCAACGAAAGTTTCTGGGAAGAGCTGGAAGAGCTCTTCATCATGGCCGACCTGGGCTACGAACCTTCGCTGGAGCTGGTGGAGCGTCTGCGTGAACGGGCCCGCAAGGAGAACGTGACCCGCGTGGAAGACGTGCGCGGCCTGCTCATGGCCGAAGTGGACGAGATCTTCCGTCTGCCGCGTCGTATCAGCGCCGTGAACCCGCCCGAAGTGGTGCTCTTCATCGGCGTCAACGGCGTGGGCAAGACCACCACCATCGCCAAGCTGGCCCACCGCGCCCGCATGCAGGGCAAAAAGGTCATGATCGCCGCGGCCGACACCTTCCGTGCGGCGGCCATCGAGCAGCTGCAGGTCTGGGCCGAACGCGTGGGCGCGCTCTTCCATGCCCGCCCCGCCGGTTCCGATCCGGCCTCCGTGGCCTACGAAGCCATGGACCGCGCCCTGGCCGAAAAGGTGGACATCCTCTTTGTGGATACCGCCGGCCGCCTGCAGACCAAGGTCAACCTTATGGAAGAGCTGACCAAGATCCGTCAGGTGCTGGGCAAGAAGCATGAAGGCGCGCCGCACCGCTGCATCCTGGTCATCGACGCCACCACCGGCCAGAACGCTCTTTCGCAGGCCAAGCTCTTCAAGGAAGCCGCCGGTGTGGACGAGCTCATCCTCACCAAGCTGGACGGTACGGCCAAGGGTGGCGTGGCCATCGCCGTGGCCATGCAGGAAAAGCTGCCCATCACCTATGTGGGCCTGGGCGAAAAGCTCGAAGACCTGCGGCCCTTCAACGGTGCCGACTATGCCCGCGCCCTGCTGGGCGACCTGGATCAGGGCAAGTAGCGCTGATTTTAGTATGATGTAGACGAGAGGGGGGGCTTTTCCTGCTGGGGAAAGTCCCCTCCCGCTTTTTTGGGGAAAAAACGCTGTACCGGGCTGTGGATCTCGCCCGCTATCCTGGGCAGCCGTCACATCCCGCTCCCGGATCTTGCGGGAGGAAGGCCTCCAACAATCGAAGCAAAGCTTTTTCGTCACGCTGTTTGCCTCTGCGGCAGAGGGCGCTTGGGGCAGCCCCGATCCGTGATGTCGCTGGGGATCTTTTTTGCTTCATGGAGCCACAGGTCGTGTGTTTTTCGCTTCGGCCTGTGAAAAAGTCCCCACTCCGGCGGATGGCAAGATATATTTTATGACATGCCTCTTTTATCCGCGTCTGAGCTCCGCTTTTTTCTTGCCGGAACGGGAAAATCAGCAATAGCGCGAAAAAAAATCCCTCTCGCAGTGAAAAAAACTTGACGCATCGCCCCATTCCCGATAGAAGGAACCTCGCCTTGAGCAACAAGGCTGTTCCCTGGACGGCAGGGAAGGGCAGATTGAGTCTGTCCTGATGCACCCAAAGCGGTCGCTCCGCGGCGGGTTTTGACATGTGCAGGCGTTACCAGATGCCGAGACAATGTCGAGCCGTTCCAGCCCACACAGCGGATCCCACCTGGCGATCAGGTGACCCCGGGCTGTAAAGGTAAGGGGGGATGTTCCCCCATTTGGTGACCCTGCGGGACCACCCTCGTCACTGCTTCAGTCAGTGACAGGCCTGGGCTACGCCGGGAAGCATCACACGGATGATGCAGGCACGCTCAGGCGTCCGTACCTTCCGATATATCTGATTCCTTCAGATTCTGTGATGTGCGCTGCTTCAAGCGCTTCTCTTCCCCAAGTTGTTGCCCAGTCTCCCCAACGGGTGAGGCCGACCTTCGGGCCCGTGGTTTTTGGCCCGCGCAAAGCTGTTAAGAAACCTGCGCCGAACCCAACCGGCCAGGATTTTTCAAACGGAGTAGGCAACAATGACGACAGTTAGCAGTGATCGCATTCGGATCAAGCTCAAAGCCTACGATTACCGCATCCTGGACAAGGCTGTTGCGGAAATCGTGGATACGGCGCGCAATACCGGTGCCGGTGTGGCCGGGCCCATCCCGCTGCCCACCAATATTCATAAGTACACCATTCAGCGTTCCGTGCATGTGGACAAGAAGTCCCGTGAGCAGTTCGAAATGCGCATCCACAAGCGGCTTATGGACATCCTTGAACCCACGCAGCAGACCGTTGACGCCCTCGGCAAGCTTTCCCTGCCCGCTGGCGTGGACGTTGAAATCAAGCTCTAGTGAGAGGCAGTCATGGCTGAGAAAATGGGAATTTTGGGTCGTAAACTTGGTATGACCCGCATTTTTGCCGGTGACGGCGCCGCTGTGCCCGTCACGGTGATTCAGGCCGGGCCCTGCCCCGTCACCCAGGTGAAGACCGTTGAAACCGACGGTTACAACGCTCTGCAGATCGCGCTGACCGAAGACAAGGAAAAGCACGTCAGCAAGGCCATGAAGGGCCACTTCGCCAAGGCCGGCACCGGCCTGTACCGCGAACTGCGTGAAATCCGCCTGGAAAACGCCCCTGAAATGGAACCCGGTCAGGAACTGACCGTGGAAATGTTTGCTACCGGCGACAAGGTCAAAGTGACCGCCAAGAGCATCGGTAAGGGCTACCAGGGCCGTATGCGCCGTTGGAACTTCGCCGGTTCCAAGGATACGCACGGTTGCGAAAAAGTGCACCGTAACAACGGCTCCATCGGTAACAACACCTTCCCCGGCCACGTGTTCAAGGGCCGTAAGATGGCTGGCCATTGGGGCAACGAAACCGTGACGGAAATGGGCCTTGTGATCGTTGACGTTCGTCCCGCCGACAACGTCATCCTGGTCAAGGGTTCCGTGCCCGGCCCCAAGAACGGGCTGGTGCTGATCCGCAAGCAGTAGAGGAAGCACAACAATGGCTACCGTGAAAGTTTATGACCAGAACAAGCAGGAATGCGGCGAACTGACGCTTTCCGCCGACGTGTTTGAAGTTGAGGCTCGTCCCGAGATCCTCAACCTCGTGGTGCGTGCCCAGATGGCCGCCAAGCGCGCCGGTACCCACATGGCCAAGACCCGCGCCTTCGTTTCCGGCGGCGGCGTGAAGCCCTGGAAGCAGAAGGGCACCGGTCGCGCCCGTTCCGGCTCCAATCGTTCGCCCGTGTGGCGTGGCGGCGCCATCGTGTTTGGCCCCCAGCCCCGCGATTACAGCTTCAAGGTCAACAGCAAGGTGCGCGCCCTGGCCATGAAGATGGCTCTGTCGAGCCGTCTGGCCGCCGAAAACCTGCTGGTGGTCAAGGGCATCGAACTGCCCGAAGCCAAGACCAAGCATTTTGCCAAAGTGGCCGGTACTCTGGGCCTGAACAAGGCTCTCATCGTGACCGCCGAGGAAAGCGAAGCCCTGACCCGCTCCGCCCGCAACATCCCCGGCATCACGCTGACCACGCCTGATCGTCTGAGCGTGCTGGAGATCCTCCGCCACAAGCAGCTGGTCCTGCTGGAAGGCGCCGTGGCGCCCGTGCAGGCCCGCTTTGAAAAATAAGAGGGGCAACTCATGGAATTCACCCAGGTTCTTATCAAGCCCCTGCTGACGGAAAAGACCACCCTGCTGAAGGATGAGTCCCGTCAGGTGGCTTTCTATGTTCATCCCGGCGCCAACAAGCTTGAAATCAAGCAGGCCGTGGAAAAGGCTTTTGATGTGAAAGTTGAAGCGGTCAACGTGGTTCGCAAGGCTCCCTCCAATCGGGAACGCCAGGGTCGCGTGGTGGGCCGTAAGCCCGGCTGGAAGAAGGCCTATGTGACCTTGCGCCAGGGCGATAAAATCGAGTTCTTCGAGGGAGTGTAAAATGGCTGTCCGTAAGCTGAAACCGACCTCCGCCGGGCGTCGTTTCCAGACGGTTTCCGACTTTGCGGAAATCACCCGGACGACCCCTGAGAAGTCGCTCACCGTGGGCCTGACCAAGAAGGCCGGCCGCAACAACCGTGGCCGCGTGACCAGCCGTCGTCGTGGCGGCGGTGTGAAGCGCCTGTACCGCATCATCGACTTCAAGCGTAACAAGTTCGGCATCGCCGCCAAGGTTGCGCACATCGAATACGACCCCAACCGTACCGCCCGTATCGCCCTGCTCCACTACGTGGACGGCGAAAAGCGCTACATCATCGCTCCTGTGGGTCTGAAGCAGGGCGACGTGGTGCTGGCCGGTGAAGGTGCCGACATCAAGCCCGGCAACGCCATGCAGATGTCCCGCATCCCGGTGGGTACCGTGATCCACAACGTCGAGCTGTACCCCGGCAAGGGTGGCCAGCTCTGCCGCGCCGCTGGCACCTACGCCCAGCTCGTGGCCAAGGAAGGCAAGTACGCCCTGCTGCGTCTGCCCTCCGGCGAAGTGCGCAAGGTGCTGGCTTCCTGCGTGGCCACTGTGGGCCAGGTGGGCAACATCCAGCACGAAAACATCTCCCTGGGCAAGGCCGGCCGCAACCGCTGGCTGGGTCGCCGTCCTCAGGTCCGCGGTGTGGCCATGAACCCCATCGACCATCCCCTGGGCGGTGGCGAAGGCCGCAGCTCCGGTGGTCGTCATCCCGTGTCGCCCTGGGGTATGCCTGCCAAGGGCTTCAAGACCCGCGACAAGAACAAGGCTTCTTCGCGCCTTATCATTAAGCGCCGCGGCCAGAAGTAGGAGTAGCAGATGCCCAGATCTTTGAAGAAAGGGCCGTTCATCGACGGCCACCTGATGAAGAAGGTTGACGCTGCGGTGGCCTCCAATGACCATCGCGTGGTGAAGACCTGGTCGCGCCGCTCGACCATCCTGCCCGAAATGGTGGGTCTGACCTTTGCGGTGCACAATGGCAAAAAGTTTGTGCCGGTGTTCGTGACCGAAAACATGGTGGGTCACAAGCTGGGCGAATTCTCGCCCACCCGTACCTTCCACGGCCACGCCGCTGACAAGAAGGCCAAGGCCGGCAAGAAGTAGGGTAGAGATATGGAATCCAAAGCTATCGCGAAATTCCAGCGCGTGTCGCCCCGCAAGACCCGCCTTGTGGCCAAGAACGTGCAGGGCAAGGGTGTGGAAGAAGCCATGAACATTCTGCGCTTCACCCCCAACAAGCCCGCCGGCGTGCTGCTGAATGTGCTCAAGAGCGCCGTGGCCAATGCCTCCCAGCTGGGTGGCGTGAACGTGGACGCCATGGTCATCAAGGAAGTCATCGTGAACGAAGGCCCCACCTGGAAGCGCTTCATGCCCCGCGCCCAGGGCCGTGCCACCAAGATTCACAAGCGTACCAGCCACGTTACCGTTATACTCGCAGAAGGGCAGGAATAGGCTATGGGTCAGAAAGTTCATCCGTTTGGCTTCCGGCTGGGGTACAACAAGAACTGGCAGTCCCGCTGGTTCAGCAAGAAGGACTACCCTGCCTTTGTGTTTGAAGACAGCAAGATTCGCGCCTATGTGAAGAAGCTCCTGTATCATGCGGGGCTGGCCAAGATCGAAATCGAACGCGCCGGTGGCAAGATCCGTCTGATCCTGTCCACTGCCCGTCCCGGTATCGTCATCGGCCGCAAGGGCGTGGAAATCGAAAAGCTGCGCGGCGACCTCCGCCAGAAGTTTGGCCGTGAGTTCTCGCTGGAAGTGAATGAAATCCGTCGTCCCGAAGTGGAAGCCCAGCTCGTGGCCGAAAACATCGCCCAGCAGCTGGAACGCCGCGTGGCCTTCCGTCGCGCCATGAAGCGCACGGTGTCCATGGCCCGCAAGTTCGGTGGCGAAGGCATCAAGGTGACCTGCTCCGGTCGTCTGGCGGGCGCTGAAATCGCCCGTACCGAATGGTACCGTGACGGTCGCGTGCCGTTGCAGACCCTGCGCGCCGACATCGACTACGGTTTTGCCGAAGCGCACACCACCTACGGCATCATCGGTGTCAAGGTGTGGATCTACAAGGGTGAAATCCTTGACAAAGAGGTTGATCAGTAATGCTCGCGCCTAAGAAAGTTAAATTCCGTAAATGGCAGAAGGGCCGCCTGCGTGGCCTGGCTAGCCGCGGCGCCTCCATCGCCTTTGGCGATATTGGCCTGAAGGCCGTGCAGCACGGTCAGTTGTCCAGCCAGCAGATTGAAGCCGCCCGTATCGCCATGATGCGTCACATCAAGCGTGGCGGTAAGGTCTGGATCCGCGTGTTCCCCGACCGCCCCGTGACCGCCAAGCCTCTTGAAACCCGTCAGGGTTCCGGTAAGGGTGCTCCGGTGGGCTGGTGCGCTCCGGTCAAGCCCGGCCGCGTGCTGTACGAAATCAAGGGCGTCAGCCTTGACCTGGCTCGCGAGGCTCTGACCCGCGCCGCCCACAAGCTGCCCGTGAAGACCATCATCGTGGTGAGGGAGGGCCTGTAGTATGGCTGCCAAGAAGAACGAAAAAGCCGCCATGGCCACTGCCGCCGAGCTGCGCGACATGAGCGTCGAAGAGCTGCGTGCCAAGCTGGCCGAACAGCGCGAAGAACTCATGACGGCCCGTTTCAAGCATGCCACCGCGCAGCTTGAAAAGACTTCCGAGCTCAAGGCCATGCGCCGTCAGGTGGCTCGCATTTCCACCGTTTTGACTGAAAAGGAATAGAGGGGCTGAACCATGCAAGCTCTGGAAAATCGCAAGGGCAGAACCCTCACCGGTATCGTTGTCAGCGACAAGAACGACAAGACCATCGTCGTGCGCGTTGAAACGCTGGTGAAGCATCCTCTGCTCAAGAAGTATGTGAGGCGCCGCAAAAAGTTCACGGCTCATGATCCCATGAACGAATGCGGCATGGGCGATAAGGTTAAAATCGTGGAGTTCCGCCCCATGTCGCGCAACAAGCGCTGGCATCTGGTCTCCATCATCGAAAAGGCTGTGTAGGGTAGAACCATGATCCAGGTAGAATCGACTCTTCAGGTGGCCGACAACAGCGGCGCCAAAAAGGTGGCCTGCATCAAGGTGCTCGGTGGTTCCCACCGCCGTTACGCTTCCGTGGGCGACATCATCGTCGTGTCCGTCAAGGAAGCCATGCCCCACAGCAAGGTCAAGAAAGGCGACGTCATGAAGGCCGTTATCGTGCGCACTGCCAAGGAAGTGCGTCGCATGGACGGCTCCTACATCAAGTTCGACGGCAACGCCGCTGTCCTGCTCTCCAACCAGGGCGAACCCGTGGGTACCCGTATCTTCGGACCCGTCGCTCGTGAGCTGCGCGCCGCCAACTTCATGAAGATCATTTCTCTTGCCCCCGAAGTGCTGTAGGAGATGACTATGAAAACGTATCGCATCCGCAAGGACGACAAGGTGATGGTCATCACCGGCAAGGACGCGGGCAAGATCGGCAAGGTGCTCAAGGTTCTTCCCAAGAAGGACCGCGTGCTGGTGGAAAAGGTGAACGTGGCCAAGCGCCACATGCGCCCCAACCCCTATGCCCAGCAGCCCGGTGGCATCGTGGAAAAGGAAATGCCCATCCACGTGTCCAACGTGATGGTGGTGTGCTCCGCTTGCGCCAAGCCGACCAAGGTGGGCTACAAGTACATTGAGTCCGAAGGCAAGCAGAAAAAAGTGCGCTTCTGCAAGAAGTGCAACGAAGTTATGGAATAAGGTGATACGATGACACGCCTTGAAAAGATTTATAGAGAGAAAGTGGTTCCGGTACTGCAGAAGGAGTTCAACTACTCCTCCTCCATGCAACTGCCCGGCATCGAGAAGATCTCTCTGAACATCGGTCTCGGCGCCGCCAGCCAGAACAACAAGCTGATGGAAGAAGCCGTGGCGGAACTGACCGCCATCGCCGGACAGAAGGCCGTGGTTACCCGCGCCAAGAAGTCCATCGCTTCCTTCAAGCTGCGTGAAGGCATGCCCATCGGGGCTCGCGTCACCCTGCGCAAGGATCGTATGTGGGACTTCCTGGACAAGCTGATGAACTTTGCCCTGCCCCGCGTGCGTGACTTCCGCGGTATCCCGGACCGTGGTTTTGATGGTCGCGGCAACTTTACCCTGGGCATCAAGGAACACACCATCTTCCCCGAAATGGAAGCTGACCGTGTGGAAAACCCCAAGGGCATGAACATCACCATTGTCACCTCGGCGACCACGGACAAGGAAGGCAAGTTCCTTCTGGACCAGCTGGGCATGCCGTTCCGCAAGTAGGAGTAGAGCTATGTCCCGTACCGCTCTTGAAGTGAAGGCTTCCCGTAAGCCCAAGTTCAGCTCCCGCGCCTACAATCGTTGCCCCATCTGCGGGCGTCCCCGGGCCTTCATGCGCCAGTTCGGCATCTGCCGTATCTGCTTCCGCAACATGGCCCTGCGCGGCGAACTGCCCGGTGTGCGTAAATCCAGCTGGTAATCCGCATCCCGGACTGATCTGAAAGATGGAGGGACTCCGAAAGGGGTCCCTCTTTCCGTTTCCGGAGAAGGGCAGGGGAGAGGGGACTGTGCCCCGGCGTTTCCTGCATCCGGCGGGCGGCCCCGGGCAGGAAGGTCCCTTGTGCGCATCCGGGGGCGCAGTCTTACATGGTTTCCGGCTTCCGGGGAGGGACGTATCCTCTTTCGCGATACGTTCTTCACCCGGCCGGTCTCCTTCCTCTTGCAAATTTTGCTTGCTTCCCGATGCCAGATGGGCTATCTGCCCCTGCGCGCCGTACGCCGTACCATGCCGGAAAGTCCGGTGGAGCCGGCCATGCGGCGCGGGTCGCACCGGAGACGGGCGGGACTCCTGCAGTGGAGCAGCCCCGTTTTCATTCATGGTGCGGCGATCCGGTGCCTGGTCCCTCGCATGCAGGCCGGGATGCCCCGGCAGGACCGGCGCCGGCATGACTCGGGAACGCCCTGGAAAGAGCGGATTTTCAGGCCGCGAGCAAAAAAAACATTGCTTTTTGCTCCGGTTTGGGATATGGACTTTCGATTGTGTGCGGGAAGTGGCGGCATGGGGCCGCTAACCCCTCACGAAACCAACCTTAGGAGCTATCGATGTTGACAGATCCTATTGCGGATATGCTGACCCGTATCCGCAACGCACATTTGGCCCTGCACAAGGAAGTGAATGTGCCGCGCTCGAAGATGAAAGAAGCCTTAGCCGCCATCCTCAAGCAGGAAGGTTACGTCGAAGACGTGGCTATCGACGACCGCAACATTACCATCACGCTGAAGTACCAGAAGGGCAAGGCCGTCATCTCCGGCCTGAAGCGCGTCAGCACCCCCGGTCGCCGCGTGTATGTGGGCGCTCACCAGATCCCCAAGGTGCAGAACGGCCTCGGCATTTGCATTCTGTCCACGTCCAGCGGTGTGCTGGACGGCATGACCGCCCATGAAAAGAAGGTGGGCGGCGAACTTCTGTGTGAAATCTGGTAGGGGTGCACCATGTCTCGTATCGGCAAACAGCCCATTACCGTTCCCGCTGGCGTTGAAGTCAAGATCGGAACGGATGTTGTGGAAGTGAAGGGCCCCAAGGGTACGCTGCATACCCCTGTGTGCAGCCTGCTGAATTATGACCTCACCGACGGTGTGCTGACCCTGACCCGCGTGGAAGACGACCGTCACAGCCGTGCCCAGCACGGTCTGCGCCGCACCCTGCTCGCCAACTGCATCGAAGGCGTGACCAAGGGCTTCTCCAAGTCCCTGGAAGTGATCGGCGTGGGCTACCGCGTTGCCGTCAAGGGCAACCTGGTGGAACTGTCCGTGGGCTTCTCCCACCCCGTGCTGGTGGAACTGCCCGAAGGCATCCAGGCCAAGGCCGAAGGTCAGATCCTGACCATCAGCGGCGCCGACAAGGAACTGGTGGGCGAAATGGCCGCCAAGATCCGTCGCATCCGCAAGCCCGAACCCTACAAGGGCAAGGGCATCAAGTATACCACCGAGACCATCCGCCGCAAGGTCGGTAAGTCCGGCGGCAAGAAGTAGGTAGGGATTGCGTCATGAAGCTTACCAAGAATGAATCCCGTCAGCGCCGCAAGGTCCGCATTCGTAAAAAGGTGCAGGGTACCGCCGAACGTCCCCGTCTGGTGGTGTACCGCTCCAACATGCACATCTACGCCCAGATCGTGAACGATCAGGAAGGCGCCACCCTGGTCGCCGCCTCCACCCTCAGCCTGGCCAAGACCGAAGCCGGTATGCATTGCAACCTGGCCGGCGCCGAGAAGGTGGGCATGGAAATCGCCCGTCTTGCCAAGGAAAAGAACATCACCCAGGTGGTGTTCGATCGCAACGGGTACCTTTATCACGGTCGCGTGAAAGCCGTGGCCGACGGCGCCCGCGAAGGCGGCCTGGAGTTCTAATATGCGTCAGGAAAATACCGAAACCAAACAGAACGAATTGGGCGAAATCGAAAAGATCGTCTCCCTGAACCGCGTGGCCAAGGTGGTCAAGGGCGGTCGCCGTTTCAGCTTCAGCGCCCTTGTGGTGGTGGGCGACGGCAAGGGTGGCGTGGGCTACGGCCTGGGCAAGGCCCAGGAAGTGCCCGAAGCCCTGCGCAAGGCCACTGAACGCGCTCGCAAGAACCGCGTGCAGATTCCTCTGGTGGAAGGCACCCTGCCTTACGAAGTGCTGGGCCGCTTCGGCGCTGGTCGCGTCATGCTGAAGCCCGCCTCCGAAGGTACCGGTATCATCGCCGGTGGTGCCGTGCGTGCCGTCATGGAAGCCGTGGGCGTGCGTGACGTCCTGGCCAAGGCCATCGGCACCAACAACCCCCATAACGTGCTGCGTGCCACCATGCAGGGCCTGATCTCCCTGCGCAGCGCTGACGAAGTGTCCGAGCTGCGTGGCAAGAAGCTCGAAGCCCCGAGGAAGTAAGTCATGGCTGAAATTACGGTCAAACTCGTGCGTTCTCGCATCGGCACCACGCCGGCCCAGCGCAAGCTGCTGGACTCCCTTGGCCTCAAGCGTCGCGAACAGGTCAAGTCGTTCAAGGACACCCCGGCCATCCGGGGCATCATCGCCAAAGTTTCGCACCTTGTGGCCCTGGTGGACTAGTCCACGGCCGCAGGAGGAGTATATATCATGCAACTGCACAATCTCTTTCCCTTCCCGGAAGAGCGCAAAACCCGCCGTCGTGTGGGCCGTGGTTCCGGTTCCGGCCTGGGCTGCACCGCTGGCAAGGGTAACAAGGGTCAGAACGCCCGTGCCGGCGGCGGTGTGCGTCCCGGTTTCGAAGGCGGCCAGATGCCCCTGCAGCGTCGTCTTCCCAAGCACGGCTTCAAGAACTTCCCCTTCAAGGTGACCTACGACGTGATCAATCTGGACCGTCTGCAGGAAGCCTTTGAAGGCAAGAGCGAGATCACCCTGGACGACATCTACGCCCGCGGCCTGGCCCGTCTGGGCGCGCCCGTGAAAGTGCTTTCCCGCGGCGAAGTGAAGTCGGCCATCAAGGTGGAAGCTCACAAGTTCAGCCAGGCCGCTGCGGAAAAGATCCGCAACGCCGGCGGCGAAGCCACCGAACTTGAAGCTGCGCAAGCGGCTGAGTAATTATGCGCCATGCCGGTAACGGCAGGCGGATGTCTTTGACCCCGCGCCGGAATGGGCGCGGGGTAAAGACGCTCCCGCGCATATGCGTCCCTTACAGCGTAAAAGGTAACGAGTGATTCATGGCATCAGCATCGGTTAATCCCCTCGGACAATCTTCTCTGGCCAAGCGCCTGGGCTGGACCTTCCTCCTTCTGTGCTGCTACAGAATCGGTGTGCATGTGCCCATCCCCGGTGTGGATGCCGCGGCCCTGGCCGCGTACTTCAAAAGCCTGTCGGGAACGTTGTTCGACATGTTCGACATGTTCTCCGGTGGCGGCCTGTCCAACGTGTCCGTCTTCGCTCTGGGTGTCATGCCCTACATCTCGGCGTCCATCATCATGCAGCTTTTGCAGGTGGTGAGCCCCGACATCAAGCGCATGGCCAAGGAAGAAGGCCAGGCCGGACGCCGCAAGATAACCCAGTACACCCGTTACCTGACCGTGCTGATCACCCTGGTGCAGGGCCTGTTCATCTCCATCGGGCTCGAGTCCATGACCAGCCCCGACGGCACGCCCATCGTGCTCAATGCGGGCTGGCATTTCCGCATGGTGACCATGGCCACCTTCACGGCCGGTTCCATGCTCGTCATGTGGCTGGGTGAGCAGATCACTGAACGCGGTATCGGCAACGGCATCTCCCTGATCATCTTCTGCGGTATCGTGGTGGGCATCCCGCGCGGCATCATGCAGTCCATGGACCTCATCAAGTCCGGCAGCATGAGCATCTTCCTCGCGGTCATCATCGTGCTGCTCATGGCCGCCGTGCTGACGGCCATCGTGTTCGTGGAGCGTGCCCAGCGCCGTATCCCCATCAGCTACGCCAAGCGCCAGATCGGACGCAAGATGTTTGGCGGCCAGAACACGCACCTGCCCCTGCGCGTCAATACGGCGGGCGTCATCCCGCCCATTTTCGCCTCGTCGCTGCTGCTGTTTCCGGCCACGGTGGGCCAGTTCTCCACCAATGAATACGTCAGGATGGTCACGGACTTCTTTGCTCCGCACGGCGTCCTGTACAATGTGCTCTATGTTGTCCTGATCTTCTTCTTCTGCTACTTCTACACGGCCATCATCATCGACCCGAAGGATATGGCCGAGAACCTGAAGAAGAACGGCGGCTTCGTCCCCGGCATCCGTCCCGGCGAACGCACCCAGGAATACATCGACACCGTACTCTCGCGTCTGACCCTGAGCGGCGCGGTGTACATCTCGGCCATTTCCCTGCTGCCCATGCTCATGATCGCCAAGTTCAACGTGCCGTTCTACTTCGGTGGTACCAGCCTGCTGATCCTTGTCGGCGTGGCCATGGACTTCATGAATCAGGTCGAGTCCCACATGATCTCAACCCAGTACCAGGGGTTGATGAACAAGGCGGCCCGCAAGGGCGGCCGCATGTAATTCTGGCAAAGAGAGCTGGAAAGTCATGAAGAAGTATCAAGGCGCATTCATCAAAAATGAGCGGGAGATCGCTTGCCTGCGCGAGGCCAACCGTATGGTGGCCAACATCCTGGATGCCATCGGCGACATCGTGAAGCCGGGCGAAACGACCATGCGCTTTGAAGAACTGGCGCGCGACATGTGCGCCGATTATAAAGTGAAACCGGCCTTTTTGGGCTATTACGGCTACCCCTACGCCACATGCTGCTCGGTCAACGAGCAGGTGGTCCACGGTTTCCCCTCCCCGCGGCTGCTTGAGGAAGGGGACATCGTCAGCGTCGACATGGGCGTGGTCTTTGAAGGTTTTGTGGGCGACGCTGCGCGCACCTTCCCTGTGGGTAAGGTGAGCGAGGAAGCCTGCAAGCTCATGCGCGTCACGGAGGAGAGCCTCTATGTCGGCATCGAGCAGGCGCGTGCCGGTAACGATGTCTATGCCATCGGTATGGCCGTGCAGAACTATGTGGAAGCCGCCGGTTTCAATGTCGTGCGTCAGTATGTGGGCCACGGAGTTGGCGCCAAGATGCACGAAAAGCCGGAAGTCCCCAACTATCACCCCGGTGGCCGCGGGCTGACCCTGCGTAACGGCATGGTCATCGCCATTGAGCCCATGGTCACCGCCGGCAGCTACGAGGTGGACGTTCTGGAAGACAAATGGACTGCTGTGACACGCGACCGCCGCCTGGCTGCGCATTTTGAACACAGTGTAGCCATTACGCCGGACGGGCCCCGGATCCTGAGCATTTCGGACCGCGGCCTGAACCGGACGACAATTGGTTGTTGACAGAGCAGGTAAAGATGGATAAAGGTTTCTGTTCCCGCTGCTAATGAGCGGTGAGCAGCCGTATTGACCGGGTTTGTGTTGTGCTTCCGGCAGCGGCAAACCTTGGTCACGCAAAGCCGGATGGCTTTGCCACTCATTGGAGACGAATCATGAAAGTCAGACCTTCCGTCAAAAAAATATGCCCCAAGTGCAAGGTGATCCGGCGCAAGGGTGTTCTTCGAGTTATCTGCGAAAACCCCCGGCACAAGCAGCGCCAGGGCTAGGGCAGGAGACGTACTGTGGCGAGAATTGCAGGTGTTGATTTGCCTCGTGGCAAACGTGTGGACATTGCGCTCACCTATATCTATGGCATCGGCCGTGCTACGGCCCTGCAGATCCTGAGCACCACCGGTGTGAACTGGGAGCGCAACATTGATGATCTTTCCGCCGACGAAGTGAACGAGATCCGTAAGGAACTCGAACAGAACTACAAGGTGGAAGGCGACCTCCGTCGCGAGATCTCTACCAATATCAAGCGCCTCATGGACATCGGCTGCTTCCGTGGCCTGCGTCACCGTCGCGGCCTGCCCGTGCACGGTCAGCGCACCCACACCAATGCGCGTACCCGCAAGGGTCCCCGTCGCGGTGTGGTGGGCAAGAAGAAGTAGGGCGCATTCCTTTTCACGCGAATTTAGCCAGATTGAGGTAATATCATGGCCAGACCCAAGAAAGTGGTCAAGAAAAGAGAAAAGAAGAACGTGCCCGTGGGCATTGCCCACATCCAGGCTTCGTTCAACAATACCATCATCACCTTTACGGACACTCGCGGCAACGCCATCAGCTGGGCCTCTTCCGGCCAGAGCGGTTTCAAGGGTTCCCGCAAGTCCACCCCCTTCGCTGCCCAGGTTGCTGCCGAAACTGCCGCCCGCAAGGCTCAGGACAACGGCATGCGCACCGTGGGTGTGTATGTGAAGGGCCCCGGCTCCGGTCGTGAAGCCGCCATGCGCGCCATTGCCGCTGTTGGCTTCCGGGTTGCTTTCATCCGCGACGTTACGCCCATCCCCCACAATGGTTGCCGGCCGCCTAAGCGCCGTCGCGTGTAGTTGGCTGCCCGAGAGGCAGTGGTAATCAACGCAAGAGGATTCTTCAAATGGCCAAATATACTGAAGCCAAATGCCGCATTTGCCGTCGCGAGGGCTGCAAGCTCTTCCTGAAGGGCGACCGCTGCTTTACCGACAAGTGCGCTTATGATCGCCGTCCCTACGCTCCTGGCCAGCACGGCCGTGCGCGTAAGAAAGTCAGCGAATACGCTGTCCAGCTGCGCGAGAAGCAGAAGACCCGCCGCAGCTACGGTATCCTGGAAAAGCAGTTCCGCGGATACTTCGAAAAGGCTGAAATGCAGAAGGGCGTCACCGGTACCAACCTGCTGGTGATCCTGGAACGCCGCCTGGACAACGTGGTGTACCGTCTCGGTTTCGCCAACTCCCGTAACCAGGCCCGTCAGCTGGTGCGTCACGGCATCTTCACCCTCAATGGCCACAAGGTGACCATCCCCTCGCTGCAGGTGCGCGTGGGCGATACCATCGAAGTGCCCGAAAAGAACCGCAAGATCCCCGTTCTGGCCGAAGCCCAGGAAGTCATCGCCCGCCGCGGTTGCCCCGCCTGGCTGGAAGCCGACGGCGCCGCTTTCAAGGGCACCGTGAAGGCTCTGCCGCAGCGTGACGACATCCAGTTCCCGGTCAATGAACAGCTGATCGTTGAACTTTACTCGAAATAAGCGGGGGCTTCATGCTTATCAAACAGGGCGAACGCCTTATCAATGCGCGCAACTGGAACGAGCTCGTCAAGCCCGACCAGATCCTGCGCGACGAAGACACGGCCAGCAGCACGCACGGCAAGTTTGTTTGCGAACCGCTGGAGAGAGGTTACGGCACCACCATCGGCAATGCCATGCGTCGTGTGCTGCTTGCCTCCCTGCAGGGTGCTGCCTTTGTGTCTGTGAAGATTACCGGCGTGCAGCATGAGTTCACCACCATCCACGGCGTCCTCGAAGACGTGACCGACGTGGTGCTGAACATCAAGCAGGTGCGTCTGCGCATGGACACGGACGAACCGCAGCGCCTGACGCTTCGCGTTGACAGCAAAGGGCCTGTTACGGCCGCCCAGATTCAGGCCAATCAGCATGTGACCGTGCTCAATCCTGAACAGCACATCGCCACCCTCACCGAGGACGTGGTGCTGGAGATGGAATTTGAAGTGCGCATGGGCAAGGGCTATGTGCCTGCCGACATGCACGAAGGTCTGGCCGATGAAATCGGTTTGATTAAGCTGGACTCCTCCTTCTCGCCGGTTCGCAAGGTCGCCTACGCTGTGGAGCAGGCTCGTGTGGGTCAGATGACTAACTACGACCGCCTGATCCTCGAAGTGTGGACCGACGGCTCGCTGACCCCTGAAGATGCCATCGCGTACAGCGCCAAGATCATCAAGGATCAGATCTCGGTGTTCATCAACTTCGATGAACGCGTGTCCGGTGACATGCGTCACGGCAGCAGCGACAGCGGCGAGACCAACGAGCATCTCTTCAAGAGCATCGACGATCTCGAGCTTTCGGTGCGCGCCACCAACTGCCTGCGCAGTGCCAACATCGCGCTGGTGGGCGAACTGGTGCAGCGTTCCGAGGCTGAAATGCTCAAAACCAAGAACTTCGGCCGTAAATCTCTGGACGAGATCAAGGAAGTCCTGCACGACATGGGCCTTGATTTCGGCATGAAGGTTGACGGTTTCGAAAAGAAATATCAGGACTGGAAAAGGAAGCAGCAAAATGAGGCATAGCAATTCCGGCAAAAAACTTTCGCGGACGCCTGCGCACCGTAAGGCCCTGTTGCACAATCTCGCCAAGGCGCTGCTTATCCACGGCCGCATCCGCACCACCGAAGTGAAAGCCAAGGAACTCCGCGGCGTTGTCGAGCCGCTGATCTCCTTGGCCAAGCGCAACGACCTGCACGCCCGCCGTCTGGCTTACCGCGTGCTGTGCGACTACGCTCTGGTTAAGCGCCTGTTTGACGAAATTGGTCCCCAGTTCGCCGGTGTGCCTGGTGGTTACACCCGCGTGATGAAGCTGGCCATGCCCCGCAAGGGCGATAACGCTCCCATGGCCATCATCGAACTGACCCGCCTGCCCGAAGCCAAGACGGAAGCTCCCGCCAAGGCTGAAAGCGCCGAGTAGTTCCGATGACCGTGTCCGGCTCCGGCCGGACGAGGGAAAAGGATACAAGGGCCCCCGCAAGGGGGCCTTTTTGCGTTTTGGGGAGTAGCTTGGCAGGGGAGGAGGGCGTCCTCCTGCAGGGCGGCTTGCTGCCCTTCGGGGGCCCTCCGTTCCGTATGCATGCCGGTAGCCCGGCCGATATGCGGCAAGACGAGGGGATCTCCATCCCTTTCGGCGCCTCCGTACGGCCGTGCATCAGCCCGGAGCCTGCATCTCCTACGCGCTGTCCGGAAAGTTTGGCGCTCCACGACAACGCAGCCTGTGCACCCCCATGCCTGTACTGACCGACAGCCCCTATCCCTTTTTTACATACGCTGCAGGGTTCCCGTTCCCTTGTCCTTCTTGGTTCTCACGCCGGAGGCAGCCGGCAATCCATAGAGCAGGACAGCCCGGTGGAATATCTCTCTCCCTCACGTCTTTCTGGGTTCTTTATGAGCGCGTTTTGAGGGGAGTGGGGGAGTTTGAGGGGGCGAGGGGAAGCTTTTTGGCGCAAGGAAAAGTTCCCCTCGCCCCCTCAATACGATCAAGCCGCCATCCACTGACCTTTGTCGTCCCTTCTCTGTCATGACTTGCCAGCAGGGGGGCTTTCATGGCATGGACGGCCTGTGCCTGTGCGGCATCCTTTCATTTTCCAACAAAGCGAGGTTCATCATGAAGTTGCTGGAAAAGGCCCGGGCCGCCGGCTGAGCGGCAAAAATGGCTCCAGGGGCCCTGGAGCAGCTTTTGCGGGGCCTCGCGCCCCGTGGATCGTCGGATCTGGAGCAGCGCGTCATCGCCGGGCGTGCCCGCAACGAGGATGCCGTTGTCGTGCGCATGCCGGCGGGCAAGGCCATCGTGCAGACCGTGGACATCCTGGCGCCCATCGTCAACGATGCCTTCTGGTTCGGCCGCATCGCGGCCTGCAATGCCCTGTCGGATGTCTACGCACTGGGCGGGCAGCCCTGGTGTGCCATGAACGTGGCGTTTTTCCCCACCTGCCTGACCGAGAACGACCCGGAGAACATCCTGGCCAATATCCTGCGCGGCGGCATGGATGCCCTGGAAGAAGCCGGGGCCGTGCTGGCCGGCGGGCATACGGTGCAGGATGACGAACTCAAGTACGGCATGGCCGTGACCGGCATCATCGATCCCGATCATGTGGCCGCCAATGACAAGCTGCGGCCGGGCCTGCGTCTGCTGCTGACCAAGCCGCTGGGCACGGGCATCCTGGCTACAGGCGTCAAAGCGCGCTGGGACGATCATGAGGAAAGCGAAGCGCTGCTGCAGCGCTGGTGCGGACGTCTCAACCGTATCCCCGGGGAGGCCATCGCCCACTTCCGCATCCCGGCCGCCACGGACATCACCGGCTTTGGGCTGGGCGGGCATCTGCTGGAGATGGCGCAGGCCTCGGGCGTCTGCGTATCATTGCAGACGGAAGCCCTGCCGCTGCTGCCCCACGCTCTGGAGTATGCCCGCATGGGCCTCATCCCGGCGGGCAGCCATCTCAACCGCACCCACTGCGCTCCTGCCGTGGACGTGGCTCCTTCGGTGGATGAGGCAGTGGAAAGCATCGTATTCGATGCCCAGACCTCGGGCGGTATCGTGCTGGCCGTGCCGGGTGAAGAGCTGGCCACGGTGCGTGACTGGCTGGAGGCCAGGGGTGAGATGGCCGTGGAGATCGGCGAAGTGCTGGAGGCGCGTTCCGACGGCAAGCGGCTGCTGCTGCGCTAGCGGGGGAGGGGAGATCCGGGGAGAAGACTCTCCCTTTCTCATTTCCCAAGCTCTCTCTTTCCTCCACGCCTCCCATCCTCTCCGCATGTATTGCAGTGGGAGGAAAGCATCCCGGAAGAGAGGCCTCCCGGCAGTTCGCCAGGCGGCAAGATCGGGCCCCTCCGGGACTGTTGCCGTTTCCCTTTTTTCCTGCTGTCCGGTACTGAGGGGAGGGCTGGCCGAGGCTTGCGGGAAAGTGCTGTCTGTGGTATAAAAGTTATCTTTGCGAGAGTGGCGGAATTGGTAGACGCACTGGACTTAGAATCCAGCGGTTTATCCATACGGGTTCAAGTCCCGTCTCTCGCACCAGAATTTGCAAGGACGTCCCCGGCATGGCTGTGGGACGTCTTTGTTTTGAGGGCTGCTGTGCAGGAAGCCTCTTTCCTTATCCGGCGCAGAGAAAGCCAGCGCAGCTCCATCCCGTCACGGTAGCGCGCAGCAGCGCTCCTCTCTTCCATGATGCTGCATGTTCCTTCCCCGTCCGGCCTGCGGCGAGCCGGCCAAGGGGTATCGTCCGTCCATCCCTTCTTGCCGTGGCATCACGGGCCATACCGCATCAGACCGCGGCCCTGTTCCTTCACCTCTTTCTGCCTGTACCTGAGCGCCTCCTGCTGCCTTTTTCACCGTTTCGCCAAAGGACGGCTTTTCATCTTGACCGGCACGCTTCCGTGCTTATCTTTGACGGCAGAGAGCTGCCGGGAGACCGGCGCCCAGCCGCTTGAAATCCGCCCTTCTTTGGGCTATGAGAAGCGATTGTCGTGGCTGGCGAGTCGCTCGCCATGCCGGATGATGCGTGTTCTGCACCGCATCATCATTCAGAGAACTGCCGTGCGGCCCAGGTCGCGGTCGTCTTCGGGGCATCCCCGGGGCGCGGCGGAAAAAAGAGACTTTTCGTTAAAGGAGCGCCTCGTGGAATATACTGTTGAAGATTTGTCCCCGGTCAAGAAAAAGGTTGCCATCACCACTGATCCCAAGGAAGTGGAAGCCGCCATCATGGGCGCTGTCGCCCTGTACAAGACGTCTGTGCAGATTGACGGTTTCCGCAAGGGCAAGGTGCCCGCTTCCGTCATCGAACAGCGTTTCCGCGACCGCATCTATGAAGAGGCCCGTCAGGACCTCGTCAACGTGCACATCAATGAAGTGATGTCCAAGCTGGACGTGACCCCCGTCTCCGGTATCAACATGGTGGACGGCGAGCCTGTCATGGAACGCGGCAAGGGCATGAACTACAGCATCGAGTTCGAAGTGCTGCCCACCTTCGATCTGCCCCCCTACGAAGGCATGGAAGTGGAGCAGGAAAAGACCATCGTGGACGACGCTGAAGTGGAAGAAGTGGTGGAACGCATCCGCCGCGACCGCGCCAAGCTGGTGCCCGTGGACGGCGACGGCCCGGCCGTGGACGGCCAGGTGGCCAACATCGACTTCTGCGCCTACGAAAACGGCCAGCCCCTGGAAGGCATCAAGGCTGACGGCTTCGATCTGGCCCTGGGCGAAAAGCAGGCCCTGGAAGATTTCGAAAACCTGGTCAAGACCATCAAGCTGGGTTGCGAAGCCGAAGGCGACATCACCTTCCCCGAAGATTTCCTGGCCAAGGACCTGGCCGGCAAGACCGTGACCATGAAGGTCAAGGTGCATGCCATCAAGGAACGTCAGCTGCCCGCCGTGGATGACGAACTGGCCAAGGCCGTGGGCGTGGAAAACGTGGAAAAGCTCAAGGCCGGCATCCGCGAAAGCTACCGCTCCAGCCGCTACAACCTGAACAAGGGTTCCGCCCAGAAGTCCATGCTGGACAAGCTGGTGAAAATGGTGGAATTCGAACTGCCGCCCAGCATGGTGGACGTGCAGGCCCGCACCCTGCTGGCCGACATGCGCGCCCGCATGGAACGCCAGGGCAAGAGCCTGGATTCCCTGGGCAAGACCGAAGAAGAACTGCTGAAGGAAGTCCAGCCCCAGGCCGAAGAGATCACCCGCATGCAGGTGCTGCTGCTGGCCATCGCCAAGAAGGAAGGCCTGGACGTGAACGAGCAGGAAGTCAATGCCCAGCTCTACCAGCTGTGCATGCGCAGCGGCGAAGACTTCAAGCAGGTTCGCGAAGCCTATGAAAAGAGCGGCATGATCTTCACCCTGCGTGACCGCATCCTGGCCGACAAGGCCATGGACGCCATCTACGCCAAGGCCCAGGTGAAGGAAGTGGAGCCCAAGGCTGCTGAAAAGACTGAAGAAAACAACTAAAGCGAGCGATGTCTGCACCATGGTGCAGATGTTTCCCGCACCTTTCCGGCGACGCTTCGTCGTCCGCTTTTGACGTACGCCGCGGCGGTTCTCCCGTCGCGGCGGCGTCGAATTTATACGGTTTAACTCACAGAGAGGTTTTCATGTCCCTCGTCCCCATGGTCATCGAAACCACGGGCCGTTCCGAACGTGCCTACGATATTTATTCCCGCCTGCTCAAGGATCGCATCATCCTGCTGGGCAGCGAAGTGAACGACACTGTGGCCTCCCTTGTCTGCGCCCAGCTCCTGTTCCTGGAATCCCAGGATCCGGAGAAGGAGATCAACCTGTACATCAATTCTCCCGGCGGCTCCGTGACCGCCGGTCTGGCCATCTACGACACCATGCGTTACATCACCGCGCCCGTCAGCACGGTGTGCATGGGCCGGGCCGCCAGCATGGGGGCATTTTTGCTGGCTGCCGGGCAGAAGGGCATGCGTTACGCGCTGCCCAACAGCCAGATCATGATCCACCAGCCGCTGGGCGGCTTCCAGGGCCAGGCCACGGATGTGGACATCCACGCCCGCGAGATGCTGCGCATCAAGGAACGCCTGAACACCATGCTGGCCGAGAACACCGGCAAGAGCTATGACGAGGTGGTCCGGGCCACGGAACGCGACAATTTCCTCACCCCCGAACAGGCCCTCGAATTCGGCATCATCGACCGGGTACTGGTATCGCGCAGCGATATGACGGAGAAAAACTAGTCTATGTCCAACAGCAAGAATTCCGGACAGGAACCGCTGCGCTGCTCCTTCTGCGGACGCAGCGAGCTGGAGGTGAACAACCTTATCGTGCAGGACAACGCCTGCATCTGCGACAACTGCGTGCGCGCCTGCGGCGATATCATCGCCCGCGACAAGGTCCAGCAGCAGGTGGAGGAGGCCGACGAGCGCCTGCTCTCGCCGCAGGAGATCAAGGCCCGCCTGGATGAATACGTCATCGGCCAGACCGAGGCCAAGAAGATCCTCTCCGTGGCCGTGCACAACCACTACAAGCGCGTCTTCTTCGCCGATGCCCTGGGCGATGACGTGGAACTGGAAAAGAGCAACATCCTGCTGGTGGGGCCCTCCGGCAGCGGCAAGACCCTGCTGGCCAAGACCCTGGCCAAGGTGCTGCGCGTGCCCTTTGCCATCGCCGACGCCACGACCCTGACCGAAGCCGGTTACGTGGGCGAGGATGTGGAGAACATCCTGGTGCAGCTGCTGCAGAATGCCGACTACGACATCGAAGCCGCCAGCAAGGGCATCATCTACATCGACGAGATCGACAAGATCTCCCGCAAGAGCGACGGCCCCTCCATCACCCGTGACGTGTCCGGTGAAGGCGTGCAGCAGGCCCTGCTCAAGATCATCGAAGGTACCGAGGCCAACATCCCGCCCAAGGGCGGCCGCAAGCATCCCCAGCAGGAATTCATCCGCATGGATACCAGCAATATCCTGTTCATCGTGGGCGGTGCCTTCGTGGGCCTGGACAAGATCGTGGGCTCCCGCATGAGCGGCAGCTCCATGGGCTTCGGCGCCCAGGTCTGCTCCAAGAAGGAGATGCCCCTGGGCGAGCTGCTGGAAAAGATCCAGCCCCAGGACCTGGTCAAGTTCGGTCTGATCCCCGAATTCGTGGGCCGTATCCCGATCATCACCCATGTGGACGATCTGGACGAGGCCGATCTGGTGCGTATCCTGACCGAGCCCAAGAACGCCCTGGTGCGCCAGTACCAGAAGCTGTTCGAACTGGACCACGTGCAGCTGCGCTTCACGCCCAATGCCCTCAAGGCCATCGCGGCCCGGGCCATCGAGCGCAAGACCGGCGCGCGCGGCCTGCGCAACGTCATGGAGCGCACCATGCTGGACATCATGTTCCGCCTGCCCTCCATGCCCGGTGTCAAGGAATGCCTCATCAACCGGGCCGTCATCGAAAAGGGCAAGGAGCCGGTGCTGCTGTATGACGAAAGCGCCGAAGGCGCTGCTGCCGATACCAGCCTGAACTAGCCCGGCTTCCGGCATGGTCGTACGGCGTGGAGACGCTCCCGCCTGCTGCTGCCGGTCGCACCTTGCCGGGGCCTGCCCCCGGGCAGGCTGTCACAAGATCTGAAAGGGGGGGAAGCATCCGCTTTTGCCGCAGGCAGAAGGGATCCTTCCCCTTTCAACGATATACGGGGCCATCCGGCCCGGCCGTCCCGACGGCTGAGCGGGCCGCCCGCGCGGCCCTTTTACGAGGTACACTATGTCCGAATTCCAGCGCGAAGCGCGCTTTTTTGCCGAGCTGCCGGTCATGCCCCTGCGCGAAGTGGTCATGCTGCCGCGTACCATCATGCCGCTTTTCGTGGGGCGCGAAGCCTCCATCAAGGCCATCGAACTGGCCCAGTCCGGCTACAACAAGCAGATGTTCCTGGTGGCCCAGCGCGAGCCCGATGTGGAGAAGCCCGGCGCCGATGACCTGAGCCCCGTGGGGGTCGTCTGCAAGGTCCTGCAGATGCTGCGCCTGCCCGACGGCACCATCAAGGTGCTGTTCGAAGGCCTGCACCGTGCCCGCTGGACGGAGCTGCGCGAAGAGGACAACTGCCTGATGGCCATGCTCTGCACCGTGCCGGAAAGCGAGAGCCGCCCCGAAGAGCGCGAGGCCCTGGTGCGTACCGTGCAGGAAGCGCTGGAAGAGTACGCCAAGAACAACAAGAAGCTGACCCAGGAAGCGCTCATGTCCATCATGGCCCTGCGCGATGCGGGGCCGCTGGCCGACGCCGTGGTGCCCCACCTCAAGGTGGATTACCGCAAGAAGCAGGAAGTGCTGGAGATCGCCGACGTCACCGAGCGCCTGGAGCGCGTGTACGAGCTTTTGCAGGGCGAAGTGGCCCTGGCCTCGGTGGAAAAGCGCATCAAGAACCGCGTCAAGGTGCAGATGGAGCGCAACCAGCGCGAGTACTACCTCAGCGAGCAGCTCAAGGCCATCAATAAGGAGATGGGCCGCGAGGACGATCCCCAGGCGGAAGTGGACGAGCTGGAAAAGAAGCTCGAAGGCCGCAATATGCCGCAGGAAGCCCGCGAGCGTTGCCAGTCCGAACTGCGCAAGCTGCGCAGCATGCCGCCCTCGGCCGCGGAATACACCGTGGTACGCAATTATGTGGACTGGCTGTTGGATCTGCCCTGGAACGACCTCAAAGAGATCGATATCGACATCGAAAAGGCCCGTGCCATCCTCGAGGGCGACCACTTCGGTCTGGAAAAGCCCAAGGACCGCATTCTGGAATATCTGGCCGTGCAGAAGCTCTCCAACGGCCTGCGCGGTCCCATCCTCTGCTTCGTGGGCCCGCCAGGCGTGGGCAAGACCTCGCTGGCCAAGAGCGTGGCCCGGGCCACGGGACGCGAATACGTGCGCCTTTCCCTGGGCGGCGTGCGTGACGAGGCCGAGATCCGCGGGCATCGCCGTACCTATGTGGGCGCCCTGCCCGGCAAGATCATCCAGTCCCTGAAACGGGTCAAGAGCAGCAACCCCCTGTTCTGCCTGGACGAGATCGACAAGATGACCTCGGACTTCCGGGGCGATCCGGCCTCGGCCCTGCTGGAAGTGCTGGACCCGGAACAGAACAACACCTTCATGGACCACTATCTGGATCTGGAATACGACCTCTCCAAGGTGTTCTTCATCACCACGGCCAACTCGCTGGATACCATCCCGGCACCGCTGCTGGACCGTATGGAGATCATCGAGCTCAACAGCTATCTGGAGACGGAAAAGCGCCAGATCGCCCGCAACTTCCTGCTGCCGCGCCAGGTGAAGGAACACGGCCTGAAGCCGGAGAACATCGCGCTGTCCGACGGCGCCATCCTGGAGATCATCCGTTCCTACACCCGCGAAGCGGGCGTGCGCAATCTGGAGCGCGAGATCGCCGCCCTGTGCCGCAAGACCGCCATCCGTCTGGTGGAGGACAACGATCTGGACAAGTGCGTGAGCATTTCCCGCCAGAACTTGGCTTCCTTCCTCGGCGTCAAGAAGTATCGCCATGAGGAGCGCGAGAGCGAGTCCCAGGTGGGCGTCTGCGCCGGTCTGGCCTACAACCAGCGCGGCGGCGAGATCCTGATGGTGGAGACCAGCCTCATGTCCGGTTCCGGGCAGGTGGTCATCACCGGTCAGCTGGGCGACGTGATGACCGAGTCCGCCCGTGCGGCCCTGACCTATGTGCGTTCCCGCGCCGAGATCCTGGGGCTTGACCCGCGTTTCCACCGCAAGGTGGACATCCATGTGCATGTGCCCGACGGCGCTACGCCCAAGGACGGCCCCTCGGCCGGCATCACCCTGGCCACGTCCATCACCTCGGCCCTGCTGGGCATCCCGGTGCGCAACGATGTGGCCATGACCGGCGAGATCTCCCTGCGCGGCCGCGTGCTGCCCATCGGCGGCCTGCGGGAAAAGCTGCTGGCTGCCCGCCGCAGCGGCATCAAGAAGGTCCTCATGCCGCATGACAACGAAAAGGATCTCAAGGAAGTGCCCGCCGAGGTGCTGGAAGATCTGGAGATCGTCTTCGTGGACCATGTGGACGAAGTCCTGCCCCATGCCCTGGCCGCTTCCGTGGAAGAGATCTTCTCCGGTCGCGCCACGGCCCAGCCGCTGTATCTCAGTCTGCGCGCCGGCAAGAGCGACAAGGACAGCAGCGCCGCTGCGCCGCAATAGTATGTGAGGAGGGGAGAGATGCGGGGGAAACCTTTTGTGGACAAAAGGTTTTC
>OOCI01000111.1_pt1 | contig 74954 bp, 66 predicted proteins | sample 1671761 | NCBI WGS metagenome assembly OOCI01 (sample SAMN06348190, study PRJEB24527) | human gut metagenome | biome: human gut; feature: ankylosing spondylitis patient; material: feces | host: Homo sapiens | place: China | collected 2015-10
CGGCGGCATCGATGAATACCTCCATCAGCGTAGCCATGATCTTGTAACCCGAAAGTTCGATGTCGAGAACTGGTTTGCTGGCATAGATTTTCTTGCGGGAAACCTGCGTACATTTCTGATAGGCTTGGCGCTGATGTTCGGCGATATGTTCGATGAGACATCCCTCGAAAGTGCCGGCAAGAATCTCCTCTTCGTGATTCAGAAAAACATTGACGCATTCGTTCTCAAGCTTTCCGATTACGCAGGCACGCATGTACACTACCTGTTCGTTTTCATCGGTCAATCCCTCATCCAGGATTCGCTGGCGAATCTTCTGCTGGGTTTCCTCGTCAAAGAATCCCAGCAGTAAGTTTGCAGTCTCCTCGAAGGATAAGATTTTGAGTTTGTGAGAGTCTTCGATGTCCATAATCTCATAACAGATGTCATCAGCTGCTTCTACCATATACACCAGCGGGTGACGGGCATATTCCAGTGGCTCTCCCGGTTTCGATTTTCTCAGGATTCCCAACTCCTCAGCAACCTTCTGGTAAGATTCTGCTTCGGAAGTAAAAAATCCAAACTTGCCGTGCTTCCCTGCCAAACTGCTGGCAAAAGGATATTTCACGATGGCTGCAAGCATAGGATAGGTCATCACGAAACCACCCTGGCGGCGACCTTTAAACTGATGCGTCAGGATTCTGAAGCCGTTGGCATTACCCTCGAAATGGGTGATGTCGTCCCAGAACTCGGCAGAAACTTCATCTTTCAATCCCTGTCCGGCACCCTCGCTGAAGAAAGTCTGGATGGCTTTTTCTCCGGAATGACCGAAGGGAGGATTGCCCAGATCGTGCGCCAGGCAGGCTGCACTCACGATGGTTCCGATTTCCTCGAAGAGCGTATCCTTCAAATCCGGGCGCTTCTGGATGATGTGGCGGGAGATATCGTTGCCCAACGACATACCCACACTTGCCACTTCCAGGCTGTGAGTGAGACGGTTGTGTACGAAGATGCTGCCCGGCAAGGGGAAGACCTGCGTCTTGTTCTGCAACCGGCGGAAAGCCGAAGAGAAGATCAGACGGTCGTAATCGCGCTTGAACTCCGAGCGGTCATCGTGGCGTTCGGCGTGCTTATGCTCCTGTCCGAAGCGCTTGTTAGATATGAGTTGGGTCCATTCCATATTCTTTCTGTATTATGAGTCTTTTATGTTGTCTATTGTGCAAAAATACACGAAAGTTAGGATAAATCAAAATAAAAAAGGATAAATTATATCATTTTCACGTCTAAAATGCGATTATTCGGTTAAAAAGCAGTATTTTTGCAGAAAAATAGAAAATTATGCTGAAAGTACAGATTATCAATAAGGGGCATCAGCCTCTCCCTGCGTTTGCCACACCTCAGAGTGCGGGCATGGATTTGCGTGCTAATATCGATGAGGCTATCGTGCTTCATCCTATGGAGCGCCGACTCGTTCCTACGGGGCTTTTCATGGCATTGCCGGCTGGTTATGAAGCGCAGATAAGACCTCGCAGTGGTCTCGCTCTGAAGCATGGCATCACCGTGCTCAATACTCCGGGTACCATCGATGCCGATTACCGTGGCGAGATCATGGTGCTGCTCATCAACTTCTCACAGCAAGACTTCGTTGTCAATGATGGCGAGCGCATCGCACAAATGGTGCTTGCCAAGCACGAACAGTGCGACTTCATCGAGGTGGAGGAGCTGGATGAAACTGAGCGTGGTGCAGGCGGTTATGGTCATACCGGCGTAAAATAAGATAAGGATTTTTAGATAAGATTTGATAGTGAAGATAGATTTAAGAAACATGGGAGTCTGGGTGACTGTGGTGCTCATCGGCGTCATAGCCTTGCCTTCGCTCGCTCGAAAAAAGAAGGTGCAGCCTGTCAGACAGCAACAGCAGGCTGTAAGGGTGGATTCGCTTTCTCCAAACAATCGTAAGCGATATGATTACTTCTTGACCGAGGCGGCTCGCCAGCATGCAGCTGGCAATTATTCTGCCGCCTTCGATCTCTACGAACACGCCCGAAACATCGATCCTAACTCGGCAACGGCAAATTATTATCTGTCTCTCTATTTGACCGAGATGAAGCAGGATTCGCTCGGTCTTCTGCGATTGCAGAAGGCGATAGAGCAGGATCCTGAGAACCTGATTTTTGCAGAGCGACTCGCCCAATACTATATCAGCAAGGGAAAATACGAGGATGCCATCAATGCCTACGAGGCTGTCTATGCCAAGAATCACAGCAATACGGATGTGCTCCGCGTGTTGGCGCAGCTCTATCAGCAGCAGAAAAACTTCAAGATGATGCTCAATACCGTCAGCCGTCTGGAGACCGAAGAAGGTGAGAGCGAGCAGTTTACACTCACCAAGATGCGTATCCATGAGATGATGGATGACAAGAAGGCTGCCTATAACGAACTGAAGTCGCTTGTAGAACAGCATCCTCTGGATATGCAGTATAAAACCATGCTGGGCAACTGGCTGATGCAGCACGACCGTCAGAAGGAAGCGTTCAAGTACTTCACTGATGTGCTGAAGGAAGAGCCGGATAATTCCTACGCCCAGATGTCGCTCTATGATTATTACAATGCCACCAAGCAGGCGGATCTGGCGAATGGCATGCTCGATAAGATTCTGATGAGTCAGAAGACGGATACCCAGACCAAGATCATGATGTTCCGTTCCTTCATCCAGAACAATGAAACCGAAGGCGGCGACTCTACCAAGGTCATCGCCCTCTTCGATAAGGTGCTCAATGTGCCACAGCCGTCTTCTGAAATAGCCGAGGTGCGTGCCGCCTATATGAGTTTGAAGAAGATGCCGACCGACTCTGTGATTTCAGCCTTCAAAAAGGTGCTTGATATCGCTCCAGACAATGCCAATGCGCGCATCCAGACCATTCAGCTGCTCTGGAATCAGAAGAAGTATCATGAGGTGATCGAGCAGGCGAAGGCTGCCCACGAATACAATCCGGAAGAAATGATCTTCTATTATTTCGGAGGTATGGCTTACTATCAGAATAAGGACGAAGATGCGGCGCTCAATGAGTTCCGGCTGGGTGTGGCTCAGGTGAATAAACTCTCTGCCAACGACCTGGTTTCTGATCTCTATGCCGTGATGGGCGACATCCTGCATCAGAAGAATCAGAAGGATGCAGCCTTTGCAGCCTATGATTCCTGCCTGCAGTGGAAAGCCGACAACGTAACGGCGCTCAACAACTACGCCTACTATCTGAGCGAGGAAGGCAAGGACCTGCACAAGGCTGAGGCTATGAGCTACAAGACCATCAAACTGGAACCGAACAACGGTACCTATCTTGATACCTACGCTTGGATTCTGTTTATGGAAGAGCGTTATGTAGATGCCAAAACCTACATCGATGCGGCTCTCAAGAACCGTGATTCTACCGAGAATAACAGTACAGTATTGGAGCATGCCGGCGATATTTACGCTATGAACGGTATGGTGAATGAGGCTGTCGGCTATTGGAAGCAGGCCTTGGATGACGACCATCAGACCGAAATCCTGAAATGGAAGATAGAAAATAAGCAATATATTTCCGAGGAAGATTTCCAACGAAAGAAGAACCCTGCAGCTGCTGAGCTCAAAAAATCGAAAGTGGCAGGCAAGTCTGCGGGTAAAAAGAATAAGAAAGGTAAAAAGAAGTAATGAATATGAAGAAGATGAATATGGCAGTAGCTGCTGCGGCACTCCTGCTGATGGCTTCCTGCGGCACTACCAAGAAGATGGAAGGAGCTGGAAAGGTGAATGCCAACGATAAGAAGACCGAGACAAAGGCTGAGCAGTCGGCTGCGCTCAGAAATCTGGCTTTCGTTCAGAAAGTATCAGATAATCAGGTTTATACCAATAATATTGTGGGCAATATGAATTTCAATCTGCAGGCTGCAGATAAGGACATCACCGTGCCGGGCAAGTTGAGTATGCGCAAGGATGAGGTGATCCGCATCCAGCTCTTCATCCCTATCCTGGGTACAGAGGTGGGAAGACTGGAATTCACCCCTAACTATGTACTGATCATCGACCGCCTTCACAAGGAATACATCAAGGCAGATTATACCCAGGTGGATTTCCTGAAGAAGCAGGGTGTGAACTTCTATTCTCTCCAGGCACTCTTCTGGAACCAGTTGCTCGTGCCTGGAACCAAGAAGGTGACAGATGCAGACCTGAAGAAGTTCTCTGCCAATCTGGATGCTGTGGGGGAGAATGTACCTGTGGCTCTGCAATATGGCAAACTGAACTATACCTGGACTGCCAACCGTAATTCGGGCAGAATCACCGAGGCCAATGTGGTGTATCAGGACAGAAGCACCAGCGCAGCCAAGCTCAATCTGAAATACAGCAATTTCAAGAGCGTGGGCGTGAAGATGTTCCCGGCTACCCAGAATCTTACGCTCTCTGCTATGGTGAACAACAAGCCTCAGGTGGTGAAGATCAACATCGATATGAAGAGCGTGAAGACCGACAGTAAATGGGAGGCACAGACCGAAGTGTCTGACAAGTACAAGAAGGTGGCTCCAGAGGATGTACTCGGCAAACTGATGAGTATGTAGTGTTTGTCGCGAAAGAAAACAATGAAATCATGTATTGAATAATGAAGCGAATTATATTTTTCCTATTGGCAATCATGTTCTCGCTTGCTCCCTATGCGCAGAAAACGGTGCATAAGAAGCCGGTGAAGAAAACCGCTGTTGCCAATCGTAAACATCAGGCTCAAAGAAAACCGGCGGCTCGCCGTGCCAAGGCACCTACCAAGGCAGAACGTCGTGCTGCTACCTATAGCAATGCTTCTATCAGAGGATTGCAGGGGCAGCGTGCCGATATCCAGCGAAGAATCAGGGAGCAGGAGCAAGCTTTGCGCAAGAACAAGGCTGACGTGAAGAAGCGCCTGGAAGACCTGATGGCGCTGAATGGCGAAATCGACCAGAGTCAGAAGAAGATTGAAGGTATCGAGAAGGATATTCATCATATTAATGGAAACATCGGTATCCTGCAGGCGCAGTTGAAGACCCTTCAGCAGCAGTTGCAGGATAGAAAGAACAAGTATATCCGTTCTATGCGATATATGAGCCGGCATCATACGGTGCAGGACAAGCTGATGTTTATCTTCAGTGCCAAGAACCTGACCCAGATGTACCGCCGTCTCTCGTTCATCCGCCAGTACTCTTCTTACCAGAAGGTGCAGGGCGAGGCTGTAAAGGCTAAGCAGCAGCAGGTGAACGATAAGCACAAGCAGTTGCAGAATGTAAAGGGGCATAAGAATACCTTATTATATAAGGGCAAGCAGGAGAAAACTGCTCTTGAAGGCAAGCAGACCCAGCAGCAGGAGATGGTACACGGACTGCAGAAGCAGCAGAAGACCATTCAGGCTGTCATCGCCGACCAGCGCCAGAAGGATGCTGCCATCAATGCTCAGATCGACCGCTTGATTCAGCAGGAAGTAGCCAAGGCTCGTGCCCGTGCTGCTGCCGAGGCCAAGCGCAAGGCTGCTGCAGCCGCTGCAGCCAAGAAGCGTGCAGAGGAACTGGCGCGTAAGAAAGCTGCTGCTGAGGCTGCTGCAAGGGAGAATGCACGTCGTATTGCTGAGGCGAAGGCTCGTGAGGCAGCTGCCGAGGCTGCAAGAAGAAAGGCTGCCGAGGAGGCTCGTGCTGCTGCCGAGGCTGCTAGAAAGGCGCAGGAAGAAGCTGCTGCCCAGGCTGAGGCGAAGGCTAAAGCAAAGGCGCAGGCTAAGGCCCGTGCTGCTGCCGAAGCTGCTCAGCGTGCTGCCGCAGAACAGGCGGCTCGTGAAGCTGCTGCCGAACAGGCGGCTAAGAAGGCGGAAGCTGACCGCAAGGCTGCTGAGCTGAAAGCCAAGGCGGATGAGGAGCGTCAGGCCCGTGAGATTGCTGCTGCCAAGAAGGAAGCGCAGGAAGCGGCAACCTTGAGTTCGGTAGATAGAATGTTGAGTGGTGGATTCGAGGCAAACCGTGGCAGATTGCCTATGCCTATCAGCGGCGGTTATCGCATCGTGAGCCACTTCGGTCAGTATAATGTTCAGGGATTGAAGGGCGTTACCCTCGATAACAAGGGTATTAATATCCAGGGTAGGCCGGGTTGTGTGGCTCGCAGCATCTACGATGGTGAGGTGAGTGCCGTCTTCGGATATGGTGGTATGTGGAATGTCCTGGTTCGCCATGGTGCCTACATCTCGGTATATTGCAACCTGAAATCGGTCAGCGTACATAAGGGTCAGAAGGTTAGTACCCGTCAAGCTTTGGGTAGTGTAGGCTCTGATAACATCCTCCAGTTCCAGCTTCGCAAGGAAACGGCAAAACTCAATCCTGAGGCTTGGCTGGGAAGATAAAATACAGGAGTTATCAAGGTTAACTGTATAGACAGATAGAGGAAACCCTCTTAGATGGCAGCGCCATCTAAGAGGGTTTCGTATTTAGCAATGGCATCGCGTATTTCGCTGATGCGGATAAACTCGTTGGCAGAATGAGAACGGGAGGATTCGCCCGGGCCCAGCTTGAAGGATGGGAAATGCATCAGAGCCTGATCGCTGAGGGTAGGACTGCCGAATGGCTTCATACCCATAGCTACACATTTCCTGATAAGAGGATGCTCCGGGTCGATACGTGATGACTTCAGGCGGAAACTGTGTGCCTTTACCTCGCTCTTGAGGTGCTGGCAGATAAACTCGTAAACCTCCTCGTTGTCGTAAAACTCGTTGGTTCGGATATCCACAAGCATCGTGCACTTGTCTGGAATCACATTATGCTGGGTTCCGGCATTCACTACGGTGAGCGTCATCTTGGTAGGACCCAGAAATTCGCTTACCTTCTCGAATTTGTAATCACGAATCCATCGCATATCATCCAGCGCCTCATAGATCGCATTCACTCCTTCGTTTCTTGCCGCATGACCGCTCTTGCCATGAGCAATCACATCCAGCACCATCAGTCCCTTTTCTGCTACGGCAGGATTCATGCCTGTAGGTTCTCCCACAATGGCAAGATCGATGTGTGGAAGCAAGGGTAGGGCACGTGTGATGCCATCCTTTCCGGAAACCTCTTCTTCGGCAGAAGCCAGATAAATCAGGTTGTAGCTCTGCGGCTTCTCCGTCAGCATTCGGAAAATCTGAAGAAGAGAGCACAATCCGCCACCGCAGTCGTTACTACCCAGTCCATAAAGCACGCCATCTTCTACATCTGGAGAAAAAGGTTCGCGACTCCACGAAGCCACGGGCTTCACGGTGTCGATATGGGCATTGAGCAGCAAGGTAGGACGACTCTCATCGTAGTGAGGGTCGATAATCCAGAGGTTGTTTGCCTCGCGCTGCGGTTCGAAACCATAGCTGCGGATGGTCTGCTCCATGATGTCGGCAGCATCTTTTTCGTTGCGGCTTACCGATGGAGTGGCAATCAGCTTTTTGAGCAGTTGCACCGCATCGCTAACATATTGTTCCTGTGTCATCATAATCTCTCTTTTTAATGTTTTGGGGACAAAGTTACGAAAAAAAGAGCATATAAAGTGGAAAAACCAACATTTTATTTTGTGTTCTTAACAAATTCTATTATCTTTGCACCAATATTATAATACTAAGCTTATGCAAATTAATAGTCATCTTTCGGTTCTGGTTCATGACCTTGCTAAGAAGTGGGGAGATAAGCCTGCGCTTACCTTCAGGAAGTTTGGTGGTGACCAGTGGCAAACGGTTTCATTCAATCAGTTTTCCCTAAGAGTGAAACAAGTGAGCAATGCCCTCCTCAATCTTGGGGCTAAACCACAAGACAAAATAGCTGTCTTCTCGCAGAACTGTGTGCATTATCTGTACACCGATTTCGGTGCATACGGTATCAGGGTTACTGCAGTACCTTTCTATGCCAACAGTAGTGAGCAGCAGATTCAATATATGATCAATGATGCCCAGATTCGCTTTCTCTTCGTTGGCGAACAGGAGCAGTATGACAAGGCACATCGTATCTTTGCCCTCTGCCCATCCCTGGAGCGCATCATCATCTTCGATTCCAGTGTGCGCATCAGTACACATGACCCTGCAGCCCTCTATTTCAAGGACTTTCTGAAGTTGGGTGAGAATCTTCCTCGTCAGACGGAGGTAGAGGAGCTCTACAAGCAGGCAAATATGGATGATTTGGCTGATATCCTTTATACCAGTGGAACTACCGGTGACAGCAAGGGCGTAATGCTGACCTATTGTCAGTATGCAGCTGCATTGAAGGCCAACAATGAGTGTGTGCCTGTTACCGACAAGGATCGAGTCATCGATTTCCTTCCATTCACCCATATCTTTGAGCGTGCCTGGTCTTATCTCTGCTTGAGTGAGGGTGCCCAGCTCATCATCAATACCTATCCACAGGAGATTCAGGAGAGTATGCGCGAGATGCGCCCTACCTGTATGTGCAGTGTGCCTCGTTTCTGGGAGAAGGTGTATATCGCCGTGAAGGCTAAGATGGATGATGCCGGTCCTATCCAGAAGAAACTTTTCTATCATGCTTTGGCTGTGGGAAAGAAGCGTAACATTGATTATATCGCCAACTGTAAGCGTCCTCCTCTGGCTCTGGAGCTGGAATATAAGATTGTCAACAAGACTATCCTGAGCATCGTGCGCAAGCAGTTGGGCTTGGATAATCCTAATATCTTCCCTACGGCAGGCGCTTACGTAAGTCCTGAGGTGGAGGAATTCGTACATGCCATCGGTATCAATATGGTGGTGGGTTATGGCTTGACAGAGAGTCTTGCCACCGTATCTTGTGATCATCTCGACAAGAAGCACAGCCTGGGTTCTGTGGGTCGTCCTATCTCCTGCATCCAGGTCAAGATCGGTGAGGATAACGAGGTGCTCCTCAAGGGACCTACCATTACTCCAGGATATTATCATCGCGACACCACCAATGCCAAGGCATTCGATAAGGATGGATTCTTCCATACCGGTGATGCCGGCTATATGAAGGATGGTGAGCTTTACCTTACCGAGCGTATCAAGGATTTGTTCAAGACTTCGAATGGTAAATATATCGCTCCGCAGCAGGTGGAGTCTTTGCTCCTGGTGGATAAGTTCATCGATCAGGTGGCAGTCATCGCCGACCAGCGCAAGTTCGTTTCAGCCCTCGTTGTACCTGAGTTCCGTCTCGTAGAGGATTGGGCTCGTGAGCATCACATCGCCTTCGCCTGCCGTGAGGACCTGTGTGCCAACGAGAAGGTGCAGAAGATGTTGATGGATCGCATCCAGATTCTTCAGCAGCACCTGGCTTATTATGAGCAGATCAAGCGTATCACCCTCCTGGCTCATCATTTCTCTATGGAGTCGGGAGAGTTGACCAATACATTGAAGATTCGCCGTCCTATCATCAACAAGAACTATAAGGCGGAGATTGACAAGATGTATGAGGAGTAATCATAAAGTTCAAAGTTCAAAGTTCAAAATTCAAAGTTAAGAGTTAATGATTACAGCTGACCAGTTGAAAGATGTGATGGACAGAGCCGACGCTCTCCATCATTATCTCAATATCGACCAGAAGAAAGTAGAATTCGAGGAGGAGCAGCTCCGCACCCAGGCTCCTGACTTTTGGGAAGACCCAAAGTATGCGCAGGAGCAGATGAAGAAGGTGAAGAGCATCCAGAAATGGCTCGATGGCTATAAGACCGTGCGCCTTTATGCCGATGAATTGAAGCTCGCCTTCGATTTCTATAAGGACGAAATGGTGACCGAGGAAGAGGTGGATGCCGATTACGGCAAGGCTATCAAGGCCATCGAAGACCTGGAGTTGAAGAATATGCTTCGCCAGAAGGAAGATCCGATGGACTGCGTGCTCAAGATCAATTCCGGTGCCGGTGGTACGGAAAGTCAGGATTGGGCCCAGATGCTGATGCGTATGTATATGCGCTGGGCTGAGGCTCATGGCTACAAGGTAACCATCACCGATATGCAGGAAGGCGATGAGGCTGGTATCAAGAGCGTGACGATGACCATCGAGGGCGGCGAGTTCGCCTATGGTTATCTGAAGAGCGAGAATGGTGTGCATCGTCTGGTGCGTGTATCTCCTTTCAATGCTCAGGGCAAGCGAATGACCAGTTTTGCCAGTGTCTTTGTTACTCCGTTGGTGGATGATACCATCGAGGTGTATGTAGATCCTGCCAAGCTCTCCTGGGATACTTTCCGTTCGAGTGGTGCCGGTGGTCAGAATGTAAATAAGGTGGAGTCGGGTGTCCGTCTGCGTTATTGGTACACAGATCCTGATACGGGCGAGGAGGAAGAAATCCTCATCGAGAACACCGAGACCCGCGACCAACCGAAGAACCGTGCCAAGGCATTGTTGCTCTTGAAGAGTCAACTCTACGACCGCGCCATGAAGAAGCGCCTCGAAGCCAAGGCGAAGATAGAGGCTGGCAAGAAGAAGATAGAGTGGGGAAGCCAGATTAGAAGCTATGTCTTCGATGACCGTCGTGTGAAAGACCATCGTACCAACTATCAGACCTCTGATGTGGATGGCGTGATGGACGGCAAGATAGATGATTTCATCAAGGCATACCTGATGGAGTTCCCAACTACCGATGACGAACAATAGAATTATAACAACCTAAAAATAAGATAACTATGAGTGGAAATAAAGATTTAAGAAGAGCCAAGCATGAGGCTTATCAGAAGAAGCAGGCTGCCAAGGGCGAGAAAGTAGTAAAGTGGATTTTCATCTCTTTGATAGTACTGGGTGCTCTCTTTGCCATCTATGCAGCTTCGATTGCATAATAGCTTCTATCGCATAATAAGCTTCTATTGCATAAAATGAGTAAGAAATGAGTGGATTGGAAATAGAAAGAAAATTCCTCGTCAAGAAGGGCGACGCTTACAAAAGCGCCGCCTTTTCTAGTAGTCATATCCAGCAGGGATATATTCCGGCTGAAGGGGCTACGGTGCGCGTTCGCACCCGAGACGACAAGGCTTACCTTACCATCAAGGGGAAGTCGGTGAATGGCGGAATGACCCGCTATGAGTTTGAGAAGGAGATTACCATGGACGAGGCGCAGCATCTCCTGCAACTTTGTCAGGGAGGCGTGATTGATAAGCGCCGCTATCTCGTGAAAAGCGGTAATCATATCTTCGAGGTGGACGAGTTTTATGGTGACAACGAAGGCCTGGTGATGGCGGAGGTAGAGTTGGAAAGCGAGACCGAAACTTACGAGAAACCGGATTTCATCGATCGCGAAGTTACAGGAGACAAACGCTTCTATAATTCGCATCTTTTGACAAATCCATTCTGTAAATGGCGTGATTTGCTATAAAATTGCATAATTATTTAGGATTTTGCATAATTTACTTTCGATTTATACGCTTATTTGGATTATTTTTTATAATTTTGCAGCGTCAAAGAGCTAAAGCGTTAAGAAAGATATAATAGCGCTGTGAGTTTGATGTGAAATAATAAAGAAGAATCTAAGTTTTAAAAAGAAATAATATAGTAAAAATAAGGAGAAAGTAAAGGAAATGGCAGATTCAAATAGAGGTAGTTTTGGTAGTAAGTTGGGAATGATTCTTGCTACCGCTGGTGGTGCCGTAGGTTTGGGTAACGTATGGCGCTTCCCTTATATGGCTGGTCAGGAAGGTGGCGCAGCCTTTATCTTGGTGTACATCGGATGCGTGCTTTTGCTCGGCATCCCTTGTATGATTTCGGAGTTTATCATCGGTCGCCATGGTGCTTCCAATACAGCTCGCGCCTACGCCAAGCTTGCCAATGGCACAGCCTGGAAGTGGGTGGGATTTCTGGGAGTGCTCACGGGTTTCCTGATTACGGGTTACTATGCCGTGGTTTCGGGTTGGTGCCTTCAGTATGTGTATGCCAGCATCATAGGCGAACTGCATGGTGATGCCAATTATGTGACTCAGTATTTCCAGCAGTTTGCTGCCGATCCGTTCCGTCCTGTATTGTGGACGGTGGTTATTTTCCTGATTTGTCATTTCGTGATTATCCATGGTGTTCGTGGCGGTATTGAAAAGGCATCCAAGGTGATGATGCCGCTGCTTTTCATCCTGCTGCTCATCATCGTTGTGGCTTCCTGCCTGTTGCCTGATGCGGGCAAGGGTGTCGAGTTCCTGCTCAAGCCTGATTTTGGAAAGGTAGATCGCAATGTGTTCCTTAATGCCTTGGGACAGTCGTTCTATTCTATGAGTATCGGTATGGGTTGCATCTGTACCTATGCATCTTATTTCAGTCGCCAGACCAATCTCTTTAAGTCGGCATTGCAGATTTCAGTCATCGACTTGATGGTTGCAGTATTGGCGGGTCTGATGATTTTCCCTGCAGCCTTTTCTGTTGGTATTTCGCCGGATAGTGGCCCGTCACTCATCTTCATCACTTTGCCGAATGTCTTCAACAAGGCGTTTGCGGCACTTCCTGTATTGGGATGGATTATCTCCCTGCTGTTCTATGTACTTCTGTCAGTGGCAGCATTGACCTCTCTGATGTCGCTGCACGAGGTGAATACTTCGTTCTTCTACGAGGAATTGAAGATCGACCGTAAGAAGGGTGCTTGGATTGTAACCATCTCCTGTGCCATCATTGGTGCATTCTGTTCGTTCTCATTGGGAGCTACCGATAAGCTTTCCTGGTTGGGCAAGACGCTTTTCGATTGGTTTGATTTCATCACCGGACAGATTTTCCTTCCAATGGGAGGCTTGCTTACCTGTCTGTTCCTGGGATGGTATGTACCAAAGAAGATTTTAAAGGATGAGTTTACCAACTGGGGAACCTTGAAGGGTCGCCTCTTTGGCATCTATTTCTTCCTGATTAAGTTCGTGTGCCCAATCCTCATCTTGCTGGTGTTCTTAAACCAGTTTGGAGTTTTGTGATAATCGGAGTTTGGACGTAAGGTATATATAATATTAAGGTATATATAATAAGGTGTAGTTCTTCAATAAACATAGATCCTACACATTTAACATAAACATAATGGAAACAAGAGGAAATTTCGGAAGCAAGTTAGGCATTATTCTCGCCACGGCGGGATCTGCTGTAGGATTGGGAAACATTTGGCGTTTCCCATATATGACTGGTCAGAATGGTGGCGCAGCCTTCATCCTGATTTATTTAGTCTGCATCATTCTGCTGGGATTGCCGGGTATGCTGAGCGAATTTATCATCGGTCGTCATTCTGCATCCAATGCAGCCCGTGCTTATACCAATCTGGGTAAGCACAAGGCGTGGGGTGCCTTGGGATTGATGGGAATCATCACTTCCATGATCATCTTCGGATTTTATTCCGTAGTGGCAGGCTGGTGCCTGCAGTATCTCTATGCCAGCATTATCGGCGGCGTGCATGGTGATCCGGAGTATGTAAAAAGCTATTTCCAGACCTTCGCATCCGATCCGATTCGTCCTGTATTATGGGCTTTAGGCTTTATCCTGCTCACCCACATGGTGGTGGTTCGCGGTGTTCGCAACGGTATTGAAAAGGCATCCAAGATCTTGATGCCGCTGCTTTTCATCCTGTTGGTGGTCATCGTGATTGCTTCCTGCTCATTGCCGGGGGCGATGAAGGGAGTGGAGTTCCTGCTGAAACCGGATTTCAGTAAGGTAGATGAGAATGTGCTGCTCGAGGCTCTGGGACAGGCTTTCTTCTCGCTGAGTATGGGTACGGCATGTCTTTGCACCTACGCTTCTTACTTCAACCGACAGACGAATCTCTTGAAATCAGCTACTCAGATTGTAACCATCGATACGCTCATCGCCGTATTGGCAGGATTGATGATCTTCCCTGCAGCTTTCTCTGTGGGAGTTCAGCCGGATAGTGGTCCGTCGCTTATCTTCATCACCCTGCCTAATGTTTTCCAGCAGGCTTTTGGCAATATGCCGGTGGTTAGTTACATCATCTCTGTATTGTTCTATGGCTTGTTGGTGCTGGCTGCTCTTACCTCTACCATCTCGATGCACGAGATTGGTACCGCCTTTATTTATGAAGAGGGCAAGGTAAGTCGTGCAAAGGGAGCCTGGGTCGAGACGATTGTCTGTGGTGTTATCGCAGTATTCTGTTCTCTTTCTCAGGGAGCGGTAGAGGGCTTGGGCTTCTTCGGTAAGGATTTCCTCTCCAACTGTGATAATTTGACGGCGCAGTTTCTGATGCCGTTATCTTCGTTCATCACCTGCCTGTTCCTGGGCTGGTATGTACCAAAGAAGATTGTACGTGATGAATTCACCAACTGGAATACGGTAAGTGGAAAACTTTTCCCTGTCTTCCTCTTTACCATCCGATTCATCTGTCCAATCTGCATCTTCCTGATCTTCCTGCATCAGTTTGGAATCATCTAGTTCCTCACATATAGTCTTGTAAGGGCAAAAGCACCGTACGCCAATAGGGTACGATGCTTTTGCCCTTACTTTTTATATGCAGGTCTTGCCGGATAGCTAGAAACAGATGTAGGGCTTCAACCTTTCTATTTCGTCTGGTGGAAAATCCTTCAGCAGTTTGAGGTCTTCTATACTATGCAGTGGACCTTTCAGCCTGCGATAATCACAGATTTCCTTGGCTTGATAGAAGTTGAGATAGGGATGCTTCTTGAGCTGGTTGAGCGTTAACTTGTTGAGATTCATCTTGCGGATTTGCTGCTCGTCAATCTTGATATAGGCAATGGAAGATTCGGGCAATCCATCGATCTCTTCCAGCTGTTGGGCAGATGCAAATCCTCCCAGCCGTTCTCTGTATCTTACGATGCGGCTGGCATAGTAACTGCCTATACCGGGAATCTTCATCAGCAGCGTCGTATCGGCACCATTGATTTCGATATGCTCGTTGGCTCTCAGCTTATGTGGATAACTATAAACCTTGGTATCATCGTTTCTTCTATTATTATAATAAGGTGTATTGCGCCTTCCGCTTCTTCCATATCCTTCTTTTCCGTAGAAATCAGCCGCAGGCTTGTAATCGTCGGCTATCTGGATAAACGGCAACAGCACCTCGTAGGTTCTCTTGGTGATGCCATAGACCCGGGCAAAATCGGATGGGCGGGAGAAGATGCCGCCTTTCTCCCGGAAACGGATGATGCTTCTGGCTTGCCAGCTTTCTAATCCCAGCCGTTCGAAATCCTCAGCGCTAGCCGTATTGGGATCAAAAGGGAAGAGTTCGTGCACCATCCCTTCTTCTTTGCTGTATAAAGGATGAGATTTGGAGGCGTGATGGATTTTGGCAGATGATGCATCTTTCTCTTGATTGCTGTTTGTGGAGTCTAGTTGGGAAGTCACAGGAGCATCGTTCTGCTTTTCCTGAATCAGGAACGTGAGAGAAACACACACAATCATAATGGCAAGCAGGGTGAGGAGAGCTTGTCGGTCTTTCTTTTGAAGGTAAAAAATGTCTTTGAACTTCATAAGCTCCGATTTTATAGGTGAGTCGGGATTACTGGACTTTATTACTGTATATTGAAACTCATAAGTCATTGATTACCAATAAGCCAATATCTAGTTTCTAGCTATAATTCACCGAGTTTTCACCGAGTTTTCGAACTCGCAAAAGTCTATTAATCAGACTTTTGTGAGTTCTTGTTGTTCTGTTATTTCTTAGAGGAAAGCGCCTTGATAGTTTCCTGCAAGGTTTCAACCTGGTTGCGAAGCCATGCAATCTCTTGCGCATTCTGTTCGAGATTGATTCGTTGGTTATTGATAATACCTAACATGACATCTGGGCTTGAATTCACATTGACAACAGAGTTGCTAATGTGATGGACACCCTTGCCACCATTCTCTTGCTTCTCTTTATATTCTTCGTCAGTGAGGAAGAAATCACTTATCGGTATTGAGAAGTACTCCGATAATCTCTCAAGGTATCTAGTGTCTATGAATACTCTATCCTTGAACCAGGTGCTAGGAGTGTGAGACTTCCTCCCGAACACGAACTTCATGAATTCACCAACGTGGACGTTGCGTTCATTCATCAATTTAATAACTAAATTTCCGTTAAACATAAACTATATTCTTTTAATAACAGTTAATTTTCCCACAATAATGGGAGATTTCTCCCAAAATTATAGGAAAATACAAAATTTCATCGTATATTTGCCCACAAATTTAGTGATAAAAATCGAGATATGCAAGAAAATAAGCAAAAAAATACCGCAATAGTAGTGCAAGATTACTATGCGGATCTCTCCAAAAAGGAGAAGAGTCAGTTGATGAATTATCTGATAGTTCATTATGACTTCCGCTACAATACAGCAGAAGTTATCAGGCAAGAGTGAGTTCAACCCAAGAGATCTCTTGGTAGTTTCAACAGTAATAAAAGAACAATTATGGAAAAGCTAGTAGAATTTTTCGTGTCTTCGCAAGGCGAAGTTTATTTTTATGGCGAAGCAGGTGACATGCTACGCTATGACATGAGCCAGGCAGAACTTATCAAGGAAGTTGCCGGCATGATAGAGCGAGTCTATCCTGATGCGTACAAGCATCTATATGAAGAGAACATCAAGAGTAAGCCTAACAAGCTATATCACAAGTTCCTCATCACAGACCGCTTCATCAGATGCAATCTTGGTTCTAACGACACCCTACAGTATGACATCGACAATGGCTTCTTCAACATAGAGAAGGTCAATTGTCCTCTGAGAGGCATCTGTCCATCTGAGGGTATTGTCTGTTGCCCTAAGATTAAGTCTCCATTCTTCCCAAAGGAGTTGGAGGTGGCAAAACTATACGCTACAGGGTATGTGGCAAGAGATATCGCCAAGAAACTTGGCAAATCAGTCAATACGGTAGCTGCTCAGCTTCGCAAAATGACAAAGCGTCTCAATCTCAGTTCAACAAGAGACCTCATCAGAGTCGTTCATAAGCTCAATCTATGATATGCCAGCTATGCAGATATAAGGTCAACTGCATCAATGGCTCCTGGTGCAGTAAATTCAGAGTGTATGTGGAGTACAAGTATTATGGAGTATGTATATTGTTTATGAACAAGTATAAACTATTGAGTAGAATATTAGGTGTATTGAAACTTGCTGTCATTGACTTCAAGTCATTAGACATTGTCAATGACGAATATGGCATTCTAGCAGTTGCAATATTGGAGGATGGCAAGGAATTATGGTGGTTAGATAACGGTGAATGCTTCCAGATAGGCCGAAAGTTCAGAGTGAATGAAAGCTTATGGATGAGAAACCGCGAACGTAAGAATTATCTAGATATTGAACTATGAGCAGAGCGAAAAAGATTATAACTGAATGTCACAATACGTGCAAACGCAATAATGGCAATAGATGCCAATTTTGGCGCAACACATTCAGACAACTGTACAGAGATACGAGCGTCAGTCATACTGACTTCGATACATGGATGGCAGAGACTAAATGCTCCTTCTACAAGCAGAAGGCGCATTAGTTGAGGATATGAAGCAAGTACTTTTTTACATCATCAGAAAAAAGTAATTTTGCCGAAACAAACAATAAAGATATGATCAAACAAGAGAACATTGACAGAATTATAAGCGACGTCTCAATTCGAGACGTCGCAATCGATGAAGGTATAACCTTCAGCAGGGAGCGGGGTGGAAAGCTCTGGGCATGTTGCCCATTCCACAAAGAGGACACTCCTTCATTCTTCGTTGACACCGGTACCAACACATGGAAATGTTATGGTGGATGCCATTCCGGTGGCAACGTTATCAGCCTCTACCGCAAACTGAAGAATGATCTCCCTTTTCCAATCGCCTGCAAGGAACTTGCAAAAAAATATCTCAATGAGGACATTGAAGACGATTACAAGCCGAGCAAGGAGGATGAGGAGAAGCAGAAAGAAAAAGAGTCTCTGCAGATAATACTCAGCTATGCGCAAGAGTATTATGTGCAGTGCATACATGAGGTCAATCCAGCTGCAAACAAGGCAAGAGATACCGTCCGCAGAAGATGGGGAGCAGACGCTATCGAGAGGTTCGGCATCGGTTACGCTCCTCGAGAAGGATTTATTGCTTGGGCGAAGCGAAAGGGGCTTGACTTCGACCTCCTGGAGCAGGTCGGTCTCATCGGTGTTGGAGAGCGTGGCCAATATGCCATGCTTCGTGACCGCTACACCATACCTATCTATGACAAGATGAGCAATGTGATTGGCTTCACGGCCAGAACTATGTCCGATGATAAGGATATATGCAAGTATCTCAATCTGAAGAATAGCCTTGTGTATGCTAAGGACAAGTCTGTTTTCGGCATCAATTTCGCGCAGAAGCAGGCGAGACTGAAAAATAAATTCTACCTGGTAGAGGGCGCACCTGATGTTGTCAAGCTTCAATCGCTTGAAATCCTCAATACAGTAGCCTCACTCGGTGGAGCGTGGACAGAGAACCAGCTGAAGCAACTCTATCACATCAGCCATACGGTAACGTTTATTCCAGATGCCGACACGCTGAAGCAAGGCAACGAGTGGCCTGCAGGTACCGCCAATGTCTTCGCCAATGGTCGAGAGGCATTGGCAGCCGGATTCACGGTCAATGTCCGGGAGATTCCTATTGAATACCCTGCGCCAAAGAAAGAGGATCCAGACTCCTGGATTGTTGACAATGCGCATTTCCAGCAGATGAAGGAAGAGGAGTTCATCTACTGGTTCTGCCGCAGAAGGTATTGGCCAACCGCTGATGATATCGATCAGATGACAACAGAGGACCGCCTGAAGGCTATCGCTGATATCTGCTCCTTACTGATGATGATCCGTGACGAAGATCTGCGCAACAGCTATCTGACCGGCTTATGCACTATGTATAAGCATAGACGGGAATGGATGGACACATTGAAGCGAGCGAAGGAGTCAGAGCTGAGCGCAAAGCAGGAGAAGGAGCGCAAGGGTGACATCAAGATGCTTCGTGAATTTGGATTCACGGAGCATGACAACAGCTATTGGGGTACGAACAAGGAGGGCGATGAGATTCAGTGGTCCAACTTCAAACTGAAACCTCTCTTCCATATTCGTGATGATTTCAACCCGGTTCGCCTATTCGAAATCAAGAATAACGGAGAGGAACCTTCACGCCTCATTGAGCTGAACATGGATGAGATCACTTCCAGTTCTACCTTGCGCAAGCGCCTATTCGGTATAGGCGATTATATCTGGATGGGCAAGGATGAGCAGCTCATCAAGCTGCTCGGGTACCTGGGCAAGGTTACAGAGACTGCAGACCCTATCAAGCAGCTGGGTTGGCAGCGTGAAGGCTTCTATGCCTTCTGCAATGGTGCCATCGAGGATGGCAGCTGGCTTCCCATCGACGACATGGGCATTCTGCGCTTGACCGCAGGCAAGTTCTACCTGCCTGCCATGAGCAAACTCAATAAAGATAGCCGAGAGTTGTATGTGAGTGAGAAAAAATTCCGGCATGAGAAGATTGTGGATAACCCTACATCACAGAGCGATTTCTTCGCCAAGGTGGTGCAGGTCTTCGGTGACAACGCCAAGGTGGGCCTATGCTTCTACATAGCGACCCTCTTCCGTGACATTGTCATCGGCAAGAGCCGTTCCTTCCCGCTTCTCAATGCCTTCGGCCCTAAGGGCTGCGGTAAAACTGAGTTCGCTGCAACGCTCATGAACTTCTTCTACAAGTATGAGACCAAGTATGAGCCGCTTTCCATCACCAACGCTTCCATGCCGGCACTCTCCGACTATGTCGGAGGCGTCAGCGATGCCCTGGTACACATCGATGAATATAAGAACTCCATCGCTCAGAACAAGGTGGAGTGGCTGAAGGACTTGTGGAATGGTATTGGCCGAACCAAGATGAACATGGACAAGGACAAAAAACTGGTGCAGGCTAAGGTTGATTCCGGCATCATCCTGACAGGACAGGAGATGCCGACTGCGGACATCGCCCTCTTCTCCCGACTCATCTATCTCACCTTTGACAAAGGTGAGCATACTAGAGAGGAGAAGCAGAACTTCGAGGAACTCGAAAGATTCCGCCAGACAGGTGCAACCCACATCACACTCCAACTGCTGAAGCATCGAGAGCAGTTTAAGGCAGCCTTCGGCATTGCGTGGAAAAAAGCATCTGAAGACCTCGAAAGCAGGCTGGAGAATGAAAGCATACTTGACCGCATCATGACTAACTGGAAGGTTCCAGTGGCCGCATACCTGGCCATAAGAGACTACATCGACTTCCCATATACCTATGAGGATCTCCTTCAGGTAGTAGTGAGAGGCATAAAAAATCAGAATGCAATGTGCAACACGACCGACGAGGTCGCTGGCTTCTGGAATATCATCAATGCTGCAGTGCAGATGGGTGAGCTGAAGAAGGACCAGGACTTCAAAATTAAGACAGTTGGCGCATTGACCACCAATAAGGTCAAGATTGACAACTGGGCGATGCCGAAGAGCATCCTCATGATTCGCAAGGACATCACCATGGCAGTCTATCGAAAGCTAGGCAGACAAATGGACGAGAACCTTCTGCCGAAGGAGTCACTCCTTCACTACCTGCAGATAGGTGCAGACTTCTACGGATCAACCAAGAACCCGGAGCGCTTTATCAAGTTCAACCCTGGTGGCATTCCGGAGACCTCAGAGAAGGTGGATGCCCATGGCAATGTCACTGGCCGACAGAAGATATATTATAAGGATAGGCCGCTCTGCTTCGACTACGCCATGGTCTCTAACAGATATGGCATTGACCTCGACACCGAGACAGAAGGTGAGACCAAAGACCCTGCAGTCATGACCGACAAGGAACTGGAAGAGGCAGGCTATGGCCCATTGCCTCTATAGATATTTTGTTTTTAAATTGATCATATCCGTTTAGCCCTTGGGAGACGATAGTCTTCCAGGGGCTTTTTTTTACAATAGGTGTATATATGTGTGTGCGCTATTGCCTCAGATACGCACGACCCTATTTTGCTTGTGGCAAATGTGGCAATTGTGGCAACGCTGATTATCAGATAGTTACATTACAAATGACGTGTGGCAATTTTGTGGCAATTTGTGGCAACGAGAGCAAAAGTGTGGCAATGGTTGTGGCAATGTGGCAATGATTATATATATTTGTGTCAATAAGAAAAAGACTATAATATTAATAATCAAGCACTTATCATTTTTGCCACAATTGCCACAAATGAATATGGCAAAAATGGGTCGCTCGAAAAAAAAATGTTTTTTTCCTCTCATTTCGGGCATTTTCTCCCATGTTTTTGGGAGAGTTTGATTTCTTTTTTGTAACTTTGCATAGTTTTTAAAATAAAAAATATGAGCAAATTCTTAGTTTACATCAAAGTGGAGCCATATCTGCGCCAATGGCTTCAAAATTCCTTCGGTGACCCTGTAGAGTTCCCGGCCAACAGCAACGAGAATGCGGTACTCCGCAGATTCACTTCCAAGAGACCTAGCAGCATCAATCCTGAGCAACCGACAGAGGATATGATTGGAATTTGTATTCCGGCTTCTAAGTACAAGAACCCGGAGACATACAATTATATGTCTGAGTCTGCTAAGCAGGCACTCGCTGAGAGCATCAGTGATCTCTTCCGCATGAATATGTGGAAGGAGCTTGGAGACCTGTCAGATACCTCATGCAAGAAGATGACTGCATTCCGCTCATGGTGCTGCATGCATGGCATTGATGTCGAGTATGCAGAGACCGTCCGCATGAAGTGGTACCGCATGCTAAAAAGCTACCAGAAGCAAGGCATAAATCTTTTTAATCATAAAAGATGTAAAAAAGAGGATTTTTAGGCAAAAATTCTCATCTACCATCTACCCTAATATGTTCAGACACGCACACCTGCGAACGCATGCGAACAGATGCGCACAATATTCACTTTTATACATTATATATATGAAGAGACTTAGTTATATCTGCAAGGTGCAGCGAGTTCCTATTACGGAACTTCCGTTCACGACACTTCTTCATAACAGAACCTTTGAGCTTCCTGATAGCATACCTTGGAAGGAAGTCAAGTGTCAGAAGCCAGCGAAGCTGGAGATAACAGACAAGTTGGAGGATGGCGAGCGCATCTGCACGCATAAGCTGACTATCAAAACTTGTGACGAGGACATGGTTAGCAAGATTCCATACGCATACCTCGTGACAGACCTTGAGAGCCGAAAATATCTCATCGGTACAGGAGAGAGACCATATCCTGTCATCACAGAGAGTGAAGTCCATCCAGATTCTTACTCCTCATCAACGCTGATAGAGGTGACGATTTCGTGGGTTGCGAAGCGAAAAGCACCGAAAATAGCATAGTTTCCGTGTTTTTAAAATCGTCAATTGCCGATTATCTTTGCACAAAAAACAAAGCTCATGAAATATGGTATGATGATTTGCGGTACCATTGGAGCCGGCTACGACTGGTGGACTGGCAACTACGGTACTCGCTCCAAAGATGTCAAGGCTTACCTTGACGCTCACCCAGACGAGGAGGTTGATATCGCTGTCTCATCGCCTGGTGGCTACGTCGATGAGGGATTGACCATCTATCAGCTCATCAAGGACCATGGTCATGTCAATGTCCATATCCTCGGCATGACAGCTTCCATCGCGACAGTACTCTGCATGGGAGCCAAGCATGTTGATATGTCCGTCGGCAGTACCATGCTCATTCATAATGCTTCGACAGGTGTCGCAGTCTGGGAGTCAGCTAACAAGGCAAAACTCGATGAAATCATCAAGGATTGGCAGAAGCAGCGTGATGGTCTCGACACCATCGACAAGGTCATTGCCTCCGTCTATGCCCAAAAATCGGGCAAGACAAGCGATGAATTCCTGGCACAGATGGACAAGGGCAATTGGCTGAGTCCACAGCAGGCATTGGAGATGGGGTTGGTTGATGAGGTCAGGGACCTGGACGAGGAAGACGAGAAACGTCAGACTAATCTCGCAAAGAGATTCACTAACGCCTACTGCTCAGACCTCGGTCTTCCTCCACTTAAGGGAGTGACCGCTAACGACGAGCCGTCAAAAACATTCCTGGAGAAGGCATTCGCCTCTCTTAAGGATATGTTCAAGAATAACAATACAATTTCAAACATGAAGAAGAAATTCCTCAACCTTCAGACCATCCTTGACCGCAAGGATGATTTTGAAGTGACCGATGAGAAAATTACTCTCACCGATGCAGAAATGCAGAAAATCGAGGATAGCCTTGTTCAGAAGCAGAAGGACTTCGAGGAGAAGTCAACTGCTCTCGACACAGCTGAGCAGAAGGTCAAGGACCTCGAAGCTCAGATTGCCGAGAAAGACAAGACTATCGAAAACAAGACTAAGGAGATCGAGGACTTGAAGGGCGCACCAGGTGCAGAGACCGTGGATGAGCCTACAAGCGCACCTCAGGCTTCTCCTCGCGACTGCTACAACGCATTATGTGATATCTAATAATGGCAGAGCCTAAAAAAATTGAAATCACACCCGAGGAGCTCTCCAAGAGCTTCATCACTTATCGCAAGGATATTCTTCAGATGCCAGTCTTGGCGCTTGAAGAAGTTACGAAGTACATGCAGCTGCGCAAGGGTGTTCGCTATGTTGAAGAGGTAGGCGAGCTCGCAGGTGCATTTGAAATTGGTCCATTCTCTTACACTCGCATCGATGACGAGCAGGTGAAGATTGTTGGCCGAAAGCTGGAGACCTTCCTGGGCTCTGGCGTCAAGGAGTTCAACCCTGTTTCAGTTGTTCAGAGCATCTACGGCTCTGCTGCAGTGCAGGGAGAAGCCCTCAAAAACACACCTATCACCAAATTGGTGGCTATGTACCTCTTCAAGTTGCTGGGCGAAGCATTCCGCAACAGCATCTTTACAGCGAAGCGCGACGATAAGGGCAATAAAACCGCTCAGCTGTACAACGGCTTCAAAACCATCGCTGATGCGGAGGTTCTGGCCGGCAACCTTGCAACAAGCAAGGGCAACCTCTTCAAGACGACAGTCATGACCGCAGAGAATGCGGTTGATGTCATTGAGGAGTTCATCGATGCCGCTGACGAGAAGCTGAGAGGTGAGAAGACCATTCTCTTCTGCAATAAGAAGAGCAAGACGCTCTATGAGCGTGCATACCGCAACACCTACGGACACCTCAACTACAACAAGGAGTTCAACAAGACCTACATCGATGGCGACCAGAAGTGCGAAATCGTAGGTCTCTCTTGCGTTCCGGATGGCTTCAAGCTCATCACACCGAAGAATAATATGCTTGTCGGTATCGCTACCGAAGGCGAGAAGTGTAACTTCGAGATTGAAAAGAGTCTCCGTTCTCACTTCCTCCTCGACTTCGTCGCTACCATGTTCTTCGGTTGCCAGTATGAGTCTATCTCCAAGGAGAGAATGCTGGCAGGTTATGACGTTATCCCTACTGCATAGGGGTAGCGTCTGATTCAATAACATATACATTATATATATATGGCAAAGAAAACATGTGCAGAGGCAGCGAACCTCTATGAGGACGTTCTGCGCTGCCCTGGTGTCAAGCGACTGCCAGGTACTCGCGCCTACGGCTGGCTGATTCGTCGCGCATTCATCACCGCAATGGCAGAGCCGCAAAAGGAGAGCGCAACTGCGCTCAAAGACTATCTTGTCATCAAGGATTCACACACCTTAGCCGCTGATAAGAAGTGGATCAAGGTCGAGTTCCTTCCTGACAAGAGCAGCATCGCTCCGGAAGCTCAGGGCGAGGAAGGCAGCAAGACCATGAACAACAAGGCGACTCTGGTACTTCCAGGTACCGAAGAGGAGCAGCAGGCTCTTGCATCCATCCTCCTCAACGATGACTGCATCTTCCTCGTTCCTCAGCGAAACGGCAAGGTCCGTCAGTTCGGTGACGATGCCTTCCATGTGTCTGTCACTCCTTCAGCTACAACCGGTGCCTCCGTCACCGACGAGGCTAACACCACATTGGAGATCTCTGTTGCCTGCGACACCATGCCACCGTTCTATTATGGTGACATCGTTACAGAAGAGGGTACCTTCAGCGGTGAGACTTGCAAGCTGAAGACAGCAGTAGCAGCAGGTGAGAGTCGCTAGATATAGGATACTCTAATTCCTTTTTTCATATCTCATTGAATTGGCAGGGCGAAGCTAGCAGTAGCTCGCCCTGCTTTTTTTTAATAAAAGCAAAATGAACGATATCACATTCACCAACAAGGTCAAGGCGTGGTTCGACAGAGAACACACTGACGAAAATATCCGTGAGGGCGCAATGCTCCTCCTTCAGATTACAAACAACAGACATCTCTATCAGCAGATTATGATGCGACCTCAGCACAATCTGAAGAAGCTGCAGTATGAGTTGAATAAGCACCTCAAATATCGCATGAAGGGCTTGTCACTTGACGAAGTTCGCAAGTTCGATGAAGTTGTCACTCCAGTTCTGCAGGCAGCAGTTGACAAGGCAGAGCAGGCGGACATCGAAGCGGCAGCTGATATTCCTCACCTCCCAGTGACAGAGGCAGAAATCACCGATTCCATCGGTCCTTCAGCCATCATTGCACGAGGCAAGCGAGCTGATCACGACCAGCTCCCTGAAAATATTCAGCAGATTTGGGATGCCAATGCGGCACTTTGGAAAAAAATCAAAGAGCACTTTGAAGCTTGCAAGGCGTTCGACCAGTCTTGCGATCGCTACGAGAGTCTCAATGCAGCAAACGAGGACTTCCGCAAGATGCTTGTCACTCTTAAGGAGGAGTACTATGCCTACAAGCAGGGCATGGAAGTGTATGACCATGCCAGCCCGGCTGATGCCGAGGCACAGCAGGCAGAGAAGCAGTCTGATGCTGCCATCACCTCCAAGCAGATTGGCAATGCTCGCTCCTACATCACCAAGAACCTTGACCCGCTCATCGGATTGATGGAGGCTGGCAACACCGACAAGGCAGATGCCTTGCGAGCTAAGGTCAATGAGCGTGTGCAGCTCCTCATCACTGCCAAGGCAGAGATAACCGCTGATACCATCGCCAAGCTTCAGCAGGCTGGCATCACCATGGAGCAGCAGACAGAGAACGAGGAGCAGGCTGAGAAGCCAGAGCAGCCGGAGAGCGCAGAAGAGGAGGTGACAGATGAGGGCGAAGCAGATTCAGCAAGTCCTGAAGCCGCTCCAGGAGAGTAGCTCGCAGGTCTTCCTAGGTCAAGGGCTGCACGCCCTTGGCTTGTTGGGTTGGATTCTGGAGCAGACAGGTCCGGCAGACATAACCGTCACCACCTTCTCTACTTCCGATGCCTTCCTATGTGGTGTTGTCAACCTTCGCAAGCGAGGGTTGATTCACCGCTCAGTGTTAGTCGCTGACGTTAAAGCTTCAAGTAAAACTTTAAAGCTAAAAGCCTTAATGACAGAGGCTTTTGATGAGGTTCACCTAACGCTCAATCACTCCAAGGTGATGCTTGTCGCTAACGCTCAGTGGTTAGTCTCCGTGATTACATCTCAGAACCAGACCTATGGTGACCGTGCGGAATGCACGTTCATCTCTTGCGACAGAGGTGTCTATCACGATATCCAATCAATGCTCAATAATCTGATAGATGATTCGACAACAATATCCTTATCTAGAGGAGAGTGAGACCTATCTGCAGGCGGTCTATGACCTTGCCAAAACCATGACTCCGGTGGAGCAGGTTCCCATCCTCATGGATTTAGATCCGGAGGAGTCCATGGCACTGCAGATGGAGCTTCAGGAGCCGCGCTCTCCTTATCGCAGGCGCTATCTCAGAGGTTTAGCGGAAACCGCTAATGAGTTGCGTACCAACAACATTGCACTCGCCAATGTCGGTTCGCCTGGTGCTTATCAGTCAGTCATGTCTCAGCTATCTCAGATTGTTGCCAACCTCAGTTAGCTATGAGCTTACCGATTAATGTTGACGATTACATGAAGTACATGCCTCTCAACGAGGATGAACTTCAAGACCTCCACCTCTCTGCTATCGTCAAGGCGAGAGTGGAGCGACTTCGGGGATGCTACGCCTTTTGGCTCCGCTATCCCCGCTATTCTGTCCGTGAGATGGTGGACCAGGATAAGGCGATGTTCGGCATCTCCGATGCTCAGGCATATGATGATATCCATCTCTGCCAGCTCATGCTCGGCAACCTCAATGCGGCATCCAAGGAGTTCTGGCGATGGAAGGTCAACCAGGAGATTGACGAAGACCGCAAAGCTGCCAAGGCAGCTGGTGACTTCCGCGCACTGGCAGTGATGCAGAAGAACCGCATCAAGAACAACCGCACCGACACGCCTGATGAGCCTGAGCTTGCATTTGACAAGATTGTTCCTGTTGAGTTCCGCATGACAGATGATCCTACGGTCATTGGTTTGCAAAAGATACCAAATCTTCGCGCAAAAATCAAGAAAATGGAGAAACGCTACTCGATGCCGGACATCGAGGATGCCGACTTCGAAGAACTTCCGCCAGATGATGACAGCAGCAAGACCTAAGGAATTATTCTTCAACGACATGCAGTCGCGCGTCCTACAGCTCATGCCCAAGACGCTGGTCTGCGAATGGGGTCGAGGAACCGGAAAAGGTGTCGTGGAGGCAGGGCGCATCCTCTATGCGGTCCAGCACATGCCAGGCTCATGCCTGGGCATGGTGGCGCCATCCGTCAAGCGATGTCAGACCAACATCCTCCCCTCTGCTCTGGTACACCTGGAGGAGTGGGGATACAAGCGTGATGTCCACTACATCGTTGGAAAGAAGCCTTGGAAGGCGCTGCACTGGCAGGATCCGTACTTCCAACCCATGAACTGGGAGAACACCGTAGCCTTCTACAATGGTAGCTACCTCAACATCATCTCTCAGGACCGCAGCGGTACTTCCAACTCCCTCTCTCTCGACCATGTCTTCATCGACGAGGCGAAATTTATTGATTGGGAGCAGCTAAACAATGAGACGCTGCCGGCAAACCGAGGCAACAAGCAGCTGTTCGGTGATTGCTGCCTCCACCATGGTCTGACAATTACATCTGATACATCTGCCACCAAAAAAGGTTCCTGGTTCATGAGCTGGGAGAAAAAGCAGGACAAGGAGTTGGTAGCTACCATGGAGACGGTCATAGTGCATCTGCATAGCATCCGCAACAAGCTGGCTGCTCACCCTGAGCGATATGACTACTACATGAAGGAAGTGCAGAAGTATGAGAAGATTCTTAAGTCTCTCCGTTCCTATGCGCTTGTCTATTCTCGATGCTCGAGCATTCAGAACCTCGCAGTGTTGGGTGAGGACTTCATCAAGCAGATGAAGCGTGACCTCCCAAAGATGACGTTCCAGACCAGCATCATGTGCATGCATGTTGGCATCGCACAAGACGGATTCTATTCGGGTCTCGATGAGGACAGAAACTTTTACACTGCACCGAACACGTCATTCCTGGACAACCTGCAGTATAAGTTCGACAAGCGAAAAGACAAGGTCGATTGCCGAACCGATGGCGACATTGAGGACGGTTTACCGCTAATCATTGGCTGCGATGCCAACTCTAACATCAACTGTCTCGTGACTGGCCAGGTGGGTTCAGACCAGAAGCTTCGCATCCTCAAATCCTTCTACGTGAAGTATGAGCGCAAGCTTCCGGAACTCACGCAGGACTTCTGCGACTACTACAAGTATCTCAAGAGCAAGCGAGTCATATTCTACTATGATGCTACCTTCGTGGGCAACTCCTATGCAACTCACACCGAGGACTTCTATCAGATCATTTCTCGCATCCTCCGCAAAAATGGATGGTTAGTCACAGAGATCTATATCGGCAAGCCGTGGAACCACCTCATGAAGCAAGAACTCATCAATCGCATGTTCAAGGGCAAGGCCAACCACATGATCCTCATCAACGAGGACAACAACGATGACCTCATCATCTCTATAGAGTCTGCTGGCTGCTACAACAACGGCAAGGATAAGCGAGGTGAAAAGCTTGTGGAGACTGATGAGGATAGGCTGGAGAACCGCACTGACTTCTCCGATGCCTTCGACACGGCCTGCATTGGCGCAGAGAAGTTCCCGCAGGCTGTACTCTATACCGGTGGCATGGGCTGCCATTTTTCTCGATAGTTTTGTTTCCATTATTATAGGTTTTAAAAGTTTATTTATTTTTTTCCGTTTATTTGTGTAGGCTGTTGCTCGTGAGAGTAGCAGCCTTTTTTGTTTTGCATTCTTGGTGCTGAAGCGGTATCGCCTTTAGGAGCGATGGTTGTTTGATGCTTTTCCGTACTTTTTTTTAACTCATTCTCCGCAGCTCGTCAGTTTCCCATCCGAAATTTCCTGTGCAAAGGTAGCATCCGGGGATTCTAACCTGTGCATGAACCTGCACTAACAAAAGCCAAAGATTCTTAACGCTGCGCTAAATCTTTACCTTTTGTTACTGCAGAACCCCACACCTGTTAGCCTCTCCCGGTGCATTTTTAAGCACAGGAAAAATCGAAAGGGCAAACCGAGCTTTATACGGAATGAGTTAAAAAAAAATACTCCAAAGCAGGGAGTTGGAAAAATCTCTGGACTCCCTCGCATTACCAGAATAGAGTTTTAAACATTCAAATCTTTCAAAATATGAAACAGAATTATTTCATCGAGTACGTTCCCAACGCCTACATCAATCTTTGTGTGGACATGGAGCAGCAGAGAGCAAACAATCAGCTCATCTACGATTTCAAGGCAGGCAAGCCAGCTCATGAACATCGCAGACGGAAGTCTGAGTAACCTCGCAAAGTTATCCATGGATGAAATGCAGGTAGTGCAGGGTATCGGAGACTGCAAGGCACTAGCAGTACTCGCAGCCATCGAGCTAGGCAAGCGCAGAGCAATAGAGCGCATGCCGATGAAGCCAGACCTCGGCAGCAGTCTAGCCATCTACAACTATCTCATGCCGCAGATGGCAGACCTAAAGGTCGAGCAGGCACATGTGCTGCTGATGAATCAGAACTTCAGACTTATCAAGCATGTGAAGATAAGCGAGGGAGGAATCACGGAGACAGCGGTAGATATTCGCATCATCATGCAGGCAGCAGTGAAGTATGGTGCAACCATCATGGCACTAGCCCACAATCACCCGAGCCACAACGCAACACCGAGCAGAGCAGATGACCAGCTGACAATGCAGGTGAAGAAGGCATGCGAGATAATGCGTATCTTCTTCATGGACCACGTCATCATCACAGACGGAAGCTTCTACAGCTATCACGACAAGGGCAAGCTATAGGAGGAGCCAGGGCAACATGGGAACATGTTGCCCTTATCTGATGAGCATACTCGCTGATGACCGCCAGTACACGGAAGGGGGATAAGGTCATTCGTGCGCTCGTAATTCGGTCGTTTGCGGTCATTCATTCGGTCGTTCGGCAATTGCCACACGAAAAAGTTGTTACATATTCCGCTATAAAAAACCAAGGCAATTGCGCCCGAGCGTAGGGCGGTGGGGGCTACCCTTACAGGGGTAGCACGCTCCTTTTTGTGCAACTTTTCAAAAATCTATGATTTTCAAGAAGTTGACAAAAATGACCGTGGAAAATTGGTGCAAAACACCAATTTTCGCAATCGGTTTCCAACCGATTGCCGCCCGAAAAATGGCGACTTATGACAATTCCTACAGAATTGCCACAAGAAACGCGCCATTTTTCGGGCGACCCCTCCATTGCATTCCGGGGTAAAAGAGGATGGGACATTTTTTGACATCATTCAAGAATGATGAAAGGAAAGAGGTAAATACATTTTTTGACATCATTCAAGAATGATGAAGAGAGGTAAAAACCGTGTTTGATGGGGATGAAATGTTAAATCTTAGTTAATATAACAAAAATGTTACCTAAATATTTGGTTATATATAACTTTTTTGTTACCTTTGCATCGTCGAAATGACAAAGAGTTCATTGATTTTATGAAAACAAAAGATTTGATTAAGAGACTGAGAGATGCGGGATGCGTCCTGTCTCGACATGGTGGAAATCACGATAAGTGGACTAATCCTAAAACGGGTAAGTCGCAGTTCGTGCCAAGACATAGTGGTGAGGTTCCTACGGGACTTGCCAATAACATCTTGAGAGACTTGGTTGGGGCTTAGCCCCAACCTTCCACCCTTAAATCCTTTTGTGTTTTGTGAGGGATATGGACTCTTTTTTATAAGGTAACTATATAAATAATATATTAATATGAAGGTACAGATTATAGTGGAGCAGGCATCTGATGGCAAGTTTTGGTGCTATACAGAGCAGGGCATCGGAAATGTTGGTCTGAGTGCCATGGGTGACTCTGTGGCAGCTGCAAAAGCTGACTTGATGGAATGCTGCGAGGAAGCAAGGCAGGATGCTGAGGAGAATGGCAAGGCGTTCCCCGAGGTGGAGTTTGAATATAAGTACGACCTTCAGTCGTTCTTCAATTACTTCTCTTTCCTCAACGTCTCGGACATCGCAAAAAGAGCGGGCATCAATCCATCGCTCATGCGACAATATAGCCGTGGCATCAAAAAAGCTGGAGAGAAGACTTACGAGCGTCTCACGGCATGTATGGCTGGCATTACTAAGGATTTACAGGCAGCCGTGTTCTAACATTGGCTGTTCTTTCATAAAAGTAAAAATGAACTCTTTAAGCCCCTGGTGCGTGACGCATCGGGGGCTTTTTCGTCTCCAAATGTTAAATCTTAGTTAATATAACGAATTTGTAGTATAATTATTTGGTTATATCACGAAAATGTAGTATCTTTGCAGTGTTAAATTAAACAAGTAAGTAATATGAAATGGAATGAATTGAAAAGAATTGCTATTGCCCACGGCTTTCAGTTTTACAAAGGTTTGAAAGGGCATGACCTCTACATTAACAGAGAGACCAAGAAAACAATCATGCTAGAGCGACATTGGTCACAAGAGGTTAGAAAAGGATTGGTAAACAAGCTTAGAAAGGATATCGGGTTTTAACCCGATTCCTTTTTAAACAAGAATATAACAAAACATTAAAATAGATTTCGTATGGATAAAAAATTTAAGGTTTCTATTGAGAAACAGAAGGATGGCAGCTATATTGCATATAATACAAATATGAGTGGCTGTACTATTATCGGCACAGGTGATTCTGTAGCTGCTGCAAAAAAAGACTTTTTGGAGTCTATGGCAGGTGTGGCAGATGCAAAACGTGAGTTGGGTGATGAGGTTCCGGAGGCTTTCTCTAATGTCCCAGACTACAAGTTTGATTTGTCTTCGCTCTTTGAGTATTATAAGATGATAAATGTGAGTGCTTTTGCTAGATTCGTGGGCATTAATGATACTTTGATGCGCCAGTACCGCAAGGGTAATACATATATCTCGGATGCTCAACTGCAGAAAATCGAAGATGGTATTCATCAATTAGGAAATGAATTTTCCAGACTTCAACTTGTTTAATTTAACACCTTGACTTTTGAGGTCTGTTGCCCTCGGATGGCTTGTCATTCGGGGGCTTTTTTTGCTCACCTTATTAATAAGGCGAGCAGTTTTCCCATAAAAAGGTGATGATTTTCCCCAACTTTTTGGGAATATCGCTTGTCGTTCCAATTATTTTTCGTAATTTTGCCGACGCAAAAAACAAATAAATATCCTCAGCGGAGGCTTCTCATGGTTTCTTAGAATTACATCATGAATATAAGATTGTTTATGAAACTATTCCCTTCGTGAGAAGCGGATGGTCAGGGTGCAGAACAGGGTGCGAAGTCTAGGAGTTCGCACATTTACTCACTACTGGTTCTGGCTTCGATGCCATGCACCCGCAATATTCTTTATTAACAGTTAGATTATAGTCGATTAAATTTTAGGTTAAGGGTTTTTAGTTATTAAGCAAAACGATTCTTTACGCCATCGGTGCGTGATGTATAGATGGCCTTTTTTATGTTTTACAGCATATTTAAATGTTAAATTCAAGAGTAATATGGAAAAATAGAAAGAAAAATTTGGCTGATTCAAAATAATTCTGTAATTTTGCAGGCGTCTACAAGAAGATTAGATCTTCCGGCTGGGTGACCGTTATCGCCTATGGCTCAATAAGCCGCAGGCATTTTTTTTGCCCATAAATATCATTTTCCCGGCATCGGGAAAAAGGTGTACCGATATGGCGGCTGCATGAACCGTAAGAGTGAAATATCCATCCGGATGCGTCATCTTCTTGTAGACAACGGGGAATGCAGCCGCCACCCGTATATATATCTGTGCGCTGCTCATGTCTACAAGAAGATGCAAATATGCAGAATTCAATTTTAATCAGCGATGCACTGAAGTCTCAGACATCAGGCATCACAGTAGAGGATGGCATCAAGGCCATCAAGTCAGAAATCAAGAAGTTCGCCAAGACCAAGAGCGAAACCTTCAGCTACTTGTGTGAGGAGACCGTCACCTATGGTGAGGTCGCCAAGACCATGCTAGGCATGGTGGCATTGCTAGCGTTCGTGTTCATCGGTGGCTTCTTATTCGGAGGGGAGGTTATGTAACATGGAAAAAAATAATATAAACTATTATGAGACGTTCACGAAGAAGTACCCAGATGTCGTTAAGACGACCATCGGTACAGTATTTCCTTTCAATACTGAGCAAGCAGCAAACCTCGCTGACTACGTCGCAGATCAGCAGAAGACAGCAGTCGTCGGCTTCGTCATTAGCAAGAAAGGCGTTGACATATACACTTCAGCTCAGCTCGCAGCCGAGCAGTCTAAGGTGGATTCCGTAGGTCAGAGCAACAACATGTTTGAAGAGACAAGCAGTGAGCAAACTGCTAGAAGATTACGTGATTTGAATGTTCCAGAAGAAGTAGTGAGTCAGTTTACCGAGAAACTTGACGATATGGCTGAAGAGGTGAAGCAGATAGGCAGAGAACTACAAGATGGGGATAAATTATACAATGTATCTAAATACATTGTGAGATTAGCTAGCATCATGCATAGATCTCATAAGCTTACGTCTGAGGAAATGGATATCATCGAGGAGTATAGAAAAAGAAAGGAGGCGAGCAATGAAGAAGAAAAGATATAGCAGACAGTTGATTGCTAAGCTCACAGCCAAGGAAGTTCGCTTTTGTGAGTTCTACGCTAAGACTGGTCGCAGAATTAATGCTGCGAAGGTACAGATAGATTTCTATCGTGATAACAATGTGGTTGCAAAAGTGATATTCTGTGATGACCCTGCTCACAAGCAGACAGTCATCAGATGGTACACCAAGCAATACTTTGCGCTTCGTTATGGTGCCAGAGAGGCGAAGCCTATCAACATGACTCTGGCAATGTGGAGAACTTTCAGCAATAGATGATATGAGAAGAAAGAAGAATATCTATGAGCTGCAGAGTCAGCGTAAACGTATCATCATTGAGGCAACCAAGAGGTTGTCGGAAGCTGTCAATATCCGCTTCTCGTGTCTCTGCTTGCAGAGAACCATCGCGGCATATAGCGGTGCAGAAGTGCGAAATGGCAGAGATTCTAAGTTCAAGAAGCTCGCTGATAAGCAGATTCAAGAGCTTGATGATCTCATGCAGCATTACCTCCATCAGGAGCAGCGATATCAGAACATTATAGACAGCATCAGCTACTTCACCTGGCTCTTCTATGGAGCAAAGGAGAGATTGCAGAGTGGAGCTGATAAGCCGGAATAATTAGTAACAAACCCTTAACTTAAGAGATTATGAATGAATATGACGACAATGGAGGATTCGCTATCAGCCTCCTAGAAGCTTACTTCAAGTTCCGTTCCAACCTTCCGATGAAGGACAGAGAGACAGGACTTAACTACAAGAAGCAGTTCAAGACAACGCAGGACATCGCCAGTGAACTCGACGTCATGGGCGGTGTGCAGGTAGAGAAGATTAATAAGTACATGCAGCAGCATGGCTACGTCCTCGCAACTCTGCCAGACGGCACGGTGGCGTGGGAAATCTGGGAAAGAGTAATGCCAATTACTTAATGATATAATAATTTAAATAGCGATTTTTGTTGTTTTCGAGATTTTTTCGTACCTTTGCGGCACGAAAGATTTGAAAAGTTTAAAACACTAGCTTTTAGACGGCTGATTGCTCGAGAGAGTAGTCAGCCGTATTTTTATATATGGCAATTGCCATGTATCTTTGCACTAAAAAACAAATATGACCATCAAATCACTTCCGTCGGGCAGCGTCTTCCTCGAAGGCATCCCCGACATCGTAATTCTCACAGCCAAGACACGCCTGTCTGTCACCATCAAGGTGGGCGACACTCCTACCTACGAGGAACTCCTCTATCCGGCAGGCGGAGAAGTCTGTGTTGCTGATCTCGCAGACATTTTCCGCCCACTTGCTAGGCAGAAGCTCTGCGTCAACGCCACCATCACCATCACGGAGCAGAGCGTGGTAGGCGAGACAGAGACCAACGAGGAGACCAAGACCGTGAACCTCACGGTCTATTATTCGACAGTTGATATCGTAGGCGTGAACTGCACCGAGTTCCTTCAGAACCATTTTCTCACGCTCCTGGAGGGGCGCAAGACTACCGCCATCGGTCGCCTCGAATACCTGCACTACATGGGTACCGAGGAGGCAACCATCACCGCTCACTACTCTGGCACAACATCTACGAAAGTGTTTACCGGCACGGCCGTCGGAGGCAATGACATCTACACGACTCTCGACGTATCTCCAGCACGCTTCACAGCCGAAGGCCTTGACCTTCTCTACTACATAGTAGAGGCAGGCAATCGCTCCATGACGTTCGTCATCGACCCGGAGCAGCCGGACTGCGCTCCGATTCTGCTCTTCACCAATTCCTTCGGCTGCCAGGAGTTGCTCTATTGCACAGGCAAACATGAAGTGGACCCTCAGTACACCAGGGATGCGGCATACATCGCAGGCTACAAGCTCAACTATCGCATCACGGAGCAGAGGACATTCAATGCAGACACCGGCTATCTCGGTACCGACATGGCCAACTGGGCTGATGACCTCTTCCGTTCCGATGAAGTCTATCTGATGAACTTCATCCATGGCAATTCTATTCTGGGCAAGCGTGTCACCTTATCAGACTCAAAGTCTAAGCGTGACAACCTCCATGACAGCATGCCTCGCTTCACCTTCAGCTACACCTACGCCCAGCGCCAGCATAATGTGCTGGACCTTCAGCGTGGTGGCCGAATATTCGATAACACATTTGACATGACGTTCAATTAATGCAGAGAACCGCATATCACATCAACGAGGTGCTGAAGCTCCTCGACAAGGCCAAGGACGATGGCGCAACCGTCAACATGAAGGCGTGGACACAGGACGGGCAGACCATTGACTATACAGGGTGGCTGGTCAGAGGTGGCAGCTGGAGAGGCGGATTCCATCGTCTCGTCAACCCTGCCAATGGCGAGGTCAGAACTGTTCCGGACATTTTTATTTTTAATTTTTTAGGCAAACCAGTATATCTATGAGTGAAGATAGAGATAAATATCAGCTTCAGGAGATTGGCGCAAGCGGCAATCTCCTCCGTTATGCGATTGTCGCCGAAGGAGTCTCCAAGGCAAGCAATTCAACCATCGAGCAGCAGTATGGTTCAGATACCAGCTTCTTCGGATCCGGAGAAATTGGCGATGCTCGATATACAATGACAGAAGTCAATGGCAGGGAGATTGAGTACATCAATTATGGCGATGATGACAACATGCCATACCTCCTTCAGAACCTCCTCCGCAAGAACATGGTGGCTCAGAGAGCTATGGCATTCAACGTCAAGTGCTGCTATGGCCAGGGCATCAGATTCGTGGACAGAGAGTCAAAAAAGGACGTGACCAGCGATGAAATCAGGGATTTCTGCCTCCGCAACTCGATTCACGAGGTCTTCATGCAGCAGGCAACAGACATGAAGTTCTTCAACTGGTCAGTGGAGGTCATCATCCTATCCAAGGACCACAAGCGCATTGTCAATATCAGACACAAGGACGTGTCCTACTGCAGACTGCAGAAGCCGAACGACAGCGGCCGCATCGAGAATGTGATTTTCGGTGACTTCCGAAAATACGGCAGTTCTATCGAGGGCGAGATCATTCCACTCCTCGACATCTACGACCCGCTGGGCGACCTGCTGGCACGCATGGGCAAGGCTCCGGATCCGTACACAGGCATCACGGGCAAGGCACCTCGTGATGGCAAAGATTGCAAGTTCGCAATCATCAGCCGCATGCCGACACCTGGCATCCAGTTCTACCCGGTACCCTACTACGCATCCATCTTCGATGATGCCTGGTATGACATCTACCGACTGATCGGCATCGGCAAGCGCTACATGATCAAAAATACGTCCGCACCTCGCATCCAGATTGAAGTCCACCGCGACTACTGGGATGACCTCTGCAACAACGAGGGCATCATCGATGCCGAGGCTCGCAAGGCGCGCATCCTTAAGGAAAAGGACGACATCATCAACTTCGTATGTGGACCGGAAAATGCAGGCAAGGCACTCATCACCGGCTATTACTTCGACCCGAATGGCAAGGAGCAGCGCATGGTGCGCATCATCAACCTCTCCGATGGTGGCAAGAAGGAGGGTGGAGACTGGGCAGACGATATGTCCGAAGCTTCCAACTCTCTCTGCTTCGCCCTCGACTGCCATCCTAACCTCATCGGAGCAACACCAGGCAAGAGTCAGATGAACAATTCCGGCTCTGACAAGCGAGAGCTCTTCATCATGAAGCAGTCTCTCGAGAAGTCCGAGCATGACATCATGGCCAAACCATGGCATGTCATCCTCCACTACAACACATGGGCAAACCAGGGAGTGACCTGCGATGTGCCTATGATAGAGCTGACAACGCTCGACAAGAACAAAGACGAGCAGAAATCATTAGTAACCAACAAAGGCAAGGAAAATGGCAAAGAAGATTGAAATCAGCAAGGAGCAGTTCGAGGACTGCATCCTTGTAGCGACCAGTTCGCACTCCGAAGTCTATGACTCAGTCAAGAAGCATTTTGATGGCGCATACAACGCCATCCGCATGAATTTCCTCGGTGAAATCGGGGAAAAAGCGCTTGATAAAAATGATGATCTCAAGAAGAGTGTAGTCTATGCTGTATGCCTGAGTGCATTCCTGGAGGTTGTCAGACACCTAGACCTGGTGCTCACTCCTACCGGATTCGGAGTCGTAGCTAACAGCGAAGTATCTCCAGCCAGCTCTGGGCGAGTGGAAGCACTCATAGAGCAATGCAGGTTGGCCAATATCAAGGCTCAGGACTTGATGCTGTCTAACCTCTGCGATATTGCAGGGTGGGGGAATACCATGCAGGCTCAGCAGAGCATACAGACTGTCTTGTGGAGCATCACCGGTTATTGCTATCTGACAAGACAGGAGTACATTGCGTCCAAAGAGTGGGCAGCCAAGCTGGCAGCCATGCAAGAGGCTGACTCCATCCTTCGCAAGTTGATATCCGACGAGGAGATGGATGATATCATGTCCTTAGTCAGAGGAGTGAGAGAGGGCAATGAGTTTGAGGGCAGTGTGCGCCTCATGCTGAGCCGCTGCATGATTATGCTTGCCAACGACATGCTGTCTGCATACTCCAATGAGCGTGCAAGACTGCTCTCATATCTAGACAAGAACCTCGATAAATTCCCATTATATGCGAATTCATCGGCATACAAGGCCAATCATTTTAAAGAGTTTAAGAATGAAAAATCAAAACCTGCCTTCGTTTTCAATTCGTGAAGATGGTACACAAGAGTTCAAATTCAAAGCGCCATCATCGTGGGAGGAACTATCAGATGATCAGTTGCGCTATGTCCTTAGCGTCATGGCGCTCCATCACGACAAAATCGTTATCAAATGCTACCTGCTCGCAAGGTTCTGCGGTCTTACCGTGCATAAGTACACCAGAACAGGATGGAAATGCAGCGTTAAGTGCGATGAAAGAGACGAAAATGGCGATACTAAGACTGGGAAAGTGCGCGAGAGAGTTCTATACATCAGCGCTGCCGAAATTCTCTCAATGCTCAAAAACTTCGATTTCATCGACTCCTTTACGGAGTTTCGGCCTCTTCAGGTCGCAAATAACGTTTCACTGAAAGCAGTTGAGCGACTGCTTCGTGACATCAGCTTCTTCGATTATCTCAACATCGAGAAGAACTACCAGCTATTCATGCTTCAGCAAGAAGACAGATTCCTTCAGAAGATGGCGCACCTCATGTACCGAAACGAAGACGGCTCCACCGATGAAACCGCCATTTTTGAACCTTACGAGCTTCTCGGAGTCTTCATGTGGTTCTCGAGCGTCAAGGAATATTTCGCTCTCAACTTCCCGAATTTCTTCAAGCCGGCCAAGGAAGGTGGCGAGTTGAAGCCGGAGGACTTGCTGCCTGCAATGCAGGCGCAGATCCGAGCACTCACCGATGGTGACATCACCAAGCTGCAGGCGGTCTATGATGCCGCCTGTTGGGATGCGCTCAGCGAGCTGGATGCCAAGGCCAGGGAAGCAGAGGAATACCGCAAACAGATGAAAAAATAAACACCATGACAGAGAAAACATTCGATTCCATCGCTTATTTTCAGCAGTTAACTGCCGAAAACAAGACGTGCAAGGCTTATAATTTTGTCGCAACGACTTGCTCCGGACCTGATTCCGTACAGGGCGTGATGCAGTTGTTCCGCAAGGCTTCCAACTTCATCATGGTCTCAGACACCGTCGATTCCAACACGCACTCAGCCGGTGGAGGATTCTTCGACCGCAACGTCTATACAGTCTGGATCCTCGCAGCCTACAAGCGTGATGACATGGCAGACAGAGAGGAGAAGCTGAACATCTGCAGATATATCTTCAGACAGTTCCTCTCCCGAATGCTGCATGACCAGCATCGGGAAGCATACGATGGTCAGATGGAGTTCCTGGACCTTCATCAGGTCTATTCGAGCGAGTTGGGCAGATACAGCATGAACGGAGTCACCGGTCTCTACTTCATGGTCAATTCCGACGAGCCGATAGACATACAATACGATGAGAACCTATGGCAGACAAGTCAGCAATAGATGACCTCCTCAGATACGAGCATGGTTGGGCTGATGCCATGGGCGACTTCTGGCGTGAGCGCATGGAACGCCTGCGCACCATCGACACCGGAGCACTCTACCGCAGCATCAAGGCGCATATCGAGCAGGGCTCGACAACAACGATTGAACATAATTTTATGTTGTACGGTATCTATGTCGCAGCAGGCGTAGGGCCAGCCCATGAGTGGTACCGATGGACCAGGGGAGTCAAAATTAAGCGTATCAATGGCGGAGATCTCAACTTTCTTGGTGCTGAATACAGAGAGGAGCAGGGGCTTGAAAAGCCAAAGAAGGTAGGTCCGGCATGGGGCGGTCGTGTCGCTGGTGGAGAACCGAAGGGTCCGCGCGACTGGTTCAGCCGCAAATACTACTCCTCTGTCATGAAGCTCAACGAGCATGAGGCAGCGTTCTACGGTGAGCGCTATCAGGGATTGATGGCATCAGCCATCACCGAGATGTTCACCGGCATCGGTGCGGCCCGCAACCTCTAGAGCGTATTTTTATCGGTTCGATAGATGTATTATCTTTGCATCAAAAAGTAAAAATGGCAGAAAATCAGACCAAGGAAGCCCTTCAGACACAGTTCGAGGGCATCAGAGACGAGAGGCGACTGCAGGCCAATACGGCATACCGCATCGGTAACGCCTTCCTCTCCCTGCTTCACTTCTGCGCTGATGAGACCTCAGACAAGTATCTGAGCAAGCAGCATGATGATGCAGCAAAAGGCATGATAACATTCATGCGCGGACTCATAGCAGAGCAGATGGCGAGCTTCAAAGGTGGTGCCCAGTTCGGCAGCTTCTTCAGTTCCCTTGTCGCAGGCAAGGGAGCGCAGATAGACGCAAGTGGCAACGCTGAAGTCGAGAGCATCACCGTCCGAAGCTACATGAAGGTCATGGAGCTTATCGTCAACAGGCTGTCTGCCCTGGAGGGTGATCAGTACTTCACCGAGAGCGACACCATCGAGCGCATCGATGATCTGGGCGAGAACGCCTATGGCCTGCACCTCAAGAGCAAGTATGACGGCTACTTCACAGCTCAGCATGAGGGCAATGTCATTCGAGGCATCGTCAACAATATCCTCTCAGCAGTCCAAAATGGCACGGAGGCGAAGTACTACACCTCATGGATGCGTGTCAACAGCGTCAATGCGACCAAGAACTACATCGAGGTCACATTATACGCTGACAGCGAAGTTCCCGGTGGCAAGAACTTTCCGCCATGCGAGCTGATGAATATTGCCAGGTATGGCAATCAGACTGTCGAGTCTCTGCAGAGCTGCTTCTACATATCCAGCTCTGAAGGGCGCATCGTCAAGCTGACAGGCGTCACCAAGCCGATTCTCGAGGACTACAACTATGGCATGACGTTCGGAGACCTCCCTGACTTCGTCAAGGCACTGGACCTGCCGCTTGTCAAGGGCAGAGATTACATCTATGCCGCAGGCATCGTCACTCAGGACATCATACAGATAGACTATCATGGCAAGCCGATAGTCACCTATGTGGATAGAGGCTTGTTCGATGCCAGCGCAACATATTATTGCGCAGAGGTCAATCCGGACACCGGCAAATATGAGACCTCAGATGTCTGGTACACCGGCTGCAAGTGGCGATGCCAGAAAACTTGCACGCACACTGTTCCTCGATGGAACAACACCGACTGGGCAATGATTGAGGGCAATCCGGCATTCTCTGTTGACTTCCTGGAGGACGAGACTGTCTATGACTTCGACTGCTTCCGCGCACCTCTGACCATCGTCGCTACGCTCTACGGCCAGGACGTGACAGGCGATATCCTGGAGTCTGATGTCGCCTGGACTCGCTATACCGAGGACCGCAACGGCAATCAGAGGGTCACAAGTGACAATATCTGGGCACTAGAAGTTGGCTCCAAGGCTGGCAAGGCGATAGTGCTCACGCAATCAGACCTCTCTATAGATAGCGAGGGCGTTCCGCCTAAGATTCGATTCACGGCTACAGTTAGGTTACGCGACGGTCTTGGTAAGGAAGTCAACCAGGATTCCGTCACAGTAGAATATAATTAATTGCGAAAAGCATGAAATACAAGAAAATAGACATTAAGTACACGCCTCTTCAGATTAATTTATCACAATCTGTCTCAGGCAGTGTAACGCTAGAGCAGACCTATGATGCTGACCAGAATGAGTATTCTCCTAATTATGAGCTGACGCCATGCGCATTGCAGCCTATCATCAGCATTATAGACAGAGATGGCATCCTCAAAAACGGTCGTGTCAACAGCGAGCTGACTGATATCGCCTGGTACAGGGTGGAGAACGGAGTAGAGGGTAATGCGTTGGTAACTACACCTAAAAAGTATGTTATCACATCGTCCGGCAATGATGCCGGAAAACTTCTGTGGTACATAAACGGAGCACCGCAGAAGCCGATATTGCTCAGATTCAAGGCGAAGTTCCTGGATACCCGAACCAACAAGGTTCGAGACATCACAATGGACTACTCCATCAGATGCAAGAATGGAACCATTTACAAGCCGACGCTGCTGTTGTCAAGCGGTGACCGCTACTACAATCCGCTTCGTGACACAGACAAGCAAATCATCAATGCCTCCTTGCGAATAGGCACAGAAGAGTGCGCTAAGAGCAAGCGTCAATTTGTTTGGGAGATTCTGAGAAGTCGGGGGCAATTCTCGGCAATTACTGCAGACGACCTGGAGATCAAGAAATCAGAAGACGGTGCATCCGTTACGCTAGACCGCTCTCTGATGGGCAAGCGCATCTGCATCCGCTGCCGAGCCAAATACTCTGCAGCAGGCAATCCTGCAAGCGTAGAACTCAGCGATGCAACTCCGTACAAGATTGTCAACATCGTCCGTAGGATTCCGTTCTATGACTACGATATGATAGACCTCGTTGACGAGGTGCTTCCGGGAACGAAGTTGGTCAATCCAAAAGCTACTATCTTCGACAATCAAGGCGATATCGAGAACCCAACAAGAGAGCTGCAAGTCCTATGGTGGATGGCTCCGAATAATTCTATCAATTTCGAAAATCCTGTTCTCGTTGGCCATGGCATGGAGCCAGCAGTACCAACAGAACTGCTAGACCCTGGCAGAGGGGCTATCCTCGCCATGGAAGTGAAGGATCTCAATCCTCTTGCTTTAGCCATGGACGCAGACGGCAAGGTTTTCGTGGATGCAGACGGCAATCCATTTATTTTTCATTAATTAAATTTCATAGACATGGAAAGATACATCAAGGCGAACCGCAAGGTCGTGGAGTTCCTCCAGCTGACCGAAGACAGAACAGAGTTGCAGGATGGCAACTTCATCCTCTGGTGCCAGGACATTCTGCCACTCGGAGATCCAATTGAATTCGAGCGTACACTATCAAACATAGGTGCTATTGCCATGGACGGCAAGACGGCATACAAGGAACAGAAAGGCGAGGTGTGCAACAAGCTGCCAGTGGCTACAGACAGCAGATTCATCATGAGAGAGGAGGGAGAAAATGAGTAGCGCAAGCAAATCGGTGAACATCACGTTCATCCAGAAGATGGGAACCTTCACCCCATCTATCCAGTCTCCGGACGGAGATCTCTATCAGGAGTATCAGAAGAACGGTGACGTGGTCACCGTCTATCCTGACTTCTCTAAATCGCAGCCGAAGCTCTACTTCGTTGTCATCTCTTCCCGTACTGCGGATGGCGTCACAACGCCTGTATCTATGAAGTTCTTCTTTAATGATACGGAGATTCCGTTCAACAGCGCAGGCAAGTCAACAGGCCTCTTCGACGGTCTCTTTGAGATAATCAGACCTAGCGCTTCACAGTTCTATTGGGGCTTGAAGATCTGCAATAACTTGGTCAAAGCTTCAAATTATTCTGCTATTAACATCAAGATGGTGGGAACCGTCTCTGAGAGATCTAATCAGCAGGAGATTACCGATGATGTGCAGGCTGTATATAAGATACCAGTCGGCCCATACACCGGTGTAGCCTATCGAGTCTCAATCAAGGCACCGGCAAACGATACGCATAACTTTGTCCTTAGCAGCAAGGATGATAGCTGCCAGCTTGAAGCAAAGGTGACGCAGGGCAACGAGACTCTGACAACTGGCTTGTTTTACAAGTGGTATAGAGCAGTTAACAGTATCACCGGCTGGGAGGAGATTCCAGGAAAAAATGACAAGACTATCACGGTCAAGGCAACTGAAGTCGATTGCACCCGTGAGTATATGGTTGAGGTGTACAACAGCAAGAGCATGAGCAAGGACAACATGTTAGGCTTCGACTTCCAGACTGTTATCGACGCTTCTGATCCTTATGACATTGAGCCTAACCCTACTCCGGTAGATGAGTCTATATATGAGGACGAGGTAGGCAATGGCAGTGTAACCTATACACCGAGATTGATTGTCAGAGGCAAGTCTGAGACCATTGAGTCTAAGTTCTATTTCACGCTGAAGTCAGCGTCAGGCGTTGTCCTCAATACCGAAGCCTCTCGCAAGCCTACTGTCCAGCTGAGTTCGTTCGCAGTGACGAGAGCAGACTGCATTCACGCAGGTTACAGCAACGTAGCATTAACAATTCAATCGGTTAAATAGCCTATGAGTGTTATAACAAGAGTGATTAAGTTCCTCCGCATCGGTGTCGGCATATCCAACACCGATGTGGAATATGCCGAGTCTAAAAGTCAGACAACTGCACCTACAGAGGGATGGCAGACAACTGCACCCAAGTGGCGCAAAGGGTACTACATCTGGAGCAGGACACACATCTACTACACAGACGGTGACGAAAAGGTTACAACACCTATGTGCCTGTCTGTAGCCAGGAGCATCGACCGCATCGAGGAATACTACTACTCTTCGACATCGCCTACGACCATCACCGGAGGCGAGTGGGTCAAGAGTAAGTCGCCAACATGGGTAAGCGACAAATACATATGGTCTAAGTCCATCATTTACTACACAGATGGAACCTCTACGGAGACTACTCCTATATGCTGTACTGGTGGCATAGGACCGCAGGGTGAACCTGGCAAGGATGCCATCAACATACAGATGTCAATGCCGACAATCGTCCACAAGAAATCTCAATTTGCCGGAACGTATGCTGTTGACGTGAGAGCTTACAAAGCAGGAGTTGAATTAGCTTGTTCTGTCAGTGTGGAAGTTCCATCTAATTATGCCAGCTCTGTTAAGGCTAGCGTGATTAACAACGACAAAGGGAAGAGAGTTATTGTAGTGATAGCAGCGAATATTGATGTCTATACCAATTTAGCTGTCGCAGTCAAAGTCGAGAATGTTACATACAAGTATACGATACCAGTCAAGACAATAGCCGATGGCGAGGGTGGCAAGAGAGGCGAAACCGGTGCAACACTGCGTGGACCGCAATCTTGGGAGAACTGCGGCAATGGCTATAGCTTCGAGTCTGGAGCATCGGGTGAGGAGTGGAAAGATGTCGTTATCTACAACTCCGGCTATTACAGCTGCATCAAGAGTCATATCAAGACTGCGAACAACTTTCCAGGCAGTGATGAGGACCAAAACAACCATTATTGGAGGCTGGGCAGCCCAATAGAAATGGTAATTGCCAAAATCATCTTGAGTCAATATCAGCTTGTTGAAAACCTGGGAGTCAAGGTCATCGAAATGTCGGATGAGCAGGGCAACATCGTCTTCCTAGCGAAGGACGGTGACGTAATTTGCAACAAAGGTACTTTCAATGGCATTAAGGTTACAGGCGATAGCGAATTTAGCGGGACCATGAAAGGCGTAAGCGGAAGTTTCAAAAGTCTAAATTGTGTGGATAATAGCGGCAAAATCGTGGGCAATATTACCTTTGGAAGCGATGGGCGAATGTGGTTTGATGGCGATATGTACAGCCAGGGCTACAACAGCGAAAAAAAGCGAAGCAACCGATTTTACACAAGTGACGTACTTTGCCGTGGAATGTTTGGGCACAGGGAAAAGATTATGGCCGTCGTTAAAGGTGCATATATGTATGTGTATTCAAAAGGAGCGGATCAGACAGGAACGTATGTAAGCCTCAAAACAGGCAAGACCTCAAATAATAAGACTTTCTACTACGTACCGCTTTACAGCCCATCAAATACTGACGATTTGTCGGGTATGCCTATCGACGTTGTGGTTTTTAACGCCCCATCAGATTACTATTATGCTTTTTCGGGCATGGGCAATGGTAAGGAATGGAGAGTTATTAACGGAAACGACAGACAGACGGTACATTTTTGCGACATTGGCGGTTGGCATGAATTAGTAGGCGGTGCATCTGTAAATTGTGTGTACGCAAACCCTGAATGGCTAAACCCAGTACCAGACAAATCCGGTATAGGAAGAGGTGTATTTTGGACTGGAGAGAAGGATTTGAATTGGTAACTATAATATGTAACATTTTTAACATAAATAATTATGGAAGGTAAAAAATTCAATTCGGTGACTAAAGTCACAACCGTCAACAGCAATCAGAGTGTGCTGCTGACAGACCAGAATGGCAATGTCACTACAATCGGCATGGATGCGCTTAAGGCTGACCTTGCTGTCGGTCAGCATGCCTGGTGCGGCCGAGTGTGGAATACAGCGAATGGAACACCGAAGGCTGCAACAACCATCGGTTCGCTGGAAATTCTCAGAGAGCTGCCTTATGCGCTCGGTCTTGGTGCATATCTCGTGCAGAACGACCACAGCCGCAAGAAGCTCGACAGCAAGGATCATCACAAGTATGCGACCGGAGCAGCTGCCAAGCTCGACGGTACAGAAGGTCACTATCAGTGGGGCTGGGGCCGCAAGTTCTACATCGTCATCAAGGAGGTAGGCGGTCTGCACTACGAGCAGATAGGCTTGAAGCCTATCCCTGGCGAGTTCAACTACGAGATACCTATTGCCAGCATGTCAGCAGCAGGCTTCGCTACAATTGAGCGCAGCACTGGCCGCATGGTCAGCTATCTGAACACCAGCACTAACTACCGTGGTGGCAATAACGATGCGACTCTTGATTCCAAGAACCGCACGTTGCTGGGCAAGCCGGCAACTAACATGACTTCTGAAGCTTTCCGTGCTGCTGCACGCAAGAACGGCAAAGGGTGGCTCTCAACTTCAATGAGACACACGACTGTTATCAGCATTCTGTTCAGCGTGATTTTCGGTACTCACTACGTCCAGAATACCTACAATGCCAACAAGGATGCTAATGGCCTCTACCAGGGCGGTCTTGGCATGGGCACGACAACCATGCCAAACTGGGATACATTCAACTCTTATAACCCTATCTTGCCAATGAGCGCAGGTACAGAGTTGGGTGATGCCTGCGGAGAAGGTACCTATGCTGTCAAGGATGACGCAGGCAAAACCGTCTATAATGCCAAGATTCCATGCTTCTTCGGTCTGAAGCATCCATTCGGAAACCTCTGGCGCCTCATGGATGATGAGCAGTGTCAAGTCAATGCCGACAACTCCATGACGCACCTGGTTGCGCCATCAATCTATGGTACGTGGACGCTCGGATCTGCAACTGGCATGAAGGCGATGAGCAAGTCACCAGGCAAGGGCGAAGGCTTCATCACACGCCTCTCCTTAGACAATCTCGAGAACTTCCCGACAGCTATTGGCGGTACAGAGTCAACCTATTGGACTAGCTACTTCTGGAACAGCGTAGAAGGTACATCCGGTTTTCGCGTCTGCCTCCGTGGTGGCGCTGCCTACTATGGTGGTCAGTGTGGTCTTTCGGCGCTCGACGTGAGCGCTGGTGTCGGTGGTGCCGATGCATACTTTGGCGCGGCCCTCAACTTTAATAAAATTTGCAATTTCGGTTTGCTTATATTGCAGATATAGGGGAGTCAAGCCTTGCCTCATGGCAGAACATACACTAAGCAGAATAGCTAGTAGATGATGACAAAAGGGTCATCCAGTCGAATGTTAGGACATTCAAAAAGCAGACAACAGACACAGACACCGACAATAATACAGACACAAACACCGACTTTTTTTATTAAATAAATTTTAAAAAGCGAGTGAAAAGACTAGGAAATATTTCGCCAAAGGTCGAAACTTTACAAAACTTTCGTACAGCATTTTTTGAGTATTCAAGGCATAAAGGGTCACGCCTGAGCATTAAGGATTTCGAGGCAGAGTTGGAGAACAATCTTCTAACTCTGTTAGACTCGTACGTCAACCAATCATGGCATACGTCTGAGTATGAGCCTATGACAGTCTATAGGCCGAAGAAGAGATTAGTCAACAAGTTGCCAGTCAATGACCATGTTATTCAACATAGCGCCCTCTACCCTGTAGAGGACGAGCTGAGAGCCAAGATTCATTATCATTGTCCAGCCGGAACCAAGGGCAGAGGCACACACTTCTTCTACAAAATTGTCAAAAGAGATATATTTACGTCTCCACAAGAGGAGACGCAGTTCTGCATGCCAATGGACATACATCACTACTTCATGACCATGGAGCATAACCTGCTGAAGCAGGAATATAGGCTATACATCAAGGACCGCAAGTTGCTGGCGTTTATCGACGAGGTCGTTGACAGCTATCCCAACGGGGTTGTACTCGGTGTCAAGCTGACGCAACTGCTAGGTCAGCTGTTCCTGGTTCGCTTCGACTATCTTGCGATTCGTTGCTTCGATATTCTGATGGATCCGGAACGCTACCATTATTGGCAAGCAAGATATGTCAGTGATATGCTCGTAACTTGCCGCAGCGAACAGCAGGCAAAGGTAATTAGTTCGGGGGGTAAAATCACTTAACAAAAGATTCGATAGATTTTGCGAGGAAGGACTTCGCCATTATTACCGATTCATGGACAATATCTTCATCCTTCACGAGGACAAGGTGTTCCTCCGCATCATGACCGAGCTGGCAGTGATGCACCTGGCAAGAGACTGGAAGCTGCAGATAAACAAGTCCTGGAATATCCAACGCACATGCGATGGCATTGACTTCTGCGGTCAGCGCATATTCGCAGACCATGCCCTGTTGCGCAAGCGCACCAAGCATGACCTCTGTGCGCAGGTTGCAAAGCTTCGCAAGCGAGGGTATTCAGACGAGCAGATCCGCATCAAGGCGGCATCAAGACTCGGTCTCACAAGACACGCAAATTGTATAAATCTATTAAATAAAATCGGTATGAAGAAGTATGGGCAACTCGTGAAGACTCGCAAGGGAGTGATTCCGTTCGAGGGAATGAGCATGCAGCAGAAGAAGCATCCTGAAGATATTCTCTGCCGCAACATTGAAGAGTATGACAGTCACATCATCCTCATCGAGGACTACAAGGTGGACAAGTCTAAAGTGGACTTCGCTATCAAGCAGGTCGAAGAAGTGGACGAACAGGGCAACAAGAATATGGTGTCCAAGAAGGTCCCCAAAGACCGCTTAGCTATCAAATTCAGATACATCGACTACGTCGAGAAGAAAGATGAGTTGGATGAGAATGGCGATGCAATCGAGGTCCCACACTGGAAGCCGGAACACTGGTGGCTCTTCACAGGCTCAGAGATCATGGTTGACCAGGCAAAGAAGGAATGGCCGCTGCTAGGCAAGGACTTCTATGTCGTTGCAGCGGAGCTGACTAATAAATTCGGCAAAAAATTCTATAAATTCATCTAGATGAACAAAAAGTACTATCTGCTCCGTATGAGCTATGTGAAGTATGACGATAATCATTATCTGTTGTACCTCAACGAAAAGAGAGTAGATGATTATCACCCAGACAACGCAGGCGAGTCTGCTGGTGATAACAAAACAGTAACAGCATATAGCTATGAGGGGGACGAGCCGGACGGATCTACCAAGATTGAGGCTAAGAGCGCCAACTACAAAGACTTCGTCACTGGCATCGTCCGCATGAAGTACAGCCAGAATGACGTTGAAGCCATCCTGTGCAACCATGGAGACGGAAATGCAGAACATGCCAAGGAGTACGATGACTTCCAGGCATGGCGTGAGCAGGCGAAAGTGTGGGCAAACGAGATTCTCGATCGAGACATCTCACATAGCTAGCAGGTACGGCAGGTTAAGCAGACGCTTAATCTGCCGTATTTTTATATACCATATATTATATATATATTTGCACCCGCAAAAAAGTCAACAAGATGCAAAGAAACACTAAAGACTGGATTCACTACAGCAGCGCTGGAGTAGTCCTAATAGCAGCCATTGCGCTCGTCTATATTAGCTTCTTCATGTCTCACGACGTAACTTCAAACGTCTTGTGGTACTTCGGTCAGAGCTTGATGTATGTAGGAACCGTCTTTGGTTTTGCACTCACGTTCGACACGAGGGTTAAAGACATTATCAATAATTATTTAAAAAATAATCATGGCAAGGAAAATTAATAAGATTTTCGTGCATTGCACCGCGAGCAGACAGTCGTGGACTGTCAGTTCATTGCTGAAGGAGTTCACTGCCAAGGGCTGGCACTATCCAGGATATCATTGGGTAGTCACTGCCGATGGCAAGTGTACACAACTCATGACAGAGGACAAGCCTTCAAATGGCGTGTTCGGTCATAACTTCGACAGTATCAATGTCGCCTACATGGGCGGAATATCCCGCACAGGCAAGGCTATCGACAACAGAACAGAGAAGCAGAAGGAAGGTCTTCGCGAACTCCTGAAGGAATTGCGCAAGCGCTACCCTAATGCGAAGATCATGGGTCACCGTGACATCTCTCCAGATAAGAATGGCAATGGAGTCGTTGACCCATGGGAGCGCATCAAGGAGTGCCCATGCTTCGACGCGATTCCGGAATACGCAGACATTTAATAGATTAGCAATGAGTTATAAATCAGAAAGAGAAATTGGTTTTCTCCTCGTATTTCTGCTTGTGCTCAGCATAGGCAGAGACTTTTACGTCGAGCATAAAAAGCAGCGAGCGGAGCAGAACCTACAAGAGCAGCTCAACAAGCTTCAGCTGCAGTATGCTCCAGCTGAGCGTGACACCATCCGTGACTCAGTCAAGACCGTGACGCAGAAGGTCATCATGATGCCTCCTGATGAGTACAAAGAGTTTGCAGCAGACCGACAATTGTTGAAAGATCTCAACATCAAGGTCAGTCAGATAATGGCGGATCAGCGCACATCGGTAGTCACCGAAGGCACTGTCAAGACGCTTCGTGAGAATTCAATATTCAAGTATAGCGACAAATGGTTGAGCGTGAAGCTCAACACAGCAGACTCTATGCTTACATATAGAGCGAGAGACAGCTTGCAATGCCTTGTCACTCGCAACTACAAACATCGATTTCTGTGGTGGAAATGGGGAACCGATGGCTACAATATCAAGATGATAAACTTCAACCCCAACTCCACTATCTTATATAACAACTATATACAGGTCAACCGCTAATGGCAAGACAAGAAGTATATACAACAGTCATCAAGCTCAATTCTGAGGAGGCGAAGAACCGCCTCAAAGAGCTTGAAGATAAGGTCGCTCGTCTGAAGAAGGCTAAACAGGAAGCCTTCTCGACGGGCGATGTTCGTTTAGGCTCAACCCTCGCAAAGGAACTGAAGATTGCTGAGCGAGAGATGAAGCAATTCAAGAATGCGACCATGGGCGTCAAGGAGACGCTCGAGAACCTATCATCTGCGAGCCTCGGGCAGCTGGAGAAGGCTGCCCGCCATCTGAAGGGGCAGATGAAAGCTGTCTCCGACCCTGCCGACTTCGCCAAGCTGGAGGCACAGCTAGACAGAGTCAAGGAGCAGATGCTTGCACTGAAGGGTGCGACACGCAAGGCTGACCAGGAAGCCAGCCGCATGACGGCTACCATGTCCAACCTGAAGCATGCGTCACTCAATGACCTCAACTTCACCGCTTCCAAGCTTCGCAGCCAGATGGCGGACTACGACCCATCATCGACCATGTATGCCTCCAGAGCATCACAGCTGAAGCTGGTGGAGGCGGAGCTGGAGCGCATCAGACAGAGCGAGCAGAAGGTGGTCACACTCATGCAGCAGTATGACAAGGAGATAGACCGCACCAACGTGGACATCAAGGAGACCAAGAGGCAAATGCAGCTCGTCAACAACACCATGGCCAACCTTAAGACATCATCCATCCGTGACCTCGAATACTCCATCAAGGCACTCAATCAGCAGATGCAGGGAATGCAGCGTGGAACCGAGCAGTTCAAACAGATGGAGCTGAAGGCGAAGCAGCTGAAGGCAGAACTGCAGGCAGTCAGAGCCGAGGGTGTTGCTCAGGAGTCCTGGATCAAACGCTCGGCAGACTGGTTTAACCGCATGCAGGGCATCGCCCTGGGAGCCGTCGCTGCCATCTCCGGCATCACCTTCACCGTCAAAAAGTGCGTGGAGGAGTATGCAAAGATGGACGATGAGATGACAAACGTCCGAAAATATACCGGTCAGGCAGCCGAAGAGGTTGAGCGCATGAACGAGGACTTCAAGAAGATGGACACTCGAACCCCTCGACAGAAGCTCAACCAGTTGGCCGAAGATGCCGGAAGACTCGGCATCACATCGACTGCTGCAGTTGAGGAGTTCGTCGATGGAGCAGATAAAATCAATGTAGCCCTGGGTGATGACCTCGGAGACAAGGCAGTCTCCCAAATCGGCAAGCTAGCTCAGATGTTCGGAGAAGACAAGACCATGGGCTTGCGAGGAGCCATGCTCGCAACCGGTTCGGCAATCAACGAGTTGGCGCAGAATTCTTCTGCCTCTGCCGGTTATCTCGTTGATTTCACCGCCCGTGTGGCAGGTGTCGGCAAGCAGGCTGGCTTCACGCAGGCGCAGATCATGGGTCTCGCCTCCGTCCTCGACCAGAACATGCAGCAAGACGAGACTGCTGCAACCGCAGTGCAGAACCTTCTGGCCAAGATGTTCCAGGACTCCGCAAAGTTTGCTCAGATCGCAGGTCTCAATGTCAAGGAATTCGCAAAGACGTTAAAGGAGGACGCCAATGGCGCACTCCTCCAATTCCTGGCAGCCATGCGAGCTAAGGGTGGATTCGCAGACCTCGCACCGATGTTCGAGGAGATGAAGATGGATGGTTCCAGAGCGACAGGTGTCCTCACCGTCCTCGCAGACAAGCTCGATGATATCAAGTCTGCCCAGAACCTTGCCAACGAAGCTTATGCTGAAGGCACGTCCGTCCTCAATGAGTTCGAGACGCAGAATGAGAGTGTGCAGGCTCAACTGGACAAGGCGAGCAAGAAGTTCCTCGACCTCTCCATTGAGCTAGGTCAGAAACTCTACCCTGCTGCAAGATATTGCATATCTGCAGCAAGTCTCGGTGTCCGGGCACTCTCAACACTCGTTGACTTCGTCAAGGACTATTGGCGCATCCTGATAGTACTGACAGCTGCAATCGTCACCTATACAGCCATGTCTAAGGCTAAGCTAATTGTTGACAAGGCGCAGATGGCGTGGTTAAATATCATGATTATCAAGGAGAAGGCGCACACCTTGTTGATAAGTCTCAAGACCTCAGCATTGAAGACAATGGCAATCGCCCAGATGGCGCTCACCAAGGAGATTAAACTGACAACAGCAGCGCAAATGTTGTGGAACAAGGTCTTATTGGCCAACCCTATCACAGCCGTGATAGCTGTTGTCGTAGGCCTCACAGCAGCAATCGTTACCTTATCTAAGGAGACGAGCACCGCAGAGCAGGCTCAGCGTGACTACAATGATGCAGTGACCGATGCCAACAAGCAGGCTGCAGACGAAGAGGCAGCCATCATGCGCCTCGTCTCTGCTATACAGTCCAACACCACAGCAGAGTCAGACCGCAAGGCAGCCCTGGAGGAACTCAACGGCAAGCTGATGCGTGAGCACCTCGGAAACATCACAGAGGAAGCAGTGCGAACCGGTCAAGCAACAAGGCAGATCCAGTCCTACATCGACATGATGAAGAAGAAGATCGTCATCGACGGCCTACAGAAGAAGCTGGCAGAGTCTATAGCAAAGCAGGCTGATCAAGAAGACTTGCTAAACGAAGCTGACAACGACAAGCGTGGATTCTGGACAAAATTTTGGGGTCGTATTAACCCATTTGCAAGTGGTAAAACTAAGTTGTTAAACTTAGCATCAGACAACAAAGAAGTGTTCATCGATGTGATGAACAAGAGCATCGAGCGTGAAAAGCAGTATCAGCAGAAACTCATCGATAAGATAAAACAGCTGGAGTCTCAGCACTTCGAAATCAATGATCCGGAACCATGGAGAAACAATGGCTACAATGGCAAGGGCAATGATGGTACCATCATTAAGCCGCATAAAACAACCGGCACTCATCAAGCTACGGAAAAAGAGCGCAAGGCTAGGATGAAGGCTGCGAAGGCTGCTGCAGCCGAGGAACGCAAGCGCCAGGCTGAAGCCAAGCGCAAGCAGAAGCAAGCAGCCGATAGCATCAAGGCTGAGACCAATCAGCTGCTAGCTGACAACGCGAAAGCATACGCAGAAGGCAAGAAAACCTATCAGCAGTTCATCGACGACAGACAGAGCATCCAAATTAAGGGCTTTGCAAAGCTGAAGCAGTTGTATGGAGCTGAGAGCAATGAGTACAAGCAGTTGCTTGACAACCAGGTCAATGTTGTAAAGCAGCATGATGCTGCCATTCAAAAGATGAATGAGCAGACCATTGAGCGTGAACGCCTCCAGAAGGAGGCGAGCATCAAGGCTCAATACAATGATGCCAACTCCGCTATCTATCAGAATGATACAGCTCTCAATGAAGCCCTTTATAAGAATGATGTCGAAGCCATGAAAAAACGTCTTGCACTCTACCAAGACAGAGAGGGCAGCGAGGAGTGGCTGGATCTGAAGGCTGAGATGGAACAGGCTGAGCTCGACCACCAGCTGCAGATGCAGGAGACATACCAGAACCAGCTGAGTGAACTCCGCCAGCAGTTCGGCAAGCAAGACCTACAGGCTCAGGAAACAATGTACCTCAACGGCCTTGACAATCTCTACAAGCAGGGATTGATCAAGGAGGAGGAATATCAGCGCATGAAGCTGGAGATCTCCAAGCAGTTCGCTGCTCAGAGAGCCAGCCAGGATGCCGAGGACCATGGTGCAGGTTCCGTCCAGCGCAAGGTGGACAACAAGACAACCGAGATGGTGGACAGTGCGAGAGCTGCCGCAGGTGATTCGCAGCAGGCTGGCAATGCCAGTATTGGCGGCTACTTCACCTCGCAGATATCAAACTATCAGAACACAATGGAGAAACTGAAGGAGTTGTATGGCAACGACAAGCAGAACCATGCCGCATACATGCAGGCCAAGGCGCAGGTCACCGCCAACTTCCTCGACAACATGGTGCAGCAGACCTCTGCTGCATACAATGGCATCAACAATATTCTCTCTTCTGCATCAGCATACGCTCAGGCATGTTCTGACCTGGAGCAAGCCAAGATCAGCAAGAACTACGAGAAGCAGATTGCTGCAGCTGGCAGCAACTCGAAAAAGAAGAAAAAGTTGGAGGAGAAGCGTGACAAGGAGCTGGCAGCTGCAAAATCTAAGGCCAACAAGAAGTCAATGAAGATTGAGATCGCTCAGGCAATCGCTTCAACCGCCATGGCAGCCATCAACGCCTATTCTTCTGCAGCCAGCATTCCTGTAACTGGTTGGGTCATGGCTCCTATCGCTGCCGGCATGGCAACCGCAGCAGGTATGCTGCAGATTGCTACCATAAAAAAGCAGCACCAGGCAGAGGCCGCAGGGTACTACGAAGGTGGTTACACCGGGGGAACCCGGTACCGCAAGCAGGCTGGCATCGTCCATGAGGGTGAATTCGTGGCCAACCACAATGCGGTCAACAACACCTCCATCCGTCCAGCTCTCGACCTCATCGACAAGGCGCAAAAATCCAACACCGTTGGCTCTCTGACCGCTGAGGACATCAGCAGGGCACTCGGAGCAGGCGGTAACGCCTCCGTTGTCGCTCCCGTTGTCAACGTCAGCAACGACAACACCGAAGTGCGCCAGTCTCTGGACGGGGTCAACTCAGCAGTGAGCAGACTCAATCAGACGCTAGAGGATGGCATCGACGTGGAGCTGCCTATTGCAGGTCGCAGAGGCATCTACCGACGCCTCAAAGATTATCAGAAGATATTAGATAACAAATAGCCTATGATTACATGTATTATCAATGGCCATCGGGCATACCCGATTTCCACATCATCCATCAAGGTGACATACGCAAATCAGTATGTCACCGATGATGGTGAATATACCTATGATATCACATTCCCAATGAACATCTTGGCCAACCGGGAGATATTCAAAAATGTCTCCCGATTCGAAGTAGCCAAAAACATCGCAAAATACGATGATTGCAAGCTATATGTTGATAGCCGCATCATCATGAGCGGTGTCGGTACCATACTATCCGTGAACCAAAATGAAGTGAAATTGCAGATAGTTGGAGGCAAGTCGCGCATCAAGTTCAACGAGAAGTTGACTAAACACTACATCGATGAGCTAGATCTAGGCATCGCTGACAAGCCTGGTTATACAGTTGATAAGGGCTGGTCGCAGGGATTTAAGAACCTTCAGAAGATCAATGACATCTACAGACTTGATGATGATAAGTCGAAGTTTCTGGGAGTTGAAGGGAAATGGTGCTTCGTTCCTGTTCGGGACGAAACAAATGATATGATTGCCAATTTTGTCGGAGTTGATAAAACGAAGCAGTTCATCGGCTACAATGCACCATTTATTATGAACCTGGCAGTACAGCCAAACCTGATGCATATCTTTCGCAAGGTAGTAGAATACGAGGGATATACCCTCAAGCGCAACGACTTCGACTGCAAGCCATGGAACCTCCTGTATATCGCTTCAGCCTACAAGACGCGAGAGCTGCGCAAGGCGCTTCCTCATTGGTCGAGCTACACCTTTATTGAGGAATTCCGGAAACTCTTCAATGCTACCATAGTTTTTGACGATATACTGAAGACGTGCTCCGTTATCAATGCTTCAGAACTGACAACAACTGATTCAATCAAGATTGAACCTATGGACGAATATACTACGGACTACGATGAAGATGGATCCATCTCCACTTCATCTACAGCAAACCTGGAATACAACTTGGGAGGGTCAGCTAATAGAGGCAGCTATGAAGTGATCTCGAAAAAGGTTTTCGAGAATTTTGAGAATTTTCATAGCGAAGAGATAAGTCTGGATAGTCAATTTGTTTCAACAACATTGTTATGGTCTGAAAAAAAGAAGCGGCAGACCATTATCGAAAATTTCGGCGACTACTACATATATGTGGAAGATGAAAACGGGAAGAAAAGCTGGAAGCTTGCTGGCGTCTGGTCACCGCTCATCAGGGACAAATCTTCTGAAGACAATGTTGATCTGAATATTTCTCCTGCAGCGCAAGTCGTCGAAAATATCAATTTCAAGACGGGATGGCTTGGTGAGGATAACTACTACGAGAAGCGATGTCTTCTTTCAATACCTAATGATAAGGAGCCGGATTCAAAGGAGAGCGATGTTGATGATGACGGATTCAGCTACACATCCGTGCAGGATGCGATAGATGATGAGTCAACACTCGACAAATCCGAAGATGATCAGGAATGCATGAATATATTCTTCATCCTTCCAGGCAGAGTGCAAATTGGAGGTCCAAACCAAACAAGCCTCTCTTGGGTTGGTAATAAATCCAGATGGCCACAGTTCTTGACCGACTATCGCATCAATGCAGACTACAGATACAGCGGCATTGCAGATATCTTCTATGATTTCTACTCGCTATCACTCCGAAAGAAAAGAGAAATAGGAACGACTTGCCTGGGAAGCCTACATGATAATGGCCTCAGAATAGACAACAAGAACTGCATGGAAATCAAGTTCAAGTCAGATGAGATTCCGGATCCTTCCAAGATTTACATCATCCGCAACAAGAAATTCGTGTGCGCGAAGATTGAAATGGAGGTAAAAGATGATGCCATCGAGCCAATCTACACCGGATATTTTTATATGCAATCATAATAAATAAGGTGAGGAACAACCGTTCCCCACCTTATTATATATATTATAGGATGCCCTTATAATTCATGATATACTTATTAGCCTCCTTGATATCCTTAGGAGTATAGATGTCGGTGATGAGGATAGAGGAGTGTCTAGCCTGGTCACGAACCGACAAAACATCGGCATTCGCCTTCAGCATATTCGTGATGCCAGTGTCCTTCAGAGAATAGAACTTGTAGCGCTCTGAGAACCCTAGCGCCTTGCGCAGGTTCCTACACCAGTAGTCTCTGAATATCTTCTCACTCTTGCGAGCCTCACCTGGTGAGAACCTGTCCGAAAACAGGTAGTAGTGACTAGGGTAGGAGAAGACATTGAGGTCAATCATCAATCTAATGACATGCGAGGGCAGGGTGATGGTGGCGTCATTGCCATTCTTGGTATGCGCTCCATGGAGCGTGAGGGTCTGAGTCTGCAAATGAAAATCTCCTATCTTCAGAAATGAGAGTTCACGAGGTCTGACGAAGAGGTAGTGCAATATCTCGCAAGCGAGGAGGTAGTGCTTATTCTTCTCATAGAGATAAGCTCGTATCTGCTTCATGACATCGTCAGGAATCACGTCTCTGTCCTTCTTGTGTCTGTTCTTGATACGCCCTAACCCTTCGGTCGGGTTAGACGAGAGATAGCCTCTCTCTACCAGGTAAGAGGTGAACGACTTCAACCAGGTGAGGTAGTTGTTGCGAGTAGTGATAGTGTTGTTGCGCTCGATGAAGACATAGTCCAGGAACTTGGTGATGGTCTGTCTATCCCATTGATAGACGTAGGTCAGCGGAATGCGTTTCTCGGCCTTCCACTGCTCCAAGATATGAACTCGGCTGGAGTAGTCCACATAGGACTCCTCTCGCAAGCTATGCTCATTGCAGAGCTTGACAAGATAGTCCTTATACTTCGAGATGACATCATCCCACAGCGCATACTCCAGAGGCTGCACCGCCTCTATCCAAGGGTTCCAGCCGGAACTCAACTGCTCGGTGAGGCGCTTGATAAGGTCCTCAGCATACTTGCGCTGATTAGTCTTGCCCTTGATGTGACCGAGCATGATCTTCTTCGTCTTCAGACGGCCACTGAGAGGGTCGTAAGCTTGAAATGAAACATAACACTCTGATTTCTGATGGAAGACTGGCGTCTTCCAAGCGATGATTTGACTCATCACTTTTTCGTTTGAATTAAGAGAATAATTTTTTTTTGCCATATCTTTAATTTTCTTGCAGATATGGCCGATTAATAATCAATAAAAACCGACTTCACCGAGTTTTCACCGAGTTTTTTAGGCTCGGCACGGCTATTCCTTATGATGCTCAACAAGTTAACCCCAAATCCGTCGGGATTACTGGACTCGAACCAGCGACCTCATCGTCCCGAACGACGTGCGCTACCAACTGCGCTAAATCCCGATATCTGCTGCAAAGGTACATTAAATAATGGACAACACCAACAAAAATAGACTTTTTTATCTTTTTTTGAAAGAAATTTCCCGAAAAATTTGCAGGAACCAGAAAAAAGTATTACCTTTGCACCCGCAAATGATAAATCGCGATTTGTGAAAGTTGGTGCCATAGCTCAGTTGGTAGAGCAAAGGACTGAAAATCCTTGTGTCCCCGGTTCGATTCCTGGTGGTACCACTTAAAAAGCCGAACTTCTTCAAAGAGGTTCGGCTTTTTGGTGTTTATAAGGCTTTTGCCCTTTCAGGGCGCATAGCTATCTGGTAATGTTAACCTAGGGCGTTGCCCTAGGCTATGTTGGGGGCTTGGATTTTTGCGTCTTTTTTCTTTCTTTTCCCTTTTTCTTCGATATATTTCGGGTATTTGTCCCTTTTGTTGCTAGATTTGTCTGATATTTAGCGTGAGATTGCGGTATTCTAACCTACTTTTGCAATCGAAATCAAATAAAAAATCAAAAGAACCTGAAAACAATTAAGCAAAATGAATCACGTCTTAAGCAAAACAAAACAGAGAAGTCTCCTTCTCGTGGCATTGTTGCTCATGGGATGTTTGCAGCTTTTCGCTCAGACTCGCACCATTAAAGGTGAAGTGACAGATGCACAAAATGGTGATCCTCTTATCGGCGCTACCATTATGGTAGAAGGCGAAAAGGGGGGTACGGTTACTGATTTCGACGGTAACTTTGTTCTTCAAGTATCTTCTTCTGCCAAGAAGATCAAGGTATCTTATATAGGTTATATAGATAAGATACTGGCTATTTCTGAAAATATGAAGGTGAATCTTGAATCGGATAGCAAGGCGCTTGCCGATGTCGTGGTCATCGGTTATGGTACTGCGCGCAAGAGCGACCTGACGGGTTCCGTGGCTACGGTGAAGGCTAAGGACTTCAACAAGGGTCTCGTTTCTTCTCCAGAGCAGTTGATCAATGGTAAGGTTTCGGGTGTGCAGATCATGTCCAACAGTGGTTCTGCCTCTGCAGGTAGTACCATCCGTGTGCGTGGTGGTGCTTCTCTGAATGCCAGCAACGACCCGCTTATCGTGCTCGATGGAGTGCCATTGGAGCAGGGTGGTATCTCGGGCAACAGCAGCAACTTCCTCAGCATGATCAACCCTTCTGATATTGAGAGCATGACCGTGTTGAAGGATGCTTCTTCTACAGCCATCTATGGTTCCCGTGCATCCAATGGTGTCATCATCATCACTACCAAGAAGGGACAGCAGGGCGGTTTGAAGGTAAACTTCAATACCACCAACAGTATGCAGACCCGTGCGCAGATGGTGGATATGCTGAGCCATGATGATTTCGTGAATGTTATCAATCAGTTTGGTACCGATAACCAGAAGTCATTGCTCGGCAATGCCAATACCGATTGGAACGATGAGGTTTATCGCACCGCTTTCGGTACTGATAACAACCTCAGCTTGAGCGGAAGCTTCGGCAAGTATTTGCCTTTCCGTGTTTCTGCCGGATATTACAACCAGAGCGGTCTGGTGCGCAAGGACAATGTGGAGCGCTGGACAGGTAACGTGGTGTTGACTCCTAGTTTCTTCCAGGATCACCTGAAGTTGACCATCAACGCCAAGGGTACACTCAATAACAACTCTTTCAATAATGGTGGTGCTGTATGGGCAGCTGCCACATTCAACCCAACCATTCCTGTATATTCAGGTAATAACAGCTATGGTGGTTTCAATGAGGCTCTCGATGCTGATGGCTATCCAGTAAATGCGGGTGTGAGAAACCCTCGCGGTCTTGTAGATCTGTATGATTCAAAGAGTAAGGTAAGCCGCTTCATCGGTTCGATGGATGTGGATTACAAGGTTCATTTCCTGCCAGACCTCAAGCTTCATGCTACCATTGGTGCAGATTATGCCAAGGGTGATGGTACCATTTATGTTCCTGGCTATGCAGCTCAGTCATTCAACAAGGATGAGTCCTTGAGCGGTAGCGATTACAAGTATGGTCCTCAGAAGAACGAGAACCGCCTGCTTACCCTCTATGCCAACTATGCGAAGTATTTCGAGAATATCAAGAGCAATGTGGATCTTACTGCTGGTTACGACTATCAGTTCTGGAAGAGTACTACACCTCTTTATTATACCAAGAGTGCGGCAGGTACAACCCTTTCTACCGTGAAGGCTTCTGATTATCGTCACGTGATGTTGTCATACTACGGTCGTGTCAACTACTCCTTCGATGGAAAGTATCTCCTGACTGCTACAGTCCGTCGTGATGCGTCTTCCCGCTTCTCTAAGGATACCCGTTGGGGTACCTTCCCATCTGTAGCTTTGGGATGGACCTTGACAGAGGAGCCTTGGTTGAAGGACAACAAGGTTGTTTCTAACCTGAAGCTCCGTGCCAGCTACGGTGTTACCGGTCAGCAGGAAGGTATCGGCAACTACAACTATCTGCCGGTCTATACATCCAGTGTAACAGGTGCCGAGGCACTCATCAACGGACAGTATATTACAACTTATCGTCCTGAGGCATACGTTTCAGACCTGAAGTGGGAGACAACTACCTCCTGGAACTTCGGTCTCGACTTTGGATTCCTGAATGGTCGTATCGGTGGTGCCATCGATTTCTATACCCGCAAGACCAAGGATCTGCTGGCTTCTGTTCCTACAGCGGCAGGTACCAACTTCTCAAAGACTATCCTTACCAACGTAGGTAATGTAGATAGCAAGGGTATCGAAGTTTCCCTGAATGCAACTCCTGTCCAGACCAAGGATTGGGAGTGGAACCTGAGCTACAACTTCACCTGGCAGAACATGAAGGTGAAGAACCTTTCTCTTACCCAGGGTGGAAGTCAGACCAATGTGAAGGTAGGTCCATCTATCGATGCTTACCAGTTCCAGGTACTCTCCGAGGGATATGAGCCATATATGTTCTATGTATATCATCAGCTCTACGATTCAGAGACGGGCAAGCCGATCGAGGGCGCTTACGCAGACTTGAATGGTGATGGCGAAATCAATGATGCCGATCTCTACCGCTATCATTCTCCAGCCCCTAAGTACATCATGGGCTTGAGCACATCCCTGAGATACAAGCAGCTGACTCTCGGTATGAGCTTCCGTGCCAACATCGACAACTACGTATATAATGGCATGGGTATGAGCACTGGTGCATGGGAGACCGTGAGCTACAACAACTCACAGCTCAATAACCTCAACGCCAGCTTCCTGAAGACCGGTTTCAAGACCCGTCAGTATCTCTCTGATTACTATGTAGAGAATGCTTCGTTCCTGAAGCTCGACAACCTGAGCTTGAGCTATAACGTAGGCAAGATCAACAAGTGGGCTTCACTCACCGTATCTGCGATGGTACAGAATGTATTCACTATTACCGGTTACTCAGGCACAGACCCTGAGGTGCCAAACGGAATGGACAACTCGTTCTATCCACGTCCTCGCACCTACTCAGTAAGCCTCGGACTTCAGTTCTAACAATCAAAATTGATAACAATGAAACTTAAGAATATATTATATAGTATGATGTTGGGAACAGCAGTGCTGACCAGCGCTACCAGCTGTGTATCCGACCTCGACCAATATCCTCAGACGGAGACTACCTCTAAGGATGTTTACACCTCGCTTGCCAATTATGAGGCTGTGCTGGGTAAGATTTATGCTGCCATGGTGACCAGCGGTCAGGGTAAGGGCGGCGACAACAAGGATATGTCTTCCGTATTGAACGGCGGCAGTGGTTTCGACTACATGCGTATGTTCTTCAACCTCCAGGAGTGCGGTACTGATGAGCTTGCCTCTACCTGGCTTACAGGTGAGCAGACCACAGGCTTGAGCTATCTTTCCTGGGATGCCAACGATGCCTGGGTATCAGATATGTACTATCGCATCTATTACAACATCGCCCTCTGCAACGAGTTCCTCCGTAATGCCAATGGTGCCAGCTTCTCGGGCGAGGACGAGGTGAAGATGAAGGAGTATAAGGCAGAAGTCCGCTTCATGCGCGCCTTGTTCTACTTCCATGCCCTCGATCTCTATCGTAACATTCCGATGGTAACAGAGAATGACCCTGTGGGCAGCTACATTCCTCCTCGTTATACTCCGCAGCAGACTTTCGATTACATTGAGAGTGAGTTGAAGGATTGTGTAGGTGATATGCTTCCTGCCTCTACCTGTCCTTATGGTCAGGCTTCTCAGGGCGCAGCCTACACCCTGCTTGCCAAGCTTTATCTGAACAGCGAGGTTTATACCGGCGTTGCCAAGTATGCCGAGTGCAAGGAGGCTTGTGAGAAGGTGATGAATATGGGCTACTCTTTGGAGTCTGATTACAGCAAGCTCTTCAATGCTGATAACGACAAGCGTACCAACGAGATTATCTTCGCCTTGCCAGTAAGTGCAGAGCATACCGTAAGCTGGGGTTCTTCCACTTACTTGGTGTGTGGACAGTTGAGCATGTCGAATGCCAACCAGAATGTTGCCGACTTCGGTGTCACCAATGGCTGGAGCGAGTTCCGTCTCCGTCCGGAGTTCGTGGATAAGTTTACCCAGACCGATATTGATGGCAATGGCGACAAGCGCTGCAAGTTCTTCACCAATGGTCAGAGCAAGGATGTAACCAGCATGACCGATGAAACCACCGGTTATCTCTCAGAGAAATGGAGTAACCTGAAGGACGATGGAACAGCAGCATCTAATACTGCCAATGATGGTGTAGAAACCGACTACCCTCTCTTCCGCTTGGCAGATGTCTATCTGATGTATGCCGAGTGTGTGGCTCGTACCCAGGGGGCAAGTTGGGATCCATGGCCAGAAGGAAAGACTGATGCCGCTGATCCTGAGGTCATCGCTTCCCGCAAGCAGGGAGCCATCTATTGGATCAATCTCTTCCGTGAGCGTGCAGGTAATACCGATGTATGGGCTAATAACTTTGCCAACGATGATGAGTTCCTCCAGTTCATTCTCGATGAGCGTGCCCGTGAACTTTATCATGAGGGCTATCGCCGCACCGACCTGATTCGCTTCGGCGAGTTCACTACCAGCAAGTATATCTGGCAGTGGAAGGGTGGCACCCACGATGGACAGGCTGTTGACAGCAAGTACAACATCTATCCAATCCCTAACACCGAGCTTACCGCCAATCCAAATCTTCATAACGACAACTATTAATAGGATAAAAGAATGAAAAAGATATTTAGAAACCTGATGATGCTTCTCTGCGCACTCACCGCCCTGGTGAGTTGCGACGAGAGTGGCGACAAGATATATCTGGATGGCTTCAAGGCATCCGATCTGATGGCATCGGCCAGCGATGTGGTCCTGTCTGTTGACAATACGAAGGACATTGTACTCTCGATGGCTTGGAAGAATCCTAACTTGCTTTCGAGCGACGTGACCAAGCCTGCGGGCAACGGTGTGTTGAAAACCTATCTGCAGGCATCTCCTTCAGAGAGCTTTGCTACGGTAAAGGAGTATTCTGTAACCGATCTCTCCAAGGCTTTCACCGGTGCTGATCTCAACACCCTTGCCAAGGATTTGGGAACGACTCCGGGTCAGAGTGCGCCTCTCTATTTCCGCATCAAGAGTCTGATGGGCAACAATCTAGATGCTGCTTACAGCAATGTGTGTCAGGTGAACGTTACACCTTATATTATACACATGGACAAGATGACCATCTGGAATGCGGATAAGAACAAGGTGCTGACCTCTCTCTATTCTCCAGACGAGGATGGCATCTACGCAGGATATATGAATGCTTCTTCCTGGCTCAACTTCTGGGGCAAGGAGAATGATGGAACCATTTGGGGTAACGTAGGACAGGATGGTCATGTATACGAAATGGATAATACAGAGTCGGCATGGAACTTCTGGTTCCCTGGTCAGACTGGTATTTATTATACTGTGGTAGATACAAAGGCTAAGGAATTCAAGCCAACCTACATCAAGGCGATGCAGTTGAATGGTGAGGACATGACCTATGATGCTCCTAACTATGCCTGGACCAAGGTGATTACAACCTCTGCTGATAATACACCTATCAGTATTGTTGCTACTGGTGCAGAGTACAGCAAGGCAACCGCAACTGATGATGCTGCAGCCGTAGTCAAGACAATGAACTACACTCTTGCCGATGGCAAGATGACAGCTGCCGCAACTGCTGGCAGCGTGAACATAGCCAAGGCGGGTACTTATACTGTTACCGTGAAGGTAGGTGAGAACAGCGACCTGACTTACTCTATCGAGTCAGGCAACTAGACTGCTCCAGAGCCAGAGGCTAGCAATACTCTCTGCATGTTCAGCAAGGATGGCAACACCCTTCTTGCTGTGATGGACAAGGTGAGCGATGGTGTTTATACCTGCAAGTACAAGCCAACTTCCTGGGAGAACTTCCGCTTCATCTTCGTTGGCGAGAACAAGGACGACAAGCAGACCTGGTATGGTGCCGATGGTGAGCAGTTCAAGTTAACTTCAGGCGATGGTGCCTGGGATATCTGGTTTGGTGATGAGAATGGTGAAACTGAGTTTACGGTTACAGCCGATCTCAATACCATGACATGGAAGTATGAATAGCTTAATGAATATTCTGTGTAACCGATTGCACAGAATATTCATCAAGAGTAAGTTTCCTTATTGTAAACGAATTATTTATTTGATTATCTTTGCATTATAATAATAACTTAAAGACAGAATAACAATGAAGAATATTTTAGGAAAAGCCATATTGCTGGCTACAGCGCTCTTGTTTTCTATCACGGGCACGAGTTGCAGCAATGATGATAATACCACTCCCGAAAAGGAGAAGACATACGATATGAGTGGCTTCGCCAAGGGAGCCGATGTAAGTTGGATTACAGAGATGGAGCAGAACGGAAAGAAGTTCTATAATGCTAACGGTAAGGCTACTGAGTGCATGGCGCTTCTCCGCGACCTCGGCATGAATTCCATCCGTCTTCGTGTATGGGTAAATCCTGAGAATGGATGGAACGGAAAGAATGATGTGGTAGCAAAGGCATGGAGAGCTCAGCAGCTCGGTATGCGACTGATGATAGACTTCCACTACTCTGATACCTGGGCAGACCCATCCAAGCAGGGCGTTCCTGCTGCCTGGAAAAACTATGATTTCGAGCAGATGAAGCAGGCGGTTTCCGATCATACCAAGGATGTATTGAATGCCTTGAAGGCAAGAGGTGTCAACGTAGAGTGGGTACAGGTAGGTAACGAGACCACCGACGGCATGCTCTGGAATGATGAGGATGGCGATGCTGCACTGAAGGTGACAGGCCGTGCCTCTAAGAACATGGCTAACTTTGCCGCTTACATCAATGCCGGTTATGATGCCGTCAAGGCGGTTTATCCGGAGGCTAAGGTGATTGTGCATCTCGATAAGGGAAACAATCTGAGCCAATATACCTGGATGTTTGATGGCTTGAAGCAGAATGGAGCCAAGTGGGATGTCGTCGGTATGTCGCTCTATCCAGATTGGATTACTGACAAGACCTGGGAGCAGGTTTCTGATGACTGCCTCAGCAACATCAAGACCCTTTCCGGCAAATACAACTGCGATGTCATCATCTCAGAGATTGGTATGGTGTGGAATTCTGAGAATGCCGCTCCATTCCTCAAGAAGATGGTGGATGGCTGCAAGGCTATCTCTACCTGCGAGGGCGTGTTCTACTGGGAGCCTGAATGCAACAGCGGCTGGAACGGCTACGACAAGGGAGCCTTCGACAACAGCGGCAAGCCAACCGCTGCACTCGATGCCTTCAAGTAATCGGGTAAGTTAGCTTTCTTCGCTTCCTCTGGGAGCGATAGAAGCGAATTTTAAAATGGAATATTGTACTAACTTAGAAGAATAAGATATGATCAAGAGAAGCATTACTTTCGTGTCTCTCGCCCTGGCGTTCTCTACCATGTGCCAGGCGCAGAGCAGAAAAGTCATTAATTTGCCATCGTGGGATTTCTCCCGCGATGGCAAAGCGTGGTCTCAGGTAGCCGTGCCTCACGACTGGGCAATCGCGGGTCCTTTCGACAAGAAATGGGACCTGCAGATGGTGGCTATTGAGCAGAATGGCGAAAAGGAGAAAACCGAGAAGTCGGGACGCTCTGGAGCTCTCCCTTGGATTGGAGAGGGTATGTATAAGATGAATCTTCAGTTGCCGAAGGGCTACAAGCGTGCCGTCCTCGTATTTGATGGTGCGATGAGTCAGCCTGTGGTGAGCGTGAATGGCAAGGAGGCTGGCAGATGGGCCTACGGCTACAATGCCTTTCGCATCGACATCACACCTTACGTGCAGTTTGGCGGAAAGAAGAATCTCGTAGAGGTTCATCTCAACAATGTAGAGGAAAGCAGCCGATGGTATCCAGGTGGCGGTCTTTACCGTCCGGTTTCCGTGGAACTTTACGGTAACGAGAACTTCTCTACCTGGGATACCTTCGTGCGTACCCTGAAAGCAGACAAGCAGGAAGCCGAAGTGGAAGTGAACGCCCTGCTGGAAGGAAAGATTGGAAAGTCGGGAAAAACCGTCATCGCCTTGCTCGATGAGGCTGGTACAAAGGTTGCCGAGCAGACTATCTCTGGTGCCGCCCCAGCCATCAAGACTACCCTGAAAGTAGCAAATCCTCAGCTCTGGTCTCCGGAATCTCCTTATCTCTATCAGGTGAAGTTAACCCGATATGAAGGCAAGAAAGTGGCTGATGTCCAGACGCTGAAGACCGGTATTCGTACCATCTCGGTATCCAAGAATAATGGTTTCCAGCTCAATGGCATTACCCGCAAGATCAAGGGTGTCTGCCTGCACCACGACCTCGGTCCGTTGGGAGCTGCAGAGAACAAGGCGGCACTCATCCGCCAGATCAAGACGATGAAGGAGATGGGCTGCGACGCCATCCGTACAGCCCATAACATGCCTTCTACCATGCAGATGGAAATCTGCGACTCTCTCGGCATGATGGTAATGGCAGAGAGCTTCGATATGTGGATTTATCCTAAGTGCAAGAATGGCTATGCCAAGTTCTTCAAGGACTGGAGCGACAAGGATATCACCAACCTGGTGAAGCACCATCGCAACCATCCTAGCATCATCATGTGGAGCATCGGCAACGAGATTCCTGAGCAGTGGAGTAAGGAGGGTATGGAGATTTCCAAGCATCTGCAGGATATCTGTCATCAGTACGACCCTTCCCGCCCTGTAACCCAGGGTATGGATAGGGCTGAGGATGCCTTGAAGAGTGGATTTGCCCAGGTAATGGACGTTCCGGGCTTCAACTATCGCGCACATAAATATTATAAGAATATTGAGCAGTTGCCTCAGGGCTTCCTCCTGGGTTCAGAGACAGCATCTACCGTCAGCTCCCGTGGCGTGTATAAGTTCCCGGTTCAGGTGCGTGCCAGCAACAACAATCCATACGCCGATGGTCAGTGCTCCAGCTATGACACGGAGTATTGCTCCTGGAGTAATCTTCCGGATGATGACTGGAAGATGCAGGATGATTACAGTTGGGTGATTGGAGAGTTCGTGTGGACGGGTTACGACTATCTGGGCGAGCCGACTCCTTACGATACTTACTGGCCAAGCCGCAGCAGCTACTTTGGTATCTGCGACCTTGCCGGACTTCCAAAGGACCGATATTATATGTATCGTGCCCGCTGGAACGAGCATCAGCACACCACCCATCTTCTTCCTCACTGGAACTGGAAGGGTAGGGAAGGACAGGTTACCCCTGTATATTGCTACACCGATGGTGTGGAAGGCGAGCTTTTCGTAAATGGCAAGAGCCAGGGCAGAGTGCGCAAGGACAAGTCAAGCCGATTGGACCGCTATCGCCTCCGCTGGAACAATGTGAAGTATGAGCCAGGCGAGATTCGCGTGGTTACCTACAACCAGTATGGCGACAAGGTAGGCGAGGACGTGAAGCGTACAGCCGGCGAACCTGCGCAGATGAAGTTCAGCGTGGAGACTCCAGACCATGAGCCTATCGCCTGCATGGTGGAAGGCTGCACCGATGAGCACAACGTGCTGCTGAATGCCGATGGCAACGACCTTGCCTTCATCACCGTGAGCCTCCTGGACAAGGACGGCAATGAGTGTCCGCTCGCCGATGATGAACTTACCTTCGAGGTAAAGGGTGCCGGAACCTTCAAGGCAGCATGCAATGGTGATGCTACTTCGCTCGATTCCTTCACTCAGCCACACATGCGACTCTTCTCTGGCAAACTCGTTATTGTTGTTCAGAGCAAGGCACAGAAGGGCGACATCATCCTCACCGTAAAGGATGGCAAGCGCAATATGGAAAAGTCGCTTACGCTGCAGGCAATATAATACAAACTTATTAATGATAATTATAGATTCCCCTAGGAGAAGAAGTTCTTGCTCCTAGGGGAATTCTTCGTTCAGCGACGTTGAATGTGTGTTCAGCACTGTTGAATGTGTGTTCAGCACTGTTGAACATAGGTTCAGCAGTATTGAACGGAGATTTCTTCTAATGGTACCAACAAATTCTCCCTATTCTTTCAACAACTTCTTTCTATACTTTGAGTATCTTCTCCTTATCCTTTCATCCGTTTTCCATAGGCCTGGACGGAACTTCTCCTTATTCTATTGTTATTTTTCTCTAATAATATTTGGCATTGTCGTGAATAATGTGTATTTTTGCAGCTATGAACAAATCACTAACCGCTTTATCTAAAATAAGCATGGCGATAGCTATGCTTTTTATAACCATAGCGCTCCATGCGCAACGTTTCGTCAACACCACCCTGGATGGTGCTCAGGCAGTCTATGCCATTACCCAAGATACATCAGGAGTAGTCTGGCTGGGTACCGACAATGGTCTCTACAGTTATGATGGCTACCACGACTATCGTCATTTTGCTTCCCATACCTTTAGTCATGTCAGCATCAATGCGCTCGGCTTCGAGGGTAGCATGCTCTATCTGGCTACGGGCAATGGAATGCTGAAGTTTGATACGCAGAAGGGAATCTATGCTTCTGCGCCAGCGATGGAATCAGATGGAGACAAGGGCAGGAAAAAGGCGGCAAGGGAGTTGCGAGTGCTTGATATGAAGGGCAGGAAAGATGCCTTTGGCAACGATGTGTATGCTATCCTGCATACACAGAAGGGACTTCTGGTGGGTTCTCTCGCCGGACTCCGTCTCAACCAGCGCCAGATTCTCCTGACTCCCGGAGCACAGCCGCTGGTGAATGCCCTGGCTTACGATGCCAAGCGCCACTGTTACTGGATTGGTACCGAGGGAGCCTTGTACTGTGCCGACCAGGCTTTGCAGAACTTCTCCAAGATTGCGGCACTGGATGGAAACTCCGTGAAGTGTCTGGACGAAGACCAGGATGGCAATCTCTATATCGGTACGGATAATGGACTTTATCGCATGGCGATGAACAACAGTCTGGAGCATTTCGTTCACGACTCGCGCAATGAGGCAACCATCCCCAACAATATCGTATGGTCCTGCTATGTGGATAAGTGGCAGAATGTGTGGATCGGTACCGATCACGGACTTTCCCGTTTATCTACCCATACCTACTATCGCTTCACTTCGCTCGATAAGATTACCTTCTCGGGCGAGGGTAACTGTCTGCATGCTATCCTTCAGACCCGCAGCGGCGACTGGTGGATGGGCGGAACCAACGGCTTGATTCACTATGCAGAGGGAGTGCGCGTGCAGGGAACTGCATCTGAATATCAGAATGTGGTATGGTATAAACAGAACAATCCTTCGGCTCCTCTTGCTCACAACCGTGTGCGCAAGATTTATGAAGACAAGGAGGGGGATGTATGGATCTGTACAGACCACGGCATCAACCTCTATCAGAAGAGTACGGGAAAGTTGCTCAACTTCATCGTCTATGACAAGACCGGCAAGTATTCTACTGCCTGGGCTTATGATATTCTTCAGGATCAGATGGGCAGAATGTGGATGGCATCTTATCAGGGTGGCGTCTTCGTGCTGGACAAGCAGCGACTTCTGGCAGCCATCTCGCTCTCATCTGCTGCTACAGCCACCTGTGTGGCAGATTATCATTTCTCAGACAAGGGAAAGAACGCCCTCTCGGGCCTGCACATCGGTCAGCTGGTACTCGATGGCAAGGGATTTGTCTGGGCTTCCTCTTATGATCATCTCGACCGTATCGATACCCGTACCCTTCGCATCTCACATATTTCAGGCAATGATGCCATCAATTATCTGATGAAGTCTGACAATGGCAATGTATGGGTAGGATATAATTCCAGCGTGAAGTGCTATATGGTGAACTTGCCGATGAAGGGCAAGGAGGTGGAAAGCAAGGAATGGAAGATTGGTGCGAAGGTGGTTTCCATGTGCGATGTGGAAGGCAAGGTCTGGGTGGTGGCAGACAATATCTGCAGTGTGCTGGACCCAGGAAACAACAGTTTCCGATTCTTCATTTCGATGGAGAATCCGAACAATATCTATTATTCCAAGCTGAACCACGAAGTGGTGATGGGGGGCAATGATGGCTTCATCTCCATCCGTGCCGACCTTTCCATGCCGAAGGACGACAAGGCGCAGCTGCTCCTGGCGGGTATCGTGGTGAATGGCAGACAGACCCAGGATGCCTTGCTCGATGAGAACATAGAGGGAACACCGGGTGTTTCGCCCGTGGGACTGAAGACGCTGGTACTGAAGCATGATGAGAACAACTTCACGCTCCAACTGTCTGATTTGCCTTTTGCCGATCATCCTACCGCCGTCTATGCCTACCGTCTGGAGGGTAGCGACCACGAGTGGCACTATCTGGACAAGGGCAATCTTGACATCACTTACAATGGATTGTCGTATGGCGATTATCATCTCACCGTGCATGTGGTGGATGGCGAGGGAAATATCGGAGATGAAGTTTATCAGCTCGAAATCTCCGTTCTTCCACCATGGTATCTCACCATCTGGTGCAAGCTGTTCTATCTTACCCTCCTGATTGTGTGTATAGCCTGGGTCATCAATGCCCATTTCGTAAGAAAGCAGTTGAAGGAGGCGAAAAAGCAGAAGGAGGAAATCCTGGAGCAGGTGCAGGCGCGTATGCAGTTCTATGCCAACCTTGCCGATGAGCTGAAGAATGCTGCCGCTCACCGTTCGTTCGAGGAGGTGAATCATCTGGTAGTTTCTAATCTCGATGTGAATGCTTCCGCCGGCGATTCCGAGTCGGCAATGATTGTAAATTTCAATGGTCAGCAGACTACTCCGGAAGTTGAGATCGATGAGCTGGATAAGAAACTGCTCGATGAGATTAAGGAGACGATAGAAGAGAATATGGTGGATTCCGACTTTAACGTGTCGGTACTTCAGGAGAAGATGGGCATGGGAAACAAGCAGCTTTACCGAAAGTTGAAGGCGCTTACGGGGCAGTCTCCGGTGGAGTATATCCGTGATATGAGAATGCAGAAGGCGGCAAAATTATTGAAGGCAGGCAAGTTCAGCGTGTCGGAGGTAATGTACACAGTAGGCTTCTCTAACAGCAGCTATTTCTCCAAGTGTTTCTCCAAGGCGTTTGGAATGACCCCTACCGAGTTTATGCGTAGTTAGGAGTGAAAATGTTGCCTAAAATCATAACTTTATAGAAAAATGTTATGATTTTAGGCAAAATTCGTTATTTTATGTTTTAATCCTTGCTTAAGTTATTAAAATTTAGTAATTTTGCACCCTATATCGACGTACAGGTCCATGCGTGGACTATCAAGCACTATTGGTCTAAACTGAAAGAGGGGTATTGAGCGAAACACCTCAAGATGGGATGCAGTAATTGATTTATGTACAAGAAAGAAAAAAAATAAATATCAATTTTTAGTAAACAATTAAGAAACAAGGATGAGAAGATTAACTCTTTTACTTGTCTCTCTTGTATTGTTGTCTATCCAATCCGTATTGGCGCAGAGTTTCCGCGTCAAGGGTACCGTTGTGTCTGCTGAGGACAACGAACCGATGATTGGTGTGACGATTAAGCAAGAGGGTACATCAAATGGTGTGGTCACCGATATTGACGGTAACTATACCATCGAAATTAAAGGGGCTTCGAAAGCTACACTGGCATTTTCGTATGTCGGATGTCTGACCCAGAAGCATGTAGTCAAAGAGCAGACAAACACGCTCAACATCACCCTTGCTCCTGATTCTAAGATGATGGACGAGGTTGTCGTTGTGGCGTATGGTGTGCGAAAGAAGGGAACCATTGCGGGTTCTGTTTCTGCTGTGAAGGCAGAAAAGATTGAGAATGTTCCAGCTGCCAGCTTCGATCAGGCTTTGCAGGGACAGAGTACAGGTTTGCAGGTCATCGCCTCTTCGGGTGAGCCAAGCAAGGCTGCCACTTTCCAGATCCGTGGTACCAACTCCATCAACTCTGGTAAGGCTCCGCTCTTTATTCTGGACGGTGTGCCTATCTCCAGCTCCGATTTCAATACCTTGAGTCCTAACGACATCGAGAGTATCTCGGTATTGAAAGACGCCTCTTCTACCTCTATCTATGGTGCCCGCGCGGCAAATGGTGTGGTGGTGATTACATCGAAGCGAGGTTTGTCGATGGACAAGGCGAAGATCACGCTCCGCGCACAGTATGGTTTTTCTGAATTGGCTCAGAACAACTGGAAGATGATGAACACCGACGAGCGTATCCAGTTTGAAAAGGAAGTTGGCTTGGATGCCGGTAAGGATTACAACCTCCTTTCAAAGGTGAATGTCAACTGGCTGGATGAGGTGTTCAACGACCGCGCTCCTCTGCAGAGCTACGAACTCTCTATCAACCGTGCTACCGACCGTTTGAATTATTATGTTTCGGGTGGTTTCTACGACCAGGATGGTATTGCGCAGAATTCAACCTTCCGCCGTTACAACATCCGCACCAATGCTGATGTCAAGGCTAGCAAGTGGTTGAAGGTAGGTACCAACACCATGGCTGCTTACGAGGAAGCTCAGCAGGCTGATGATGGTAGCTATACCACCGTGACTCCTATTTCTGCATGCCGCTTCATGTTGCCTTACTGGAATCCGTATGCCAAGGATGGCAGTCTGGCTTCGCTTGCAGCAGGCAACTGGGCTGGAACCAGTGAGAACCCTATCGTCTATATGGGCAAGAATCCTATCAGAAACAAGAAGTACAAGGTGCTCTCTACCATGTATGCCGAGGTTTATCCGATAGAGAATCTGACTATCCGCACCCAGTTTGGTGCCGATTTCACTCATTCTACAGCGTTCCTCCAGTCATTCCCTAGTCTCTCTTCCAACAATGGTCAGGGTACTGCGGCACGACAGAGCAGCGACGCCATCAACCTGACAGAGACTACCACCGCCAACTATCGCTTCAGTCTGAACGATATCCATGCGTTCAACGTGATGTTGGGTCAGGAGGCAGTAAGCTATCATTCAGAGGGATTCCAGGTATATTCCAAGGGTCAGACCAGTGATCTCCTGACCAACGTATCTTCTGGTACACGTGCCAGCCGTTGGGCAGATTCATCTTCAGACTACTCTTACCTGTCGTTCTTCATGCGTGGCGAGTACAACTACAAGGAGCTTTACTACGCTGACTTCTCTCTGCGTACCGATGCTTCTTCACGTTTCGGTAAGGATCATCGCTGGG
>OOCI01000117.1_pt1 | contig 73406 bp, 57 predicted proteins | sample 1671761 | NCBI WGS metagenome assembly OOCI01 (sample SAMN06348190, study PRJEB24527) | human gut metagenome | biome: human gut; feature: ankylosing spondylitis patient; material: feces | host: Homo sapiens | place: China | collected 2015-10
GAGCATCTGACTACGGATCAGAAGGTTGCAGGTTTGAATCCTGCCGGAGTCACAAGTTTAAAAAGAGCTTTACATTACGTAAAGCTCTTTTTTTTGCATTTCTACCAGAATCAAAAACCAATTGTGTAAAAAATATAAAAATAGGGGAAAACCTACTGCGTTTTAGGGTTTTTCCCTAATTTTGCAATAGAATAAGCATTAAATTTGCAGTTAATAAAATAGATACAGAAAAAGACAATCATAAACTATAATGATTATGACGACACGGTTTTTATTTCTTTCGGTCCTCATGGGCGCAATGCCTCTTACGATGGCAGCCCAGGACGACGACCTCTATTTCACACCGAAAAAGAGTTCGAAGGATGCGCCCGTAAAAATAGATAGAGACGTATACGACAGACCGGCTTACTATTGCGGTAGCCCACGTAACGTAGACGAATACAACAGACGCGGAAAGCTGAAGAGCTATTATCAGAAGATAGGTACTGACTCGCTCGGCAACGACGTCATAGAGTTTCATGAGGGTGACGGCACGTACGGAACTGCCGACCTCGACTCCACCATAACCATCTATCCCGGCTCGGAACGCTATTACGACGAGGACTCAGACTTCGCCTACTCTCGCCGCATGGGACGATTTGACGACTTCTATTGGGATCCGGCTTTCTACGGCAGCTACTATGGTTCTCCATATTGGCGCGGTTACTATGGCTGGTACGATCCTTGGTACGACCCATGGTACGGACCATATTACACCGGATGGTACGGCAGATGGCACAACCCGTGGTTCTATGGTTACTACGGATGGGGATACCCCTATTACGGATGGGGCGGCGGATGGTATGGTCCGACATGGCACTATGCTTACAAAGGTCCTTCCGGCACACGCAACCACTCGAACGGTGGCGGACGCTTCTATGGCAACCGCAGCTCGTTCGGATCGAAGGGCGAACGCTCAAGCTTTAACAGCAACAGAAACAACAACAGCTCACGCAATGGCTTCGGTCAGCGCCGCTCTTCTTTCAATGACAACAACAACCGTTACCAGAACCAGCAGCCCACACAGCGCCCGTCTTACAACAACAACCAAGGCGGATTCGGCAGCAATCGCGGTAGCTTCGGAGGTAGCCGTGGCAGCTTCGGTGGCAGTCGCGGCAGCTTCGGTGGCGGCGGAGGATTCGGCGGCGGTAGCCGTGGCGGAGGATTCGGCAGTCGCAGATAAACAGTCAGACCACATACTCAACACATAAAGAACATATTATATTATGAAAAAGATATTTTCGCTCATGGCAGCCGCCATGCTTACTACGGCAGCCACGGCACAAGAGACATACGACAACGCCCCGCTCGCACAAAAAGACCTTAACGGTACGGCACGTTATGTGGGTATGGGTGGAGCTATGGAGGCTCTTGGTGCCGATATCTCAACGATGGGCACCAACCCTGCCGGTATCGGAATGTTCCGTCGCAGCATCATAAACGGATCGTTCGGATTCAGTTCGCAGTCGGACGCAGAGGAGTTTAACGGTGCTGACAAGACCAAGATGAGCTTCGATCAGGCAGGCTTCGTCTATTCAATGCGCTCAGGACGCTCTTCGTTCGTCAACTTCGGCTTCACATACAACAAGAGCCGCAACTTCAACCAGATTCTTACAGCAGCCGGACGCTTGAACGGAGCTTCGCAGAACAAGCTGTCTGGCATGAAGAACTATAACGGCATCTATAAGCTTCACAGCAATAAAGACGGAAAGCTCTCAAGCCCTGACGCCGCCTGCAGCCAGCTGGACTATCTGTACAGTAACGTCATTCTCGGCGACGGCAACAGCATCCTTGTTGACAAGAACGGCAACATGATTGGCGACAATACCGACGGATTCCTTATCCGTAAGGACGGCTTTTCGCCTACGTTCTATAATGCCACGGACTACAGCTTCGGCAGAGAATCGTCAGGATATATCGGAGAATACAACTTCAACATCAGCGGCAACTCAAACGACCGCTTCTATTGGGGTCTTACTTTCGGACTCTACGACGTGCATTATGACGCCACGACACGGTACACCGAGAACCTTGTGGACGGAAGCAACAGCATCGGAAGCGTAACCTTGAATGACAGAAGAAAGATTACCGGTTCTGGATTTGATGTCAAGGCAGGTATAATTTTCCGTCCTGTAGAGGAGTCGCCGTTCCGTGTAGGTCTCTACGTACACACTCCGACATGGTACGACCTTACGTCAAAGAACTATACACGCCTGGACAACAACCTGAAGAAAAACCAGGACGACCCCTCACAATCGTACGGAGCATACGACTATGGAGACATCAACGAGGCGTACGACTTTAAGTTCTACACTCCTTGGCGTTTCGGCGCAAGCATCGGACATACTGTCGGCAACTATCTGGCACTCGGCGCCACATACGAATATGCTGACTACTCCACCTCTGACATCCGCATTAACGACGGAGGAACCATTGACTATTGGGGCAACTATTATGACGAGAGCCATAGCGACGAGGCTATGAAGCAGAACATCAAGCAGTCGCTGAAGGGCGTACATACGCTGAAGCTCGGTATGGAGTTCAAGCCGGAGCGCAATTGGGCTGTACGTCTTGGATATAACTACGTTTCGCCGATGTATAATACGGAAGGCTTAAAGGATGGCACCATCGATTCGTACGGCACTTACTATAGCTCTACGACAGACTACACCAACTGGAAGGCCACGAACCGTATCACGGCTGGCGTAGGCTACAACCATAAGAACTGGACAATAGACCTCGCCTACCAGTACAGCCAGACAGACGGCGACTTCTATCCTTTCAGGAGCTATGTGGACAATGACAAGCAAGCATACGATAACGTATGCGACGCCGTTAAGGTAAGCAACAAGCGCAATCAGCTGCTGCTCACATTGGGATATAAGTTCTAAGAAGCGGCATCAGTCTTATAACTGAATTAACATAAAGAAAAGCCTTCGCCCTTGTGGTTTAATACACAGGACGAAGGCTTTTCTTGTTTTTATGCGCATTTATTATTTCTGCACGGCTAAGTTCTTATTTCTGGTCAGCCAAGCGCACGCCTTTGGCAAGGTTTTCTTTTCCTACATTCTGACACATATACGCCTTTCTGTATTCTCCACCCTTCACGCGCAGAGTGACATCACGCACATCCACCTCACCAACATTACGGAAGAACATTCCCCAACACGGGAATACGGGCCATTCGCTTGTGGGTCTGTCAACGAACCATGCCGGAAGTCCGGGGTCGTCAATTCCGTCAAATTCAAGATCGCAATGCTTTAATGTCACCTTGTCCGTAGGAGCCGTTCCCCAACTCTTCACAGAAAGAGCCATGCGAGTAACGTCACGGGCAGTCAGATTCTCCACAACTATGGTTCCGCAGGTGTTGTCCTCACCAAGAGTCACACAAAGCGGCGAGAGCACACTCTCCACCTTGTTGCGACGGATGAAGATGCGATCCATGCGTCCCGGAGCCTTTCCCCATGCGCCCGGTTCAAGATTGATGGCGTGTTCAGAACGTGTACGATGCGAAGTGATATGCTCGTATTGTCCCGGTCCGTAGATATTGCAGTCAGCCACTTCCAGGTCTGTAGAAGGCATTATCATGCGTATGCCGTTGCAGGACGAATTGAGCACGCATCGGCTTATCTTCATCTTCTCCCAATATCCTCCCGCAATGGCGTCGTCACCGGTATGAATCTGACATTTCTCTATTCTGACATCCTTACTACCACGGATATGTATGCCGTCCCATCCACCTTCTATAGTGAGATTGCTGAAAGTCGAACGGTCAAGACGATAAGCAAGGAAAGCATAATTGGCAGAACGCTTCACCTTAAAGTCACGCATCTTCATGTCATGACATCCTGCAAGAAGCAGCGTATGAGGACCACGCATGTGCTCCTCCCCAAGCGAATTGCGCACGTCGCCGCCGTCAATGCAGCCAGCACCTTCTATGCCAGCGCCTACACATCCTACAGCGAAAATCATAGCCTTCGACCATTGTGAATCCGTAGCACTATTATAATTGACAGTTCCCTGTCCGCTCTCGTAGCGCGAAAGATCGAGGTCGGTCACCAGAGACGAATAGTCGGACAAACGGCTGGAGCCGAGCAATACAGATCCTTCGTTCAGCCTCAACGTAACGCCAGAACGCAAGAATACGCTACCTGTTGTGAAGGTTCCCTTCGGCACCTCCACCACTCCACCGCCCTTGTCGGCACAGTCGCTTATGGCTGTGTTTATTGCTTTGGCATTGTTCACAGTTGTGTCATTCGGCACAGCACCATAAGAAAGAATGCTGACCACGATTGCTAACAAAAAATTCATACGATATAGGTTTATTATAAGTTTTATGATTTGTTTTGTATGACTATATAATGCAAAGACAAAATTACATATAAAAGTAGAGATATTCCGTACGACGACCCGTTTTTTTCAGCAAATCCTCTGAGGCTTCCTTTGTGATGTAGGAAGAATTCATTAAATTTGCAGAAACTAAAAAAAACAATCAAGAAACCATATCAATACCAAAATTATGATAAAACGTCTTTTAGACTTTCTCGACAAGTCGCCCGTAAATTTCCTGGCAGTAAAGAACATTGTAAGCGAACTGGAGCTTAACGGCTACCACCGTATTGACCCAAGCATGCCATTGCCCGAGCTGAAGGCTGGCGACAAGCTTTACGTCACAAAGAACGACTCGTCGGTGTACGCCTTCCGCATCGGAAGACAGCCGATTGCCGATAAAGGCTTCCACATGATTTGCGCACATAGCGACTCGCCGACATTCCGCGTAAAGCCAAACGCCGAGATGCTGTCGGAGGGAGGCATGGTAAGACTTAACACAGAGGTGTATGGCGGACCTATCATGTCGACATGGATGGACCGTCCGTTGACACTTGCCGGTCGCGTGATAGTACGTGGAGAAGACGTTATGGCTCCTGAGACCATGCTCATCCACGTGAAGCGCCCCTTGCTGCAGATAACCAATCTCGCCATCCACTTCAACCGTCAGGTGAACGACGGCGTGAAGCTGAGCAAACAGAAGGACATGCTGCCTTTGCTTGGACAGATAACCAACACGCTGGAAGCAGGCAACCTGCTCATGAACGTAATTCTCGAAGAGCTCAACAAGGAGCGTCCTGTAAGCAAAGAGGACATTCTTGACTTCGACCTTTATCTTGCTGACGCCACACCAGCATGCACATACGGCGTACACAACGAGATGATTTCGTCAGGCAGACTGGACGACCTGTCGATGTGCTTCGCCGGACTGGAGGCTCTGCTTGCCGCCAAAGACAGCGACACCACGCAGGTGCTTGCCATCTTCGACAACGAGGAGACTGGCTCACAGACCAAGCAAGGAGCTGCCAGCCCGTTCCTCGCATTCATGCTTAAGCGCATAGCCTTGGCACAGAGCAACACGGAAGAGGCTTACTATCAGGCTGTGGAGCGTGCCTTCATGATTTCAGCAGACAACGCCCACGCTTGGCATCCCAACTATCCTGAGAAATACGACCCAACAAACCATCCCGTTCTCGGCGGTGGTCCTGCCATCAAGTTCAACGCTGCACAGAAGTATGCAAGCGACGCCGTATCAGCTGCCATCTTTGCCGGTATATGCCAGAAGGCTGGAGTGCCATGCCAGAAGTTTGTCAACCATAGCGACGTAGCCGGCGGCAGCACACTCGGCAATATCCTTGCTTCCTCAATACCATTGAAGGGAGTGGACATGGGCAATGCCATACTTGCCATGCACAGTTGCCGCGAGACCGGAAGCACCAAAGACCACGAATACTGCGTCAAGGCATTCACAGAATTCTATAACCTGTAAAGAATGCAGACAGACACACTATCTATATCGCAAGACCCGATGGGAGCTGCCATACGCGACTTTCACTTGACGGGGAAAGCAGGAAGGCTACGCGTCTTGTCCTCTATGTTCGAAGAGGACGAGATGCCGGTGGCTCACCTTTTCAGAACCTTCAAGGACATGCCGCGTACCGAGCAGCGTGCCTTGGAGGAAGCTTACGGCAACGTACTGGACATCGGAGCTGGTGCCGGATGTCATGCTTTGGAACTGCAACAACGTGGTAAAAGCGTGAAGGCTATAGACATATCGCCGCTCAGTTGCGAAGTGATGGAGGAACGTGGAGTGAAGGATGTGGAATGCACGAATGTATTCAATCCGGCATTCATCGGACAATTCGACACCATCTTGCTGCTGATGAACGGCACGGGTATAGCCAGAAAACTGAGTAACCTGCCAAATCTCCTTAATCGCCTGAAACAACTAATGAGTAAGGACGGACAGATTCTGATAGACTCTTCTGACCTTAAATATATATACGAAGACGAGGACGGAGCCTTCGACATCGACCTTAACGGGCCGTATTACGGAGAGGTGGACTATCAGATGGTTTATCGTAACGTCAAGGGAGAACCTTTCGACTGGCTATATACGGACCCCACAATGCTCAAGGCTGTATGCGAACAATGCGGTCTGAAATGCGAAATAATAGAGGAAGGCGACCACTATGACTACCTCGCAAAAATAACATTAGCAATATGAACAAACGAGAATACGCAAAGGCGAACCTTGACTGGCTCGCAGAAAAAGCCAAGGAAGAGGGCGTAAATGCTCTTCCAAGAGGAATATACTATAAGGTGTTGTCGAAAGGCAACGATGACGGCAAGCACCCTACCCCACGCAGCATCGTCACGGCACACTATACAGGACGAACCATAAACGGAAAGAAATTCGACTCAAGTCGTGGCGGAGCACCACTCGCTGTCCGCCTGTGTGACCTGATAGAAGGATGGATAGTGGCAATGCAGCAGATGTGCGTCGGCGACAAATGGGAAGTGTATATCCCTGCCGATATGGGATATGGCAAGTTCTCGCAGCCAGGCATCCCCGGCGGTTCCACTCTGATATTCGAGATAGAACTGCTCGGAATTGCCTGACGCAAGCCTTTTAGCAAGGTTTAGTTACGTTTAAACTATTGACAAGGTTTAAACTTAGACAGCATATTACGAATCTCAACAGCCCGCTCTGGCGACAGGGCGGGCACACCATCCAACCTGTAACGCATACCCATCTTCTCATACTTGTAAGTTCCGAGGGTATGATAAGGTAGGATTTCTATTTTCTCCACACACTTGTAACGCCCAACATGTTCGCCAAGGCGGATAAGCCAATTGTCGTCATCCGTAACGCCGGGAACAACCACATGGCGTATCCAAGTTCTTATGCCGCGCTCCTCAAGCTTGTCCAAGAAAGCAAGGTTATTGTCCTGTTTGATACCTGTCAGCTTAGGATAAAGCTCAGTATCCATAGTCTTGACATCCAACAACACAAGATCTGTCTCGTCAAGCACGCGCAAGGCTTCTTCAGTACAGAAAGCTCCACTTGTGTCGAGTGCGGTATGCAAGCCTTCTTTATGGCAAAGACGGAAATACTCTCTCACAAACTCAGCCTGCATCAAAGGCTCGCCACCAGATACGGTAACGCCACCGTTCTTTATAAACGAACGGTAACGCAGAGCCTCATCCACAAGTTGCTGCGGTGTCATCTCATACTGACATGTCCCTTTAGGATCCCATGTATCGGGATTGTGACAATACATACAACGCAAGGGGCAACCCTGCATAAACGCCACAAAGCGCACACCGGGACCGTCAACGGTTCCAAAAGACTCTAAAGAATGAATGTGTCCTATCATGGATGCAAAGTTAACACATTACGGCGACTCTGACAAGAAACCGACAAAACTAAAAAGACATGGCATACCAACACAATCAATACAATATCGTTTGGCACGCATTTTGCATACCTTCGAATGCATGATTACACGTGCACAAAACGGAATAAACAAAAAACAACTAATAAATACACATAAAAACAATTATGGCACAAAAAGGTAATATCGGCGTAACAACCGAGAACATATTTCCAGTTATAAAGAAATTTCTCTATTCTGACCATGAGATTTTCCTGCGTGAGATGGTGTCAAACGCCGTTGACGCAACACAGAAGATGAAGACTCTTGCTGAACGCGGCGACTTCAAAGGCGAGCTTGGCGACCTTACCGTACGCGTAAGCCTCGATGCAGACAAGGGAACGCTTACCATCAGCGACCGTGGTATCGGCATGACAGAAGAAGAAATCAACAAATACATCAACCAGATTGCCTTCTCTGGCGTAACAGACTTCCTCGACAAGTATAAGGACAACGCCAATGCCATCATCGGTCACTTCGGTCTCGGCTTCTACTCTTCGTTCATGGTGAGCAAGAAGGTGGAGATCGTCACTCGCAGCTATAAGGAAGGCTCTAAGGCCATCAAGTGGAGCTGCGACGGAAGCCCTGAGTTCGATATTACGGACGCAGAGAGAGAAGACCGCGGTTCGGACATCATCCTTTACATCGATGACGACTGCAAGGAGTTCCTTGATAAGCTGAAGATTCAGGAACTGCTCAACAAGTACTGCAAGTTCATGGCTGTGCCTGTGGCTTTCGGCAAGAAGACCGAATGGAAGGACGGCAAGCAGGTTGATACTGATGAGGACAACATCATCAATAGCGTGGAGCCGCTTTGGACAAAGACCCCAAGCACTCTCAAGGACGAGGACTATAAGAACTTCTACAGAACACTCTATCCGATGCAGGACGAGCCGTTGTTCTGGATACACCTTAACGTAGACTATCCGTTCAACCTTACTGGTATACTCTACTTCCCCCGCATCAAGTCGAACATTGAGCTGCAGCGCAACAAGATACAGCTCTACTGCAACCAGGTGTTCGTAACAGACCAGGTGGAGGGCATCGTTCCTGAGTTCCTTACACTCCTCCACGGAGTTATCGACTCACCGGACATTCCTCTGAACGTAAGCCGCTCATATCTGCAGAGCGACGCCAACGTGAAGAAGATATCTAAGTATATCACGAAGAAGGTGGCAGACCGTCTGGCAAGCATCTTCAAGGAGAACCGCAAGGAATATGAGGAGAAGTGGGACGATCTCAAGATATTCATCAACTACGGTATGCTCTCGCAGGAAGACTTCTACGACCGTGCTAAGGACTTCGCCCTGCTAAAGGACGTAGACGGCAAGTACTTCACATTCGAGGAGTATCAGACTCTTATCAAGGACAACCAGACCGATAAGGACGGCAACCTCATCTATCTCTATGCCAACGACAAGGAGGCAGAATACAGCTACATAGAAGCAGCCAAGTCAAAGGGCTACAGCGTACTGCTGTTGGACGGACAGCTTGACACTCCTATGGTATCAATGCTGGAGCAGAAGCTTGAGAAGACCCGCTTCTCACGTGTAGACGCTGACATCGTGGACCGCCTCATCGTAAAGGAGGACAAGAAGGAGAGCGAACTGGCTAAGGCTGATCAGGACAACCTCTCACAGGCTTTCCGTTCACAGCTGCCGAAGGTGGAGAAGACTGAGTTCTACGTGGACGTTCAGGCTCTCGGCGAGCAGGCTCTGCCTGTGCTCATCACCCAGAGCGAGTATATGCGCCGTATGAAGGAAGCCAGCAAGTTCCAGGCAGGCATGTCATTCTACGCTCAGATGCCGGACGCTTACAACCTCGTGCTCAACAGCGACCATCCGCTTATCAAGAACGTACTCGAGAACGAGAACAAGGAATGCGCCGACCAGCTCAAGCCGGTTGTATCTGAACTCAAGGGCCTCGAGGCACGACTTGCAGCTCTCCATCAGACTCAGAACGGCAAGAAGCCTGAGGAAATCACTCAGGAGGAGAAGGACGAGGTGAAAACAACCGAACAGTCCATCGAAGAGCAGCGTACCAAGAAGAACGACATCATCGCTTCTTACGCAAAGGGCAACAACGTCATCCATCAGCTCATCGACCTTGCCTTGCTGCAGAACGGCATGCTGAAGGGTGCTGCGCTCGACTCATTCCTCAAGCGCTCTGTAGACATGATTAAGTAAAAGCGCTATCAAACGCATGAACATGTATTGAGACATACATAAACAATTAAGCCCTGTAAAGGCAAGAACAAGAAGAAAAACTCTTCACCTTGCCTTTACAGGGCTTTTTGTTTTTATTAAGCTTATTGTTTGTCCTGCTTTTGTTGCGTATCATCAAAGTCCTCTCCTTGCAGGACAGGCAGCGAGATATGATACTTTACAGCCAGAATGCGTATTATAACGACTAAAAAGAAAGCTATAATTACAGATAATGTCATATCACAACCCCACTCCACAAGACCCCAATATGCGGCGCCTCCGATGATGCTCGCCATGGCATAAATCTCCTTCTGGAATATTACGGGGACGTTATTGAGCAGCACGTCACGTATCACGCCGCCAGCCGAACCGGTCATCGTACCCATAATGATAGCCACCCAGAATGGGTAGCCACAGTCGAGGGTCTTCTGCAAACCTGCCACCGTGAACAACGCCAAGCCAAGCGTATCGAAGAAGAACCACGTATTGTCAAGACGCTTCAATGAGCGGGCAAACACAATGACGAACACCTGAGCCATAAACGTACACACGAGATATATGGACGAAGTCATCCAGAACGGCGTGACGCCAAGCAGAAGGTCGCGCAACGTACCGCCACCAATAGCGACTGCCACGCCACACACGAATCCTCCAAACCAGTCGAATCGCTTTGCCGCAGCATGACGAATGCCGGAGATGGCAAAAGCGAACGTACCCAGAAATTCTATAACATTAAGCAAAGGTCCGTACAAATCCTCTGTTGGCATCATACATTTACGACGTTTACGGGATTGCCATTAAGGAACGAACGGATATTGTTCTCCGCTATATCCATAAGTCGGAGACGAGCCTCTTTTGTAGCCCATGCCACATGCGGGGTGATATAAGCGTTGGGATGTGAGAAGAGTGGATTGTCAATAGACGGCGGCTCGCTGCACATCACATCAGCACAATAAGCGCCCAGCTGACCAGACTCCAACGCAGCAGCCACGTCCTCTTCGTTGACAAGCGGACCACGTCCTGTATTTACGAGCACAGCTCCATGATGCATCTGTGAAAGGCTCTTACTGTTAATCATCTCACGTGTGGATGGTGTAAGCGGACAATGCAGCGTTATGATGTCACACGCGCCGAACAGTCCGTCCATTGTGGTCTTCTGAATGCCGGCGGGCAAAGAAGCCGAGCCCTTGCTTGTAACAGCGAAGACATCCATGCCGAAAGCCATGGCAAGCTTAGCCACCTTCATGCCGATATGTCCCAAACCCACAATACCGATGGTCTTGCCAGCCAGTTCAACCAACGGCGTGTTCCAATAACAGAAGTCAGGGCAACGTCCCCAAACACCATCTCTCGACTCACGTGCATAATGGTCGACATGGTTTGTGACATTAAGAATATGTGCAAAAACCATCTGCGCCACGCTGTCCGTGCTGTAAGCAGGAATATTGGTAACAACGATGCCACGACGACGCGCAGCCTCCGTATCCACAACATTATAGCCAGTCGCAAGCACACCTATATAGCGTGTGTTTGTGAGTGCGTCTATCGTAGAGGCATCAAAGACCGTCTTGTTGGTCAACACTATTTCGGCATCGCCAACATGAGCGAGCACGTCATTCTTGTCAGTACGCGGATATACCGTCAGCGTACCGAACTGCTCTATCTGTTTCCAGGAGATGTCACCAGGATTGACACCCTGACCATCTAAAACTACTATTTTCATCTTTTCTTTAATTGGTTATTTATCCTGTTTGTTCTATTATTATATATCATTTAATGGGCTATTCCTCAAACCTCTTGCCCCAACAACGGAGCATCTGCTGATACGACTTCTCTTCCACGGGTGAATGCTGTGCATGCCATATACGCCTGTCTGTCAGAGCGTCGGGCATATACTGCTGCTCCACAAAGTTGCCGGGATAGTCATGCGAATATTTATATCCGTCATGATAACCGAGATTCTTCATCAACGACGTCGGAGCATTACGCAGATGCAACGGCACGGGCTGATTGCCGGTCTCGCGCACCAGAGCCAAAGCGTCGTTAATGCCGCAGTAAGCCGAATTGCTCTTCGGGCTTGTGGCAAGATAGACCACAGCCTCAGCAAGCGGAATGCGTCCTTCCGGCCATCCTATCTTCATTACGGCGTCAAAGGCGGCATTTGCCAGCAGAAGCGCATTAGGATTGGCAAGTCCGATGTCCTCAGCCGCACTTATCACAATACGTCGGGCTATGAACTGCGGATCCTCGCCAGCCTCTATCATACGAGCCATCCAGTATAAAGCCGCATCAGGATCCGAACCACGTATCGACTTTATGAAAGCCGATATGATGTCGTAATGCATATCACCACCCTTATCGTAGGCAAGAGGGTTCTGCTGAAGCCTGTCCACAACCTTATCGTCCGTGATAACCACATCATCACCACTCTCCGCCTCCACCACAAGCTCCAGGATGTTGAGAAGCTTACGTGCATCGCCACCGCTAAAACGGAGCATGGCGTCAGTCTGACGAAGCTCTATATGGCGCTTCTTGAGTTCGATGTCCGTCGACACAGCACGATGGAGCAGTTCCTCAAGGTCTTCCTTCTCAAGCGGCTTGAGCACATACACCTGACACCTTGACAGGAGCGGACGTATGACCTCAAAGGACGGATTCTCCGTAGTGGCGCCAATAAGCGTCACCACGCCACGTTCCACAGCGCCAAGCAGCGAATCCTGCTGAGACTTGCTGAAACGATGGATTTCGTCAATGAAGAGAATAGGAGAATTGCTGCTGAAGAACCGTCCGCTTTTGGCACGCTCAATGACGTCGCGCACGTCTTTCACGCCGCTCGTCACGGCGCTCAACGTATAGAACGGAGTCTGCAACTTATTGGCTATGATCTGCGCCAACGTGGTCTTTCCCACGCCCGGAGGTCCCCACAGGATGAATGAGGAAATCCGTCCTGCGTCAATCATCTTACGCAAGACAGCTCCCTCGCCCACCAAATGCTTCTGCCCGACATACTCGTCGAGAGTGCGTGGTCTTAATCTTTCTGCTAAAGGTTCACTCATATACCACACAAAATTATACAATATCTTGCAGACCCCCAAAAGAATTGGCTTAAAATAAGATTAAAGTAAAGGGCGGAATTAATATTAATTGATTACAGCTTGGTATTTTGTCTATAAAAAACTTGTAAGTTAGAAGTAAAGTATTTACTTTTGCACCACATTTATCCAGATTATAACCAAAATCATAATATGAGACAACAAAAAACTTTAACACTCAAAACGCTGACAAAAAGTAACGTATGGGAAGTTCAAGAGAACGACATTTTCAGAATGTGGGAAGCCGCATCCAAAGACGCCGATTTCAAGGACAACAGAAGACACTATTTTGACGTAGTCCGCAGTGCTTTCGAGATGGAGGAAGTCAAGATAGACCGCCCCGAGGTCATTAAGAAGTACGAGGCACGCGACTTTAAGGTTGGAATTCTCCAGAATGACGAGAACGACCACACTAAATGGGCCATCAAGAAGCGCCCCATCAAGCGTGTGACAGACCTCACTTACGAGAACATACGTCATATCTCAGCAACTACGCTCATCGAGGTTCTGGAGCGCAACTTCGGCGGCGGATGGGACTCGCTGTCGCAGAGCATTCAGGACATCATCGAGAGCGGATTCGACATCAGCACAACCACATTGCCTAAGGACCGTCTGCACAAGCCAGGAGGTATGTACGAGAAAAAGATAAACGACGGTTTCGAGGTGCTCGAGATTCCAAAGGGCGCATGGGTTGAGGCCATCTTCGCCAAGGAGAAGCCCGAAATGGAGAAGCCTGAGATGCATAAAGAGGACAGCGATTTACGCGACAAAGACTATGACGACGAGGATGACGACGAAGAAGACGACCTTCCCGACAGCAAATATGGCGACGACGAGGATGACGACGACTTCGACGAGGACAAGCTTACTGAGGAAAGCTATCGTACCACCTTCGACACAGACCCCGAGGACCTCTATCTGGAGGCTGAGGACGTAACGGACGACGACAACTAATTTTGACGGTAGAATTTATCTACATTATAATAATAAAGCGGCAAGGACAACTCTAAGAAAGAGCGTCCTTGCCGCTTTTGTTTTTGTTATATCATCATCTTCTTACCGAACTTGCAATAAGAATATCATATAGCCTTTCACATAAAGCCTAACGGCGTTATGTAACATCTATAGTTGTTTTAATTATCAATAGGGCTTGTTTTAATTGTATAAAGCGCCACTATAGAGAAACTAAAGCGCCACTATAGGGAAAGCATTACGCTTCAACTACGATCCTTCGGCACGAAGGTCTCCCACGTCTGGTCGTCATAAAAGATTCGGATTTCGGATATACGGCGTTGCGGTTTGTCACATTTCTTTACCACTACAACCTTACCTTCCTTACTGCCATTAGCCTCCATACCTGCTTCATCACTCGTCTTCTGACCGTCTGATCCGTCAGATGCCCCATAGGGGAGAGGAGCGTCATTACCATACAAAGAAGCAGACGGAGCGTCCGAGAAATCGACTGTCAAGCCATTGTCCTGACCACGCTTAGCCGACTCATTACCATGCTGATCAGCCGCTACGTCAACAGTCTTAAACATCGGTCCTACACCGAACATGAGCCAGTCAGTAGAGATATCACGGAACCTATTCTTTATGGCTTCCACTACTGATAGGGAAGGGCGGGTGCGTCCGGTGAATATGCTGCTGAGCGTCGCAGGAGCAATTTTTATATAGTCAGAAAACTCCTGTTGGGTCATCTTCTGGCTCTCCATTATTTTCTTTATACGATCCTTCATTTTTGCTTTGATTTTACGTCTTCATTGATTTTGGGGGCAAAAATGCGCCCGAAGAGGCACTTTTGCCAACATTTACAAAGGTAAAACTTTTTATTAGAACTCACAACATTTACGAATATTAATTTGCAATATCAAATCATTTAGGATTGTTTAGTTTCAGAAATTCATAGGAATTGATTCGTTTTAGAATAATGGCTTTTAGACCGTCATGTGGCTTAACCATTCTTTTAAGAACCTTATAGATAATTTAATAAAATATCCCTTCTTATTGATTTACAATCGTTTTAATTCGTATATAATAGTGTATACACAAGTCTAAAGAAGCAAAAAAGCCGCAAATCCATAGGTTTTAACTTTATTAAGGTTTAATATATACCTACAAAATACTGTGTTTCAATACATTTTACCTTTATTTGCGAATTGTATGTATATACATTTACAAATTCATAATATTATATTTTGATTTACATTTATGAATAACCAAGACTAAAACCATGCAAAACCGACATGTCCAGACGTTAATAAAACCAAATTAGCGGCGTTCGAATTTGTGTTTTAGTTTTTAATATTTACATTTCTATATGTTACTATTTATTAAATGCATATTCAGAAGAGCCGTTTTTTGCCCAAAATTGCAATACTAAAAAATTCACGACCAGAGATTTGAAAACGCGTTTTTCGTCACGTATAAAGGGGTAAAAAAAGACCTAACTCTCGTTTGTTTAGAGAATTAGGTCGAAAAATAAGGTTTCTCTTGAAGAGACAATCTAGATAAAAAAGGGGTGTCAGAAACCCGTTTTAGTGGAAAATGAAGAAGAGAAGCTCGCGCATCAGGTCGTCTTGAGACGTGTTTGGGTTGTCTATACCCTTACTTTTGGCGTCTGTCTCTCTTATTTTAGCCAGAATCTGCAGAGCTTTCATCGCCGTGTAGTTTCGCATACCGGTCAAATAGTCCTTCACACCCCACACGGATTTGAGATCAAGGAACACAGCCAGCGCCTTCTCATTGGTACGATCAGGCGAATAGAACGCCAGCAAGAGGTTCTGGAAATACGAATAGAGAAGAGGCAAGCACGAGAACAATGAACCTGCTTTCGGATTCTTGTCAAAATATTTTACTATCTGATTAGCCTTATAAACGTCGCGTCCCACGATGGCATTCCTCAACTCAAACACGTTGAAGTCCTTGCTTACCCCTATCTGGCTTTCCACTATTTCCGGTGTAATCCTGCGGTTGTCATCCGGCATCGAAATCATCACCTTGTCCAACTCAGATATCAGTCTGGACAAATCCGAACCGATATGCTCCGCTATCATTGAGGCAGACTTCGGGTCGATGGCTGTATTGCGACTCTTAAGATAGCTTTCCACAAACGCAGGCAGCTCATAGTCTCTCTTTTTCTTGCTCTCAAACACCACTCCTATCGCCTCTGCCTTGCCCACCACCTTCTTGCGACGGTCAATGGTGCCGTTCTTATAACATATCACAAGGATGGTTGAGGTCAGCGGACGCTCGAAATAGCGCTCCAAAGCATCCATCGAGCGCATATTCTGCGCTTCCTTCACAATAACCACACGATGTTGAGCCGGCAATACGGGATAACCCTTAGCCATGTTCACCACCTGTCGGTCCGTGACATCAGAGCCGAAAACTACGTCCTGATTGAAGTCGCGGTCTTCTGGTTGTAGAACATTTTCGGCTATGAAGTCGGCTATCTTGTCAATATAGTACGCTTCCTCTCCCATAAGAATATACACAGGAGCATATCTTCCTGCCTTGAGGTCACGCATGACGGATTCGAACGTCATAGTTGATTTTTTTTCTGCCATAATCAAGTATACATATTATATAATGTGAAAATGCGCAAACGACAATGTCGAAACTCGCAATTATCACATATTTTCATTAATTTTGTATGCAAAAATAATAAAATGATTCGATTAAACCTACCGACTTTCGAAATAAAGTTGTCGGGAACCAAGGAACACCCGCGAATATACGACATACTGCGACGACGCTACATAGCCCTTACACCAGAAGAATGGGTGCGCCAGCATTTCGTCCATTTCCTAACGGGTCACAAAGGCTACCCCACAGCTCTTATGGCTAACGAGATAAGCCTCAGCATAGGCAACAAGAAACTGAGGGCTGACAGCGTGCTGTACGACCGTCAGATGCAGCCTCGGATGATTATCGAATACAAGGCTCCGCATATAGAGATAACGCAGAAGGTGTTCGACCAGATAGCAGCTTACAACCTCCTGCTGCACGTCGACTATCTTGTGGTGAGCAACGGACTACAGCATTATTGCTGCCGCATGGATTATGAGAATCACAAGTATGAGTTTCTGAGGGAAATCCCTGACTACGACGAAATCACCCCTTGATAATAACAAATAATAACGACAAAATCTTAAAGCAAGTATGACAGAACAAGAAAAATTGCATGATTCTGCTGAATACAAGAAAATGCGCAGCCAACAGCTTTATTGCTTTGAAGCCCCTGAACTGATGGGAAGCATCATCCGTGCCAACGAAATATGCGCCAAACTGTCCACGATGACTTTCAACTCACCGGAATACAGAAAGATCATAGAGGAGCTGATTCCCGGATTGCCCAAGACTTCGGCAATAGTTCCTCCCTTCCATTGCGACCACGGACACGGAGTTATCATTGGCGAGCATACGTTCATCAATTATGACTGCATCATGCTCGACGGAGGAGAGATAAAGATTGGCGCTCATTGCAAGATAGGTCCGCGCTGCCAGTTCTTCACACCTCAGCACCCTATCGACTATGAAGAACGCATGCAGCCCGTGGAGACCTGTTACCCTATTAAGATAGGCGACAACTGCTGGTTGGGCGGAGGTGTAACGGTTTGTCCCGGCGTCACAATAGGCGACAGATGCATAATAGCCGCGGGTAGCGTAGTCGTACGTGACATTCCGTCAGACTGCATGGCGGCAGGCAATCCAGCTGTGGTGAAGAAGAAGCTTAAGTAGAGCCAACAGGATTATCAATACTAAACAATATCAGAAAGAAAAAAATCAGAAAGAAACATAAGATTATGGGAGTAGGAAAATGGATTGGCGGATTCTTCGGATTTATGTCCGGCGGACCGCTTGGAGCACTTGCCGGCTATGCTTTAGGCTGGCTTTTCGATAAAGGAGCAGAAGGTTTAAGTGGCGACTCCGCCTTTAATGCCGATGGCACTTACCGCAACAACTGGGACGAACATAACGGATATGGCAACAATCATCAGAATAACGGCTATTCCGCTCAACAGCAATACGAGGGACAACGCAACTCGTTCCTCTTCTCGTTGCTTGTCCTTGCCTCATACATCATCAAGGCAGACGGAAAGGTGATGCATTCCGAGATGGAGTTTGTACGCTCATTCCTCCGTCGCAACTTCGGTGAGGCTGCAGTCAGCCAAGGCGAGCAGATTCTTATGCGCCTGTTCGATCGCCAAAAGCAGATGGGTACTATGGCTTTCAAGAACACCATACGTGAGGCTTGCGCCGAAATAGCGCAGCACATGGAATATTCGCAACGACTGCAGCTCACCAATTTCCTTGTGATGATTGCCCAAGCCGACGGTAGTGTGCCTCAAAGCGAGATTGACGCCTTGCAGTTCGTAGCTGCCAGCCTCGGAATTTCGGAAGAAGACCTCGCCTCTATGCTCAACCTCTCAACGGGCAGCACCAACATAGACGCAGCATATAAAGTGCTCGGCATAACTCCCGACGCCACGGACGACGAGGTAAAGGCTGCATATCGCCGAATGGCTCTCAAACATCATCCTGACCGTGTGGCTACGCTCGGAGAGGACGTGCGCAAGGCTGCGGAAAAGAAATTCCAAGAGATAAACGCTGCAAAGGAGACCATCTACAAGGCAAGAGGACTGTAAGCGAAGGGAAAGTTAAGAACTGAGAGTTTTATTTACCAGATTTTCATATAGCATTAATAAGATGAAGATTACCGTATTCTGCTCTGCAAATGAGCATATCGATCCTGAATATTTCCGCCTGACTGAAGAACTTGGCAAGTGGATGGCAGAAAACCATCACGACCTTATATTCGGAGGAACCAACCAAGGACTGATGAACTGCGTGGCAAAGGCTGTGCATGAGGGTGGCGGACGCGTCATCGGCATAGTGCCGTCGCTCGTCGAGAAAGGCGGACGCATGTCTGATTATCTCGACGTGCATATCCCCACAGACAACCTCTCCGACCGCAAGAACCTGCTGATCGACCAATGTGACGTAGTAGTGGCATTGCCTGGTGGCGTGGGGTCGCTGGACGAGATATTCTGCGTGGCAGCATCAAAGTGCATCGGTTACCACTCAAAGAAGGTTATTCTCTATAACATGAAGGGATTCTGGAACGCCCTCATTGCGCTCATGGACGATCTCGACAAAAAGGGAATGATTCGCGGCGACTGGCACAACATGATAGAAGTGGCTAACGATTTCGAAGAACTGAAAAACTTTTTGATATGAAAACATTAAGAAAATTGACTTCCCTCGTCCTCGCCATGTTGGCATTCACGGCCAACGCTCAGGAAGGCGCATGGAACGGCGAACTTGACGTTATGGGCACCAAGCTGCCATTAGTCTTTAATTTCACCGCCAACGGATGCACCATGGACTCTCCGTCACAAAACGCAAAGGGCATTCCCGCTGAGAAGACCGTTACAGACGACGGTACGATAAAGGTAAAGGTCGGAATGATTGGGGCTACGTTCGAAGGAAAGATGGCAAACGGCGAGATAAAGGGAACCTTCACACAGAACGGTTTTCCTCTGCCGCTTACCTTAAAGCCTGGTAAAATCACAGTAAAGCGTCCGCAGACTCCCGTACCACCATTCCCCTACAAAGAGGAAAGCGTAAGTTTCACCAACGCAGGCTATACATTCAACGGCACACTCACATTACCAGAGAACTACACGAAGGACACTCCCGTGGTGCTCATGGTAACAGGTAGCGGACAGCAGAACCGCGACGAGGAAATGTTCGAGCACAAGCCATTTGCCGTAATAGCCGACGCTTTGGCTCGTCAAGGCATCGCATCCTTGCGTTACGACGACCGCGGATGGAGTGATGCAAGCGTCAAGTTCATGAATTTTACCGTAGAAGACTTCTGCCAGGATGCCGCTGCCGCCCTGCCTCTGTTGCGTAAGCGTTTCAATAAAGTTGGCGTTCTCGGTCATAGCGAGGGTGGCACCATTGCCATGATACTCGCAGCAGAAGGCAAAGCCGACTTTATCGTGTCGCTTGCAGGAATGGCTATTTCGGGTAAGGAGACGATTGTTATGCAGAATCGCCAGATTATGTCGTCGCTCAATATGCCAAAGGAAACTACCGAAACTTTCTGTAAGACTCTCAGTAAAGTTTTTGACGAGATTGCCAACGGCAAGAAAGCAAACGAAATATCAACGGACGGCGTACCTGCTACTTTGAAACCAGTTCTCACAAAGACGCTGCAACAGGTGGACAATCCGTACATACGCCACTTCCTTAACATAGACGTAAGCGAACTGTTGTCTAAGATTAAATGTCCTGTACTGGCACTTAACGGCACAAAAGACACACAGGTGGACTGCACAGCCAACACCATACAACTCGAGAGGGGGCTTACAAATTGCAAGCACACCATAAAGAAGGTGGACGGTGTCAATCATCTCTTCCAGCATTGCACGACAGGCAATGTCGTTGAATATCAGCAGATAGAGGAGACCATAGCCCCGGAGGTGCTTCAGACCGTAACGGAATGGATAAACTCCGAACTATAAAGAAAACATCTTAGTACTTAAGAATGAGAGTTATGATAAAACCCTACTATCATAACTCTCATTTTTCGTTTCTATTTATTTATCAAGCACCTATTCACCGGTATGCAATGCGAGTCCTTTATCTCGCCTATCACAATGATACTGTGCAGACTGCCTATACAGTCTATATTACCAAGCGTGTTAAGCATAAAGTCCTGATAGTCCTTCATGTCATGGGCATAAACCTTTATCAGGAAGTCGTAGTCGCCCGTGGTGTTATAGCACTCGGTTATTTGGTCAATGGTCTGCACAGTATCCATAAACTGCTGAATTAGTTCGTTCGTGTGCTGCTTCAGCCTGATGTTACACAACACTATCACGCTATGCCCCATCTTGTGATGATCCACCACAGCCGAATATCTTTTTATATAGCCCTCGCGCTCCAGACGTTTCTGACGCTCGAAGGTTGGCGACGGTGACAGATGCACACGTGCAGCAAGTTCCTTTACCGTCATGTGCGAGTTCTGCTGCAACAGTTTCAGAATCTTGATGTCTATCTCGTCAAGCGTTTCTTGATTTGCCATTATGCTTGGTTGTTTATTGTTTAATTATTTACTAAGTTGTATCCGTTTTGCAGAATAATATTCCACAAAAAGCTATATATACAATGCAAAGTTAGGAAATATTTCTGAATTATAAAGAATTTTTGGCTGTAATATTTCTTCTTCATAACTTTGCGCTCAGAAATCAGAAACGAAACAAAAAGAACAAATAAATAACAAAAAGATTATGAGCAATTCAGGAAACAAGCATTTTGATGCTGTGGGCAGTTATCTGCGCCCGGCAGAGTTGAAGGAAGCAAGAGCCAAGTTCGCCAACAACGAAATCTCAGCAGAACAGCTCCGAGCAGTTGAAGACCGCCTTATAGAGGACGTTATAAAGAAGCAGAAGGCCCATGGCCTTCATTACATCACGGACGGAGAGTTTCGCCGTAGCTACTGGCACCTCGACTTTATGTGGGGATTCGGCGGTGTGGAACACATCGAGCTTGATCATGGCTATCAGTTTCATGGTGAGGAGACCACTAAAGGTTCGCTGAAGCTTACCGGTAAGATAACAGGATCCGGCCATCCGTTCATTAAGGATTTTCTGTTTGTGAAACAGTTTGAGGATGAAGGTGTCGAGGCTAAGCTGACCATCCCAGCCCCAGCACAGTTCCTCGCCGAGCTTTTCCGTGGCGATAACTCGAAGAACACACGTGAGTTCTATCCCAATAACGAAGAACTAATCCATGACATCGCAGAAGCTTACCGCACTTTCTTCCGCGAGATCCACGCCGCCGGATGCAACACCGTACAGCTCGATGACTGCACATGGGGCATGATCGTTGACGACGACTTCTGGAAGTCGATGGCAGGCAAAGGCTTCACTCTTGAGCATGAGGCTCTGCAATATCTCACAGTAAACAATCTTGCCATTGAGGACAAGCCCGAAGGCCTCACCATTAACACTCATGTATGTCGCGGCAACTATCATTCCTGCTACGCCACAAAGGGAGCCTACGACCCTGTCGCACCTTACCTCTTCGCCAAGGAAAACGTCGACACCTACTACCTGGAATACGACGACGAGCGTTCCGGCTCTTTCGAACCGCTGAAATATGTATCAGACAATAAACGTGTAGTACTCGGACTCATCACCACAAAGTCGCCCATACTGGAAGACAAGTCCACCATTATAGCCCGCATACGCGAGGCAGAGAAATACATTCCTCTGGAACGACTCAGCCTCAGCCCACAATGCGGATTCGCCTCATGCGAGATTGGCAACAAACTCACCGAAGAAGAACAATGGGCAAAGCTCAGTCTTGTAAGAGAAATCACAGAGGAAGTGTGGGGATAAGAAAAGTCCACGCAGTTTTTTCAGAACACTTCAGCCAGATAATTGTGCTTTATCCCGTCCTTACCACGTTTAAGGAAGAGGATAAGGCGCACGTGGCTGTCTATCACTATTCCGTTTCTGACATCATCCGGCAATGCGGCGATGGAGGCAAATCCGCCTTTTATGATATTTCCTTCCGGCGTGTATTTTATAGCCGACTCAAGAGAATAGCGTATGTATTTTTCCTTCGGATTAGCATATTCCACCTTTGCCTCGTACACACCGAAAGCATTACGACCTTCGTATTTGTCCATCAACCCTACGATGGCAGCCCACTTAAAGTGGTCGCCGTTGGCTATTATCGGACAAAAGCGTACGTAGCTGCCTGCTGTTATGTTAATAGCGGAGTGAACCGACTTAAGCGCAACGAAATGGCGCGACTGCGAATCATACACGTGAATGTGTCCGTGATTCTCATCCACAAAGTCCACATACCCCACTTCCACCGAAAACACCTCGTCCACACGCTTCTGCGACAGCACGATATCGGCAGCACGCTCATTGCCTTGCTTTGAAACTCTTCTCAACACATCAAACATACGTCCGCATATCTCCCACGGACGACACGGAAACTGATGGCTGTCAGCCAAGACCTCCGATCCGTTCCTTGCCACAAGCTTCACGTAACGACGCTTCCTGCCATTGGTCTCCTTCTCTATCACCTTGGCAGCATACATACTCACAATGGCGTCACACGCTTCTTTGTTCTCCTCCGGATGATGCAGCATATACGACTGAAGGGCACGCTCCACGCGTTCTTTTAGCGACAGGTATTGCCTACCGTCCTTCCCTGTCTGCCTCCGCAAATCCTGCGGACGCAAGAAGCGGTCATACCCCCACGCCTCAAGAAACTTCGGCAGCTTGAAGTCGCTGTAAGTCTCGCTTACATTTACCGCCATACCGAGCATACACGAGTCGATAAGCGACATGCGCTTCACATGCAGCTTCATGTATGCGGCAAGCAGAGTGCGAGCCATAACGGATCCCATAGTTTTATAGTTGTGCTGTAGGTAACGGAAAATCTTCCAGTTGGTTTCGTCGGGATGGGCAGCACCGGTGGAGATGCTCTCAAGAAGCTCGTCCCATGTTACGTTCTTTGAGGTATCAGGCGTAGTCATAATATAACGAAAGTAAAGTTATTGGTTGTCAAGTTAGTAGTAAAGAAAAAAGAGAGTTGAAAGTCAGCTTTCAACCCTCTTACTTTCCAGCAACAAAACTCACACCATGAGTTTTGTCGTATGCTTTTTAGCTAAGCTTTGTTTCAGACTCTTCAGATTTCTTCGAAGCAGCAGTCTTGCGTGTTGTGGCACGCTTACGCTTCGGCTTGTCCTCAGTAGCCTCCGGAGTTTCAATCTTCACGTCAGCCAATTCCGGATCAATCATGATGCGACCGCAATACTCACACACGATCACCTTCTTGTGCATCTTGATGTCAATCTGGCGCTGAGGCGGAATCTTGTTGAAGCAACCGCCGCAGGCATCACGCTGTACGTAAACGATGCCGAGACCGTTACGTGCGTTCTTGCGGATACGCATGAAGCTTGAGAGCAGACGCGGCTCGATGGTGGCCTCCAGCTCAGTGGCCTTAGCCTTCAGCTTCTCCTCCTCCTCACGAGTCTCCTGCATGATCTCGTCCAGCTCGTTCTTCTTCTCGCTGAGAGCGCTCTGACGGTCAGCGATAAGCTCCTGTGTGTGAGCCATTTCACGCTTCTTGTCCTCTACCTTAGCATTTGCCTCCTTGATTTTCTTGTTGCAAAGCTCAATCTCAAGGCTCTGGAACTCAATCTCCTTTGTAAGAGTGTCGTACTCGCGGTTGTTGCGCACCTCATCGAGCTGTCTCTTGTAGCGCTCCACGCTTTCCTGCGCATCCTGTATCTCGCCCTGCTTCTGTGCCACAGCCTGCTCAAACTCGTTGATATCGTTCTCGATATGCTCCACACGAGTCTTCAGTCCGGCAATCTCGTCCTCGAGGTCCTGCACCTCAAGAGGGAGTTCGCCACGCAGCGCACGCTTCTCGTCAATAGCAGAGAGAGTGGTCTGAAGCTGGTAAAGGTTCTTCAGCTTTTCCTCTACCAAATTTTCTGTTTCCTTTTTTGCCATAGTGATGTATGTTGTTATTCTTTTTATTATTTAAAAGTACATTATAGGATTGGTGCATGTCTCGGCTATGAAGCATCCCACGCCCGGACATTCGCGCTCGATTATATCACGGAATATCTCGCTCGTATACTGCTCGCTCTGATAATGACCGATGACGGCTATCTGTATCTGCTGTTCACGTCCGAAAAACTCGTGATAATGCATCTCGCCTGTAAGGAATGCATCGGCGCCCGCAGCCACAGCCTCGTCCAAGAGGAACGAGCCCGAACCTCCGCACATTGCCACCGTACGTATAGGACGGCGCAACAGCTGGTTGGCCTGCACACACTCCACGCCGAATGTCTTCTTGAGCATGATGATGAAGTCGTCAGCAGCCACCGGCTCCTCAAACTCTCCCATCACTCCCGAGCCACATTCCACGCTGTCCACCTGCTTGGGCGACATGAAGCGCACGTTACGCAGCCCCATCTTCTCCGCTATCTTATAGTTCACACCACCACGGGCATTGTCCATATTGGTATGCATAGAAAGGATGACGATGTTGTTAAGAAGAGCTTTCATAACTGCCTGCTGCACATAGTCTTCGCCAGTCAGACGCGCAAGCTTACGGAAAATCAACGGATGGTGCGATACGATAAGGTTGCATCCCTTCTTTATGGCCTCATCCACAATCTGACACGTAACGTCCAGACACAATAATGCCCCTGATACTTCCGCCTCTGTCAGTCCGACTTGCAGGCCAGCATTATCCCAGCTTTCCTGCAAGGGCAGAGGCGCGAAACGTTCAAGGGCTTCAATAACTTCCTTTATTTTCACGCTTTTCAGCCTTTATGTATATATATGTATATAGATACTATATGTAATATGCTGCAAAGTTACTGCTTTTTATGCAGAAACGAAAGGAAGCACACGCTTTATTAGAATATTTTAACCCAAATGACCAATTGGGATTAAGGAGCGACATCTTACTGCATCGCTCCTTAAAATAATTTCAATTATGACATATACTTAATTCTTCCTTACAACATCCCCCACTATACTCTTAACAACATTGTCTATGCCCTCTTCCGAAGCATATAAGTGATGTTCGTGCAATATGCGCAAAGCCTCTTCTTGATTATCCGTTGGGGCTATCGAAGGCCATATGCGCTTAATGGGTGTAGGCGTTATGATGTAGCTATTAAGCGTCAGATTCTTGTGCTTCTTCACATCCTCAATATCGTTGATAGTGTGCGCAAGCTTCACCTTGTCGCAACTCAACACGTCGCCCTTTTCATGCAACATGCCATGAGGCTCAATGAAGCTTATCCATTGCTTCTTGCCTTTTACTATCCACATGATGAAATCGGGATAGAAACCCGCATTCATGAAGAAGCCCGTACCTTGCTTGCTCTTGTTGCGCAACAAATACATCTCGTATCCTTGCAGCTCTTGCGGTTGCTTATTGCAATACCTCATAATAGCGTTCAGGAATTCTGTCTCGCTCTCGTTTAGAGCTACTGGCGAAACCGGAATCTCCTGCCTCTCGCCTTTCTTCAGCGGATATGACAATAGTGGCTGATACAGATGCCTGTCAAACAATACAGCCTTGAATTTAGGAGGCAAAATTATTACCTCTCCATTCCCTGCCTCATCGTCCTCAAGTTTTCTCTTCAGCTTATCCAACTGTTGGCAAAGCAATTCGGTTTTCTGTTCAGGAAGCACCTCAAGACGATATTCCTTATCCTGCATTACATCCGACTCTTTCAGCTTGTCTACCTTTGTATTTTTGCTCAGCCATTGTTTCTTGTGCAACGTGAAGAAAGCCTTCAGGTACATCTTCAATAGCGACAACGCCATGTCGTGCCAACGCTCCACGCGCTCCTGCAGACTGCCGGCACGCAGGTATTCTTCAGAAGCATAGAGCGTGTACCACGCATCGTTCTTCCATAGCAGGTCGTTCATAGCCTCAAAGCTGATATAAATGTTGTAGAACTTCTCCTGCAACTTATATTCGCGCAGTTCCAGCCAAAGGCGCCGTTTGTTTAGCAATCTTATCTCACGATAGCTATTGGCGTCGTTCTTGAATTTTACGCTATTCTTCTTTATTAAGTTATGTTCATCCTCCTCATCGTCATCAATAGCCTTGCTCGAATTGTGATATACATTCGGATATTTGTCAAGAGTAAGCGAGAACTGATAATCGTTGTTATACTCAAGGTCAATACGAGGAAACTCTTCAAAGAATTTCTTTGTCACATTTTCCGGCTCGCGCAGATGAATGAGTTTTTTCGCCTCAATATCCACGAAGGTGGGCTTTATCTTGATGGTTATCGTCTCTGGCTTTATCTCCTCCTTCTTAATTTCATCCTCAAACTTTGACACATACTTTGAGTCCATGCCGAATATACGCAAGGTCTCCAACACCTCCACATGCTCAGGCAATCCTTCGGGCAGCTGCTCTGGCTGCAAGGCGTTGGTGCGCTTCAAGCAAAAGTCTACACCCTTCAGACGCACACCACGTCCAAATAGCTGTATAATCTCCGAACCTTTGCTCTTGCCCACATTCATAAGGCACATCGTCGACACACGCCAAGAAGACCAACCCTCGGTAAACTTCTTTGCGCCTATCAGCAAGTTGACCGTAGTTGTATCATCATTCACAGTATCAAATTGCGACACGCCTCCTGTGTAGTCGGTGGCACGTATTTCTGCGAAGCCCTGACATGCCTTCACAACATCAGCCGGCTTGCCAACGTTTATCACACCAAACGGCCGATGCTCGTTGTGAGCGGTATAGAGGGCTATCTCGCCATCTACACCACGCATGTTGTCGAGCACGAGACTGCTGCCAGCGGTATAACCGTTGAAGAGCAACTGCATCATGCCGTCGTAAATCATTTGAGCCGTGAGTTCTCTGCCTTTCAGGTAGGCGAAGTAGTTCTCAAACACATCTCTACCCTTAGCATTTGCACAACCTTCTTTAAGGAGCGAATCGATAGCTTTCACGGTCTCGCCACCCTTATTATACATCACCTTAGCCAACATCTCTACCACACGCACCACATCACTCATCAGAGCCTTGGCCTCCTGCGACGTGTCGCTTGCCGAAACGGTATGGCCTATGAATATTGCCAACGGACGTGCAATCTGCAACGGGGCTACAGCTTCTTGGTTTTCGGCATAAAGCAGTTGTTGCTCATAGAAGCCCATCAGTCCGCCCACCTCGTAGATGAACATATTGGGGTCGTCGGGCTCCACGTCGATGTTGCATGTGTCAAACTCCTTGCCGTAGCCTTCATGGTAGAAGTGGCGGTAGCTATAGTCGAAGATGGTGCTCACGCCATACTCACGCAGCAGTTTGTTGTCCGTGCCATTAGCGTTGTCTACGGCCTGCCCGAGAGTGGCTGAATATTCTATACAGAATCCGCATCGCGACAACTGGTCGCGGTAGGGTTTCTGTGTGTCGCCACCCTGGGCGTTGTGCGCCTCGTCCACCAGCACGATGTTGTTCTCTTCAAATGCCGCCACATCTACGGTTGTCGGACCATTCTCATTCTTCAGTTTCGTCACCTCTATCACTTGCACACAATCCTGCGTTGTCCATGCCGCATTGCTCTTGTTGAAAGCCAATGCAGAGAATCCGCTCTGTTTCAGCTCTTCGATGTGCTGGCGTGAGAGTCCTTCCTTAGGCGTTACGAGCAGCATGTTGTCGAAACTCTTGCGATGGTATTTCTGTGCATAGTGAAGCACCTGCTTGAGGTTGACGTGCATCATAAGCGTCTTTCCCGAACCGGTGGCACACCACACAGCCACCTTGCGCAGTTCGTCGGCTGTCACCTTTTTGCCTTTGAATGGTTGTGTGTAGTTGCCTTCTGGCATCAGGCAGAACACGGTATTGCAGTATCGTGTTATCGCTTCTGCCAGCGCGTCGGCGTCGCAGAAGTATCGGTCGAGGTAAGCCTCCATCATCAGCAGTTCTATATACTGAAAATGCTTCCAGCGCACCTTGTCCGTGCGTCCTTGGTTTATCTCCTCCGTGTGGCGCACAATGTTGCGGTCATACTCCTGCAACTCGTCGAGCGTGATGCCCGAGCCATCGTCTATCAGATTGGATAGCAAGGTGCAGAATTTCGTGCCACCGTCCTCGTTGTAGCCTTCGCTGTCAGAGCCGCCAAGCATTTGCGTCAGCTTGTCGAGCTGTCTTACTCCAAGCAGTTTTAGCATAAAGTGGTTGAGCAACAGCGAGTTTTTCAGCTCTGCCTTCACCCCAATGGTTGATGTCGATTTCTTTGCCATTTGTCAGTTATGCTTATTCGTTAGGAAACATGCGATATTCAAATTCCGTCTCTGTCTGTCTCAGCTTGCCGTCGAGAATTGTTCCGAGGGTTGTTTCGCCGTTGATATATATCTGCTTGAATGGTTTGTGGTCGACGGAGCTGAGGAAGGTCTTGACCTCATTGTCTGTCACGTGTGCCGTATTGCGCCATATTATCATGGTGCGCTTGCCTCTGCGCGTGGTGCCAATGACAACCTGCATACCTTCTGCGGGCCATAGCATCTTTTTCACGTTCATACCCAACAGATAGTTGAATGTTTCAACCACGTCGATTGTCTGCTCCGTTGTTTCGTTGCCATGTGCTATCTGCATCTTCACGCCGAACGGATTAGCCATCCAGTCGGTGTGCATCCAGTTCTGCTGCGACTGCATGTCCATCACATAGCCAATGGTGTCGGCACCAAGCTCCTCCTCATACCATGCGCCTTCCATAGGCGTGCGGTAGAGGTTGTTGAGCGTGTCCTCGTATTGCTCAAGGCGGATGTACTTGAAACAATGTGACGAGCCTTCACGAGAGACAGGCTTGCCGTCTTTCCAGTCTTTGGAATAGATGACCTTTTGGATGCGAGGTTTTGTGACACTTTCAAAATACTCACCCATCTCGCCTAATACATATCTACGCGAACCTTTGTCTTCTCTATTTAGATATATTACAGAATGAGCTGTCGTGCCAGATCCGCCAAACATATCCATGAAAATGCCATTTGATTCGCCTACCAATTTCAAGAAACGAGCAATAAGTAGATAATACTTAGGATTGTCAAACTTGTTTTTGTCTCCAAACAAATCTTTAATAAGAGCCGTAGAGACACGATTGTCCAAATAGGTAACCGTACTTGGACTTTCATATTCTGTTTCTCTTAAGAATGATTTTCTGCATGGTACGGTTTTTTCATCTTTACCGAACACCACACGGTCGTCTGCAATCTGCTCCTTCATCGTTGTTTCGATGAAACGCCATCCTCCTTTGGGCTTCTTGCAAGGCTTACCTGTCACGGGGTGCAGCACATCATAGAAGTAGCCATTTGCAGGCTTGGAGATATTGTCCGCGAAATACAGCCCACGTTTTTCACATTCACAATAATGCTTTTGTCTTCTTGCAGGGTCGGATTTAGGCAAATCATTAAACCATTGCTTCATCGCCTTAGACTGGGCCTCGTAATTGCTAGGGTATTGCTTGGCGATTTTATCATATGCAGCGTATATTCTGTCAAGTCCCTCTTTCCGTTCCATCCAGCGAATATCCGTTCCGTCCATGAATAATTTGTCGCGCATAAACACTTCGATATACTCATGGCTGATTGACATGTATTTTTGGTCGTTCTTTGAACTGCCTTCCCATATTATATCTGTCAAGAAGTTGTCATCGCCAAACACATTGCAACCGAGTTGATGCAGATTTGATTGTTCGTTTTCGTCACAACTTATCAATATCGGCGCAGTACGTTTCATCAACGGCGCAATTTTTAACAAACGGTCTTGCATCATCGACATCCATGAGCTATGCTTGAAACTATCCTTATAAATAAATTCGTTCTTCTTTGTATTATAAGGAGGGTCAAGATAAACGCCGCACACCTGCTCTTGATACTTCTCCTGCAACAGTTCCAGCGCCTGGAAGTTCTCCGAGTTCACAAGCAGTCCGTCACATTGTGCGTCGATATTCTCCATGCTCTCCAAGAGTCTATGTTTGAAGTCGTTGTTGAAGAAAGCCGTATCAAGCACAAGGTGCGGATTCTCCTTCAAGAACTGCACGGTAAGCTCCCCTGTATAGCCCTGTTTGCCAGAAGAAAACATATCGCCTTCCGTAGCCTTTATCGACTCTATGTCAAACAGACGCTTCCACTCCTCATGCTGCTCCTCGTTGGCGCATATTTCTTCGTAGAGCGATTCGGGCACACGGTCGAGCGTGATGCAGTAGTCGCTCTGCACCACAAACTTCTTCTTCAGCCACAGCTTCTTCTGGAAGTCTTCAAGTCCGGCAAGCATCTGTATAATCTCCTCGCCAACAGCCTTTATGGTCTTCGCCTCGGCAAGGGTGCGGCGGAGGTTGTTGTAGTCGAGATCAGACACGTGCATTATCTCGTTCTTCAGATAGAAGTCGAGCTCACGGCGAAGGAAGTCGCCAAGATTCTTGTGTATGAAATAGTCGCTTGAGTTCTTGGTGGTATATCGGTTGATGTGGCGACGCAGTTCCTCCGTGTCCTTGCCAGATGTGTTGGTGATAAGGTCGAGATAGTCGTCTTTATAATTAGTCAGGATGATGGCGGCAAGCTTAGCGTAGATGGCTTTGTTGAGTGTATTCTGCTCGTTGCCTTTCTTCTTCATCAGTTCGTAGGTGAAGTAGATGTGCAGCACGCCGTCCTCCTCTATCTGCACGGGCACGAAGTCGGGCTCAGGCTCCTCGCCAGGCTCACTCACGCCATCCCACAACTTGAACTTGCGTGCCCAGTCTTTCTGCTCCTTCTCGTTGTTCTTCAGCTGAACAGCATTCTTCAGCGTGAACTCCACCTCCTTACCGTTCTTCAGCTTGAAGCGGTAGTTCTTGAAAGCCTCCGATGTCTTTATGTAGTATTGGTCGGCATTTGCCCAATGGAGCTTCACCTCTTCTCCGTTGTAAGGCACGAGGTATGTGGCGTCGCCTCCATTTACATAGCGACGCTGTGAGATGAAATCGCCCTTGTCGTAGTAGCGGCTGAAGAAATCGTTGAGAGCGGTAAGAATGTGTGGCAGCATTACCGTAGGGTCGCCTGTCTCCTCCAACTGCTGGCGTAGCTCGATGATGCTCTTTTTCTTGTAGATATCGTCCATCGTCTCGCCATCCTCCTTATACACACGTATGCGGTCTTCCATCTTCTTCTTTATCTCCGCCACATTGACGCTGGCTCCTTGTTGCTCTGCAAGCAAAGCCTCTATTTTGCGACACAACGCATTCTCTTCCGACTCGTCATTGAGCCCGAAGAACGTCTCTATCTCTGCCTTCTTCTGTGCCATGATACGATAAATGCCGAAGTCGAGTTCGGCAGCATCGTCTACCATAAACATCTCACGCAAAGTCTTAACAAATGCATTTATTGTATTTTTGGTCTGTTCATTCATACGAGTTTTATTTATTCATGCAAATATATCAAAACTTTATGAGAAAAACGATTATTGTAGAAGGTTTCTTGCAATGATTCATTTTATTTGCCTTCATTTTCACCATGCAAATATTGCCAAAAGAGTAAAAATATATTACAAAACAAAAATTGATTATAGAGAATCAAAAAGCTGTTTTTATGGTTTTTCACAGCATCAAAGCCACCCTCGATAACCATCCCCAACCCCATATTGCCCTCATAGCGCCACTTTTACAGCCTAAAAGCGTTACTGTTGCAAGACAACAGTTGATGTATTAGGCGGCAAAACAAGCACTATGACACCTTAAAAGAGCCACTTTGACAAACCGTTTGTTTACGTACTTTTCCCGTAAACCACATAATCAACTGTGTATTAACGATATAGCTCCAAGCGCTCAAAACTCAAGAATTTCGCACCAAAGATTTTGCTGTGCGCTCAACTCATAGTATTGAGCATCAGGAATGCAAATATTGTCATCAGCAAAAACAAAAGGGAAATAGTTTTGCCGGCGGCAATGTAAGAAGAATAAGATGATGAGAGCACATTGCCGTTTATCGTAAACGTACCATATAAGCGATTATGCAAAGCGTTGTCAGCATCTCTGACATGCCCAACGCCAGCCAAATGCCGGTTTCGCCGAACACCATCGGAAGGAAGATGAAGCAAGGTACGAGGAAGAAGAGGCCGCGCAGCAGGGCGAACACCATAGCCGAACGAACGCGCTCCACGCTCTGAAAATAGCCTATGAGCGTGAGATTGACAATGAAAAACAAAAACGCCAGAGCCATCAGCGGGAAACCTTTGACGGCAAGAGGAAAGGCTGCCTCACTACGGTCTATGAATAACTCTACAAGCTGTTCAGGAAGGAGCATGAACGCTGCACTCGCCGACGCTCCACATACGACAGCAGCCAGCAGAGCCACACGCAACGTGGAACTGACTCGACGACCGTCACCAGTACCATAATTAAAACTGATGATCGGTTGTGCAGACTGTGCCACCGCATTGCCTATCATATACACAAAGGGAGTGTAATAGCAGGCTATTCCGAATGCGCCGATGCCAGGATCGCCCAGATAAGAACCGAATATGTAGTTGCCGATGAGAGCAAGCACCGCCATCGTACATTCTCCCATAAGGGCTGACAGTCCGATGGTGCATTGATAACCGATGTTTCGGACGGAATAGAGCAGGGAGCGACGGCTCCATTTCAGTCGGATAGGTCGCAGCTGGCGTGCCGCGAAAAGCATATACCACATGGCTATGATGCCGCCAATGGTCATACTCAACGCCGAGGCAACGGCAGCTCCCCAAAGCCCCCACCCCATATATACTATCATAAACCAGTCGAGGAAGATATTGGCTACAGCCGACACCACGTTGCACCACATGGCAAGACGCGGGCTACCGTCAAGGCGGATGACAAACAACAGCAAAGCCGCCCACACGCCGAACAACTCGCCGGGCATAAAGCCAAGCATATACTCGCGCACCAACGGCAGCAAAGCATCCGACGAACCGAGCATACGTCCTATTGCCGACGGGAACAGCATCACCAGAACGGTCATAGCCAATATCACGATTGTGGCGAATACCCAAGCCTGTGTGACATTGATGCGGGCTGCCTTGAGCTTGTGCTGCGCCATATGGATTGATGCCACTACGGAACAGCCGGCTCCCATCATCAGAGCCAGTCCTGTCACCACCATAAGAATGGGCACACAGATGTTTATGGCAGCAATGCCGTCCGCTCCCACAGCATGACCTACGAAGATGCCGTCAATGGCTGTCATCGCCGATATGCTGAGCATACCGAACAATGTAGGGAGAAAATAGCGTCCGAAAAGACGCGGGATGCTCAGCGTACTGAGATCAATGGAGTCCTTAGTTAGTTTCTCTGACATTTATTATGTTTGCAAATATATTATGCAAAGGTACCACAATAATAAGGAAACACCAAAAAAAATGAGTAATAATGAGTAATTTTGCATCGTGAAACAGAAAAGACCAATCAGACAATGAAACTCAAAACCATCAGCCAGAAGCTAAAAGGCAACCCCACAATGACCGAGGGAACTGTCTATTCCATGCTCGTGATATGCGGCATCTCGCACTTCCTTAACGACATGATACAGTCTATCATACCGTCAATATATCCCATTCTGAAGGCTAATTTCGACTTCTCTTTTGCACAGATCGGACTCATCACGCTCGTCTTTCAGATGACCTCGTCCATCCTACAACCGTTCACCGGACTGTATGCCGACCGCCATCCGCGCCCCTACGCCCTTTCCGTAGGCATGTGCTTCACGCTGACCGGCCTCCTGCTTCTTGCCTTCGCCAATAATTACCTTGCCATACTCATCGCTGTGAGCATCGTGGGCTTCGGTTCGTCCGTCTTCCACCCCACCGCCTCACGCGTAACCCAAATGGCGTCGGGCGGCAAGAAGAGTCTGGCGCAATCGATATTCCAGGTTGGAGGCAATGGCGGATCTGCACTCGGACCGCTGCTTGCTGCCATAATCATCCTTCCTTACGGACAACACTCCATTTCGTGGTTTGCCTTGGCTGCTCTGCTTGCAGCCCTGATAATGATAAGGCTCGGAGCATGGTATAAGGCAAGGCTGAAGTATATTGTGAAGCATCCGCAGAAAACGCCGGAGCTGAACACCAACATCTCAAAGCGAGCCAAATACGGAGCTTTGGCTATACTCATTCTCCTCGTATTCTCTAAGTATTTCTACACTTCGTGCATCACGAGCTACTTCACGTTCTTCCTCATTGACAAGTTCGGCGTGTCGGTAAGGGCATCGCAGCTGTTCCTATTCGTGTTCCTCGCAGCCTTTGCCATCGGAACCGTAGCAGGAGGCATGCTCGGCGACCGATTCGGACGTAAATACGTCATCTGGTTCTCCATCCTCGGAGCAGCCCCATTCGCTCTTGCCATGCCTTACGTGGGTCTGACATGGACTATAGTCTGCTGTTTCCTCTCTGGACTTATTATCGCATCTGCGTTCTCGTCTATCGTGGTTTACGCCACCGACCTCATGCCTGACAAAGTGGGCATGATAGCCGGCGTATTTTTCGGTCTGATGTTCGGACTGGGCGGACTGGGTTCGGCTTTCTTCGGATGGCTGGCTGACAAGACAAGCATTGAGTTCATATTCCAAGTAAGCGCTTTCCTGCCGCTGTTAGGAATCATAGCCGGACTGCTGCCTAATACGCAGAAGACAAAATAGCCATTTTATCGCCACAAATAAAAACAAAAAACGGTCAGGCAAAAAGTAAACATAACCTTTGCCTGACCGTTTTTTTCATATCACTCCTTATTTATAATCCTATCGGCACAACAACTTTGAATGTAAAGTTGCGACCCATATTAAACACTCCCATTCTGCCCGTAGCCTTATTCACGTCAAGATATTTCAGTCGGCTTAGATGACTCTGATAAGCACGGTCGGTGATGTTCTCACACGAAACATACAGCGAAGCAATGCGCTTGCCGTGGCTTTTTATGTCGGTTCCTGCATACATATTTAATAATGTATATGATGGTGTGGCTGTCTCCGTACCGCCGGCTGCATAATAATGGTTCTGACGAAGATTGCAGTCAACGGCAAACTTCACGTACATATTGTCGAACGTGCGTCCATCGCAAACAATCTCGTAACGCACATCCCCTTGCCAACGAGGAGCAGGAGTGAACGGCAGATACTTTGCATCGTGTGGCTGACCGAGTTGCACGGCATCCACATAAGCGAAACTATTGCCTATGTGCAAGCGCTCAAACGGATGGACATCCACATGCACTTCACCACCCATCAGACGGGCATCTCCCGAGGTGAACCGGTAGGTGTCGGAGCCGTCTGTAACGACCGGCGTGCCATCGGCATCGGTGAGACGCGTGCTGAAGATATAGTTGCTGATGCGATTGGCGAAGAGCGAAAGCTCGGCAGACACAATCTCCGAAGAATAGTCGAGTCCGAGATCGAGCTGCCAACTTTGTTCCGGCTTTAAAGCCGTATTGCCAATCTCATAACGCTGTGTACCCTCATGCTCGCCGTTAGAAGCAAGTTCACTGATGTTTGGCGCACGGAATCCGCACGACGCATTCAGCTTGATATTAAAGTTCGGCAGCAGTTCGTAAGCCATTCCTAAACTGCCCGAGAACCCGTCGAACCCACGGCTGAAAGCCTTGAAGCGCTCCACGACGCCGCCATCCTCTTCATCTTCCAAGAGATTATCGCCATGCAGATGACGATGGTCATAACGCACACCACCACTAAGATTCAGCTTATCAACATTGCACGTGGCTGTGGCAAACAAGCCATAGTCGAAGAGGCTATAATCGGGGATGAGAAACTCTGTGCCCTTATTGACAGACCGTTGCCACATACCGTTCAGTCCAGCGGCAATTTTCCACGAACCCAACAATGGCGATGTGTAGTGCAAATCATAGTTGACAGTATGGAGCATTAGGTCGAGCCCGCATTCATCGCGCTTCTCCTCATATTCCTGTCTGCGGTTCTGCTGGTAAGCAGCAAGCAACTTTATGTTGCCTTCACCCACATACCACATATTGTCAAGGACAGCCTTGTAGTGATGTATCTGCTGGAACGGCAGAGAACGACCATAACTCTTAAGATTGAAGCCGTCAGGAATCTCAAGTCTGCCCGTCTCTTCATCACGTTCTCCCTCAACTATTCCTGGTGTAAGATGATAATAGTCGAGCGTAAGATGAGTGTGTCCGACACGATGATTCCAGCCAAGCATCTGCACGAACGACTGCTCACGGAAAGCAGAGCCATACACATAACCATCGTAACGGTTCTTATATGCATGCGCCATCTTGCCACTGTAGCGAGTATTCCACACAAAGCCACGCTTATTGCCAGCGAAATTAAGTGAATAGTCGAAGAGTCCGTTGTTGGTCTGATAACCGCTCATTATGTTGCCGCTCATCTCTCCCATTGGAAGTACCGGTGCGCTATTGAAAACTATCACACCTGCCAAAGCGTCCGAGCCATACATCAGACTGGCAGGACCTTTAAGTATTTCGACAGAGTGAACCGACGCTGCGTCTATCTCAACTCCGTGCTCATCGCCCCACTGCTGACCTTCCTGACGCACACCGTCGTTTACCACCACTACACGATTATATCCCATTCCGCGTATAACGGGCTTTGAGATGCCGCTGCCTGTGGTTATCTGTGACACGCCCGGCTGATGACTGATGGCGTCTATGATATTTGTGGAAGGCTGTGCTTCAAGTTGGCGAGACGATACGATGCTTATAGGAGCTGCCGACGTTCCGAGTTTCTGATGTCCTGTAAGTCCTGTGACCACCACTTCGTTTAGCTTCACATTGGTTTCGGTCATTGGCTGATGGCGAGTGGTGTCTGCTTCTTCGGTTATAGCCATAACTGGGGCTGTTGCCGACGAGCATACGCCCATCAGCAATAACGATTTATATATATTGTTCATTTATTTGTTTCCTTATTGTTGTTTGTCTCAAAAAAACACATGGGGTGACCATCAACAATAAGGCGGAGCTCTTGTGCTCCTTACGCCCACAATCAGCAGACATGGCTTTGGACATGACCGCTGCATGGTGAGCCTCCTCATCACAGCAAAGACAGCCAGCACAATCAAAGTAGGCACAAGATAAGACGTGCTATGAAGCTGACATAGCAGACAGTCGTGCGTAAATGAATGTGTGGAGGCAATGTGTCCACTGTGATGAACATGATGCATACAGTCCTGACAATAGGACGCAACGACATCGTCTTCCACCTTCTCATGATGGTGGAAGCTTATCGCCACCAACATTGGCAAATACACCAATATCAGCAGCCAAGCCAAACGTCTATGCCTTCTGTTAACTGTACGCATTCTGAAATCAATTTTGTCATCAGACTGCTAAACATAGCAGCCGAATATACAAATTATCTATACAAAGGTATATTATTTATACTAAATATCAGATATTATTACTGTTAAATAATCAATAAAACTTAGATTAACTGACATTTTAACACAACAATATGACAAATTTGGTTAAAATGTCAGACTTGACAATATTCCTATCTGATGGCACATAAGTTGCGTTATGGCATAATGAAAGCCGGAAGCAATCAAGGCAGACGGCAAAACAATTAAACATTGGAGGTAATACATTATGTTAGTAGTTCGCAGAAATAACAGTTCAAATTGGTTGAACGATTGGTTAGATAACACATTGTTTAACACAGAGGCTACATCACAGGTAAGAACAACCGCTCCGGCTATCAATGTCAAGGAGACTTGTGAAGAATATATCATGGAAGTAGCTGTTCCTGGTCTGAAGAAGGAATGGGTAAGAATAAACCTTACCAATGAAGGCCTGCTCCACATGGCCATTGAGAACAAGATGGAGCACAAGGAGGAAGAAAGAGAATGTGGTTGCAGAAGAGACAGACACGAGCGCTATCTGCGTCATGAATTCTCATACGGCAACTATGAACAGAGCTACACTCTTCCTGACGACGTGGAGCGCGACCATATCTCAGCAAGCGTTGCCGATGGCATACTTACCATCGTAATTCCGAAGATAACGCCAGAGAAGGAAGCTAAGGTTATGAAGAACATTGAAGTGAAATAACAATAACGATTTGCAGGATAACAAACGCAAAAAGGTTGGTTGCGAGCAATAGGCTTACAACCAACCTTTTTTTGTTTAAGTTTTACATAAAAAATAATCAACATTTCTCTTTGTCATTCCAAACATTTGACATATCTTTGCAATATCAAAATGATATCACTAAACAATCACATGTATAACCATTAAAAAGTAAGATTATGGAGAACAAGGAGTTTCAGTTTAAAGGTATGACCATGAATGGTTTTGCCATGCTTTTCGTCAACATCATGTTGACAGTATTGAGCGCAGCGATTATTGTTACTGGCTTCATACAGAATCTGAATGACACATTGACAGGATTGATCGTAGGCTTCGGTTTTGCCGTATTCGCCGTAACACTCTTCATTTGGGCAGGCTTCGTGATGCTCGAACCGGGCGAGGCACGTGTGATGATGTTCTTCGGAAAATACAAAGGCACGTACACCAAGGTGGGCTACTCATGGGTGCACCCTTTCATCAACACCAAGAAGCTGTCTCTTCGTGCCCGCAACCTTGACGCAGAACCTATCAAGGTGAATGACAAGACGGGCAATCCGATTATGATAGGACTGGTGCTCGTGTGGAAGCTAAAGGATACATACAAGGCTATGTTTGAGATTGACTCGCAGACAATGGCACAGAGCGGAACAGCACAGCAGATCGGAACAAGCGTGTCGAACGTGATGCTCGCCTTCGAGAACTTTGTCAAGACACAAAGTGACGCAGCACTTCGTCAGGTGGCAGGACTCTATGCCTATGACAACAACGAGTCGGGCAAGGCGGAACTTACTCTGCGCGACAGTGCCGACGAGATAAACAAGCAGCTTGAAGAGAAACTTGACGAGCGTCTGAGCATGGCAGGCATAGAGGTGGTAGAGGCACGCATCAACTATCTTGCCTATGCACCAGAGATTGCCGCCGTGATGCTTCGCCGCCAGCAGGCTGACGCCATCATCTCTGCACGCGAGAAGATTGTGGAGGGTGCCGTGTCTATGGTGAAAATGGCTCTTGACAAGCTAAGTAGCGAAGAAATCGTAGATCTTGACGACGACAAGAAGGCTGCCATGGTGAGCAACTTGCTCGTTGTGCTTTGCGGTGACGATTCGGCTCAGCCTGTTGTCAACGCCGGAACTCTAAACCATTAAACCGTATGGCAAAAAAGGAAACCGGAACTAAGAGTTTCGTTCTGCGCGTGGATTCCGAGACGATGGACGCCATTGAAGCGTGGGCTGCTGACGAATTCCGCAGCATCAACGGACAACTGCAATGGATTATCGCCGAGGCTCTGCGCAAGAGCGGACGAATGCCCAAGAAACGACAAACGAAAAATCCTCCACAACTATGAATACAAACTTTAATCACTTCTGCGATTCGTCCAATGACGAGCAAGAATATCCAAAAATCCGGCTGCAACGCACATTGACCAATACTTTCTTTGAGATAATCATTGGTTTGCTATTACTCATTCTTTGGGGAGGAATTGTTTATAAGTTGGCTATATCGAATGGTGAACCAATCCCCACTCACATTGACTTCTCAGGCAAGGCTGACAGCTTTGAGAGTCCCTACTGGCTGTTACTTGTAGGTGGCTTCTGCACCGCTTTGGCAGTATTCTATATGTATGTCGCTTACCGTCCCAATTATCTGATTGAAATGAACTTACGAATCACAAACATGCGACAGATAAAGATACTGGTTTACTGGGCATATATCTTCACAATAGAATTGATATCAATAGGCATCGCGCTGACATTTTTCTGTCTTGGAAGCCTCACACTATTCTTGAAGATAATGGCGTTTATCATAATACTCACGTCCTTGGTAACAATCATAGCTGTAAGAATGGCTAAATAGCCCTATTGAAGAACTATTGAGCCGCTATGATGAAACATAAAGGAAGAACAAAGAAAAAGGTTGGTTGCGAGCAATATGCTTACAACCAACCTTTTTCGTATATATCACGTTTTATTTCTTTACCACAAATACGCGTGTCTCGTGCGGCATTACGCGTCCCTTCCACTTTGATGCGTTACGGGCTACGTCCTTATGCTGCCACACGTCGCGTACGGTGTATTTGCCAGCAAAACCGAGAGAAGCAAAGTCAGCTGTAAGAGTGAGCGGTTTTTCGGAAGTGTTGAGCAAAGCAACGGCGTGAGAGCCATCAGCAAGCGGACGAACGAAGATCTGATAGTTGTCGTTCATTACCTTGCGCTCGGCGGCCTTACCAAGCACATCCTGATTGATGGCGATAATCTCCGGATTGAGCAGTATGCGGCGATCGTCCTCAGACGCCTTGCGCAAGTCATTGGTCATGGCGAGAGGAGAAGCCATCATACACCACATACTCATCTGTGTCTGATATTCGGTCTGGGTGCAGCCCACTCCACCGAGATCGCTCGAAGGACCGCCCGTGCCATTGAGTCCTACGACAAGCATGTCCATGTCGGGCCATTGTCCCGGACGCACATACTTGGCAAGCGGAGCTGTGACGTTGACAATATCAATGATGCCCATACCACCTTCCTTCACGATGTCTTTCCACATATCGCGGACGTCATAGGAGGTACGCCAGAGCTGACCGCCAACTTCCTCACACCATTCCTCACACTGGCGCTGTCCCCACTCGCAGATGCCAAGCACTATGTCGCGACCCGAATTCTGCAAGGCATTGGCCATGGTACGATAACGATGACGAGCTGTGGCGCTGTCCTCAGGAGCATTGCAGTAATCATACTTAAGATAATCAATGCCCCATGAAGCAAATGTTCGTGCGTCCTGCTCCTCAAAGCCAAGACTTGCGGTCCAACCGCCACACGTAAGCTGGGCTGCATCAGAATAGATGCCAAGCTTAAGCCCCTTAGAATGAACGTAGTCGGCAAGGGCCTTCATGCCATTAGGGAACTTCTCAGGATCGGGAATGATGTTATTCTGACGATCGCGACCACCCTGCCAAAGGTCGTCAATAAAGATATATTCGTAGCCGGCATCACGGAAGCCACCTTCCACCATAGCGTCGGCAGTCTCACGAATAAGCTGTTCGTTGATGTTGCCTTGAAAGAGATTCCATGTCATCCAGCCCATTGGAGGCTTTGGAGTAAGTTGATTACGCGGAGTCTGTGCAGAGGCAAAAAGAGAAGACAGCAGTAACGCTGCCGATAAAAATAAAGACTTGTTCATAGATATATAATATTTGTTGTTTTAGTAGATAGCGGTTCTTAATGAATGCAAAGTTACTAATAAATATTCAAAAACATAAGCTTACGAACCATAATACGCCCGAAAAGCGTTATCTTTGCCATATCGGAAACATATATAAAAACAGACAACAACATGCATAACATCACATTCTTTGAAGCTACAGAACCGAAGGAGGCTTATCGTTCTGCCGTAAACAACTTGCTGACACAACTATCGCAGAATGCCAAACCCATGACCATTGACGAAATGACGTATATGGCAACTTGCAACGAAAGCCACCTGTTCTTTCTTTGCATTGACAATAAAATCATCGGAATGTCCACGCTTGCCGTCTACAGGTCGCCCATAGGCTGCAAGGTATGGATAGAAGATGTGGTAGTGGACAAAGATTATCGCGGTCAGGGACTCGGACGTACGCTTATAGAAAGGACAATAAAGGAGGCAAAGAGATTTGCCCCCTGTTCACTTCTGCTAACGTCACGCCCGTCACGCATCGAAGCAAATTCGCTCTACCAAAGCATTGGGTTCGGGAAAAGAGAAACCAATGTATATAAAATGGATATAATCTGAGGAGCCAAAACTTATCACGGGTTAAGGATATCCAGTATTTCCGAGAAATGGGAAATACGCCAAAGGCGCTCATGCTCAAACTCTTCAGTGGTTTCATGCGCCCAGTTGGTGTGGAACGGTATATGGGCGGCATAAGCTCCGATGGCAAGCGCAGGAGCTATGTCGCTCTTGAAACTGTTGCCAACCATAAGAAGTTGGTCCGGATTAACGGCAAGCTGAGAACATAATGCATGGTAAGCTTCCGGTGTCTTGTCGCTAACGATGCTGACAACATCAAAGAAGCGGAGCAGACCAGAGCGGCGCAACTTATTCTCCTGATCCATCAGTTCACCTTTTGTAAATACAGCAAGGCGGTAACGACGGAATCCATCGGCACGTTTAATGCCGTGAAGATGACTAAGAGTCTGCTCCACACCGTCAAGCGGGGAAGCGTCAACATGAAGCAGACGCTTGCCCAATTTCACTATTTCGCCAATAACACGAGCCTCTACCCTACCTTCGCTAACCTTGACGGCATTCTCTACGAGCGAGATAATAAAAGCCTTGCAGCCATATCCGAGGTCTGCCATATTGGACATCTCCTTCTCAAAAAGGCTTGCGGTGATTTTTTCGCTATCACCGAACGGAGCCAGAAGCTGACAATACTCTCTCTCTACATCAAGGAAATGGTTCTGTAATGCCCACAGCGTATCGTCAGCATCGAAAGCAACGGCACGTATATTACTGGTTTTCATAGCACTAACACTGCCATTCATTACAGATTCCATTCTGATACGTCACACTTTGCCTCCACCTTCTTCTCTATGTCGTCAGGAAGTGATGGGAAGAAATCAATACCTGTGATTCGTTCCACTTCGTCCACAGAATTGGCATAGTCGCCCTTAGGACGATTGCCGTCAGCATTCTTATAGATAAAGCCAATGGCCTTCGGAGACGGATTCATACACAGCACCACCTTGAAGAAAGCATCAGGAACAGCCACCTTATTCTTGCCAATCGTCTTTGAGCTTTTCTTATAGAATATAGGACCACATACTATATATATATCGCCGTATTGCTTTGCCCACTTGCGGCATGCCTGCTCCATCTCGTTCCAGTCTCCACGATTGAGCGACGGAGCCTGTGGACAAACGTTGGTGAAGAGGAACGAGTCGTCCATTGCCTCACTACTCCACTTGTTATCACCAGCCGGACACATATGTCCGCGGTCATATCCGGAACGCACATAATCGAAATCCACCGCTCTTGGCTCCGGAACCTCAAGGTCTTCATGGAATTTAGATTCAGCTCGTTTTGCGTTTCCAGAAAGATTGGCTGCGGTAAGATGCCACGCCACCCAGTTGGGCACACGACGGTCAGAGTTATATGAAACTGTATAACCAGTACGCTTAAGCACCATCTCAGGCGCTTTCTTCAAAGGAGCGGGTACTTCAATTCCTTCAATAGAAACCTTCGATGACGTTTCCTTATTAACCGTTGCTTCATTGGAGCTATTGCCATTGTCCTTCTTTGCTATCTCGCTCTCATAAATCTTACGGCCTTCAGCCAAACCTGCCTTCAAGCCCTTCGCATCGCAGGCACACATTGACAGGCACAGGAATGCTGCCGCCAATACATTAAAAAACTTCTTATTCATCATTATCCTATTAATGATATCATTTATTGTTCTGTTGATTCTTTATTTTCCGTCCGATTTACGACATCTGGTTTTATGTTTTTTATACGACCATAAACGTCCAATACAAAACGACGTGCCGCTACGAGCGTCACCCAAGCAGCGATAACGCTTGCTGACATCATCGCTGCCACTAACACAGCCTGCATTGCTGCTGCCTGCAACACATCAAAACCGCACATCATCATTGCCAACATTACGAAAGGTACTATGCCTACTGCCATGCCAGCCATCCTTGATATCTCCTTGACAAGAACGGCATGCAGGGAGCGTCGTACAAGATAATACATGGCTTCGGAATGGGTGGCTCCATTGCCTATAAGATAATAGTAGAGATGGTTATGATGGCGTATACCTCCATAGAACAATCTCAAAGCCTTAACCTGCGCTTCTATTATGGCACCAGACATCATTGCGACAACTGGGACAATATAGCGCGAACTTAACTTTATCTCCGGAGCTATGCACAATACAGCCATTCCTCCTGTCACAAATACAACGGACGCAAGTATGCCGACGGCAACGGGGACAATATATTCACGCAGTCCGAGTCGGCTCTTCACCACTGCAGACATGGCTGAATAAGCCACCATGAGCAGCAAGAAGACGATGTTAAGCAGCCAATTATCCCAAAGAACAAGATAATATGCCACAAATCCTAAGACACCAAGACGAAGCACCATGCGTGCTAACGCCATAAAAATGTGACGTATCTCTGATATACGGTATGCATACGCCACATATATGGGCACTGCGAGAAACACTACGCACAAAGCTAAGGAAAGATATAAAAGCATAAGCGAAATATTCTTATATGATAAAATGATTAAGATTCAGACTCTTGTTACATACAGACAGTAAAGCCTGGTCGGATGTAGCCACAACAAGCGTAACATCCTTCATCCTTGGCGAACAAAGGTATGACATGACGGACATTATGCCGCGTTCGTCTTGCGAGGACGTGGGATCGTCCAGAAGAAATACCTTGCGTTCTGTCATCCCAGTCAACGCTATAGCGACACGCTGTGCTTCTGCGGCAGACAAGGCAGAAAACTTCCGGTCAATGACATCGTCCTTCAAAGACAACTGACGTAGTTCGTCCTTCAGAATAGACATTGAAATTTCCTTGTTCTTGTTGACGGATAGACAGATGTAATAATCGATAACATCGCGGACCAACTCATCACCGAAGTCTAAGCAACTTGGCAAATAAGACATCTGCCTACGAAAATAGGCACCAAGATTTCCTTTTACAGCCTCACCATCCACGCTTATCCAGCCTTTTTCAACAGGCTGAACACCGGTCAAGGATTGCAACACCGCAGAGCGAGCCTGCTGGCTGCCTCCTGTTACGGCAAAAATGTCGCCTGGCAAGGCTGAGAAGGATATGTTGCCATATTGTTCTGATTCGCCCACTCGTAGATGGACGTCTTTCATTTCTATTATCATTGATGATTGGCTTTATCTTTTACTTGTTATATGTTAGACTTCAAATAGGAATGCAAATATAACAAAAAGTCCCGGAAGTAGAACACTTCCGGGACACAAATTATAGAATGTTGTTGTTTCTATACAAAAGATGGATTAGAAGAAGAGGTAGCGATTGTCCACCACCTTTGCCTTGATGTAGAGCTCGTTCATGAAGTTGCCAGCCATCTGCATGTGCTGCTGACGAAGCTTCTGCATCTCTGCCTTCTCGTCATACTTGGCTGCACGCTGTGACTTGTTTACAACCTGGAAGACATATACACCTGCATTGCCCTTTACAGGAGCCTTGCAGAACTTGCCCTTTGCTGTTGCAGCAACCGCACCGCTAAGTGCCGGCTCGCTTGCACCAGTGGCTGTAACAAAGACAGGAGCTGCGAAAGTAACCTGATTTACAGCTGTTACGTTTGCCCCCTTGGCCTTTGCCTCGTTTACAGACTTAACGCCGTTAAGCTTTGCGAGGAGCATCTCAGCCTTCTTGTCCTTGAGCACCTCAGCCTTAACGAACTCCTTAACCTGTGCGTCCTCAAGAGAACGATAGCCAACACTGTTGATATTGTCAAGGATTACCACGAGGAGGTTGTCATTGTCTCCACACTCATAAAGCGGCGAAACATCACCCTTCTTAGCGTCGAAGAGCCAGCGCATTGCCTCGCGAGTACTGTGGATACCGGCAAGATTGTGCTCTGCTGTGGTTATGTCCTTACGCTCCTGGATAGTGTAACCAGCCTTAGCTGCGTTCTTAACGATTTCGTCAGCAGTAAGGTTAGCGCTTACGAACGAGCTGAACTTGTTATAAGCAGCGCTGTATGTGTCCTTTGAGAAGGAGATGTTCTTCTTAACGACAGCAGCAACATACTTGTTGACCATTGCCTTGCGGTCTACCACCTGGATAATGAGATTGCCCTGTGTGAGAGCGATGTTCTTAACCTCGCCTACAGACATTGTGTTGAGGCTTGCGATATAGTTGCGAGTATCCTTGTCGAGTGAAGGAGCACCCTGATACTGCTTGGTTGTCAACCAATTCTTCTCGCCAGTCTGACCATACTTCTTAGCGATTGCCTCGAAGTCGGCACCAGCCTTAAGAGCTGTAGAGATAGAGTCAGCACGCTTTGCTGTCTCTGCTGCATTAGCTCCAGTCACCTGAATCTGACGGAACTGAACAGAGTCGGGCAACTGCTGCTTTGACACGAGCTTGATGATATTGAGCGAGTTGTCCTGCTTGCTCTCGAACACCTTACTTGTAGAACCAACGCCCATAGAGTCGAGACGCTGAGCGATATCGTAGGGGAAAGCATCCTTCAAGACGGGAACACCAGTGTAAGCGACAAGCGAAGTGCTCTTACGAACTATGTCAGAGGGATCGGCTGCAGCAGCAAGTTCTGTATCATAAGCTGCAAATTCCTTCTGAAGAGCTGCACGGTCAGATGCTGAAGCCTTAACCTGAATGTCAACATACTTGATGTCGCGGCTCTCAACGTACTGCTTGAAGCGGGCTTTAATCTCATCATACTTAGCCTTAAGGTCGGCATCAGTAACTGTCACCTTGTTGTCCTCAATGCTTGAGTAAGACAGAGAAGCGAGCTGAATCTGACTTTCCTCGTTCTGATCCTTAAATGCCTGCTTAGCCTCTACCTTATTAGAAAGGAAGCAATGAGCGAACAGACCCTGATACTTCTGAGCGAGCAACTGCTGACGAAGAGTCTTTTCAATGAAGTTCCAGTACTTGTAGATTGTATCATACTGCTTTGCAAGCTGGGGATTAGTGCTGCCCTGTGCCTTGTATTCAGCGAGGAACTTCTTCAGAGCGTTAACGTCAAAGCGACGTGTCTGCTGATTGAAGAACGGAGTCTGCATAAGCATCGGGTTGGTTCCCTGTGTCAGAACATCCTGCATCTCCTGATCAGTAACAGTCAGACCAAGCTTCTCGGTCTCGTTAGCGATAAGCTTTGTCTGGACGTAGGTGTTCCACACCATATCCTTCACCTGATTGAGCTGATCTTCATTCAGATTGTCCTGACCTTGCTGCATCTTAATAACTTCAGTGTACTCGTCTACGAGTTTCTGGAACTCAGTGACGCTGATCTTGTCGCCCAACACCTCGCCTACCTGCTGATGCTTCTCAGCGCTCGACGACTCGCATGAGCGGAATGCCTCTTCGGCAATGAACGCAAACAGACCCAAGCTGATGATGCAAATCAGCAGGACTCCTTTGCTTCTGATTTTTCCTAATGCTGCCATTATTGTTTAATTGTTTTTATTTGTTATTTTTATTTTCTGTTAGATTTAGCTTTTTTAAGGCATTATGACGGTCGCCCACCGGCATAAAATATGTGGCACAAATCTCTCTATGCCACAAAATGCGTACAAAAATACTAATTTATTGCCAAACTTGGGCATGTTTGCCAGAAAAATTGCCTTTACGAGTTAACTTTTAGGTTCACAAGCTCTATTTTTGTCATTGTGCTCTTAATTATGCGAAACTCGTATTTTCCGATTGTCACCACCTCGTTGAGCTTCGGGAAGTTCTGATATTCATGAAGGATGAAACCTCCCACAGTCATATACTCATCGCTTTCAGGCAGATCAAGATCGAACATTTCATTCACCTTGTCAATCTCGAGACGCGCAGAAAGGATAAACTCGTTTGGCGCGGTCTGCTTCGCGACGTACTTCGTACTGTCATGCTCGTCCTCGATATCTCCGAATATCTCCTCCACGATATCTTCGAGAGAGACAATGCCACTTGTTCCGCCAAACTCATCCACGACAACACCGAGACTCTTCTTCTGCTGCAACAGTATATGCATAAGCTTCTGAGCCGCCATTGTCTCTGGTACGAAAGGCATCTTGCACACGCATTCACGCCAACGATTGCGATTGCGGAACATCTCCGAACTATGGATATAGCCCGTAATATGGTCGATATCATCGTCATAGACGATTATCTTTGAGTTGCCACTCTCGATAAATTTCTGCATAAGCTCCTCGGTGCTGCATTCGTTAATGTCCACAGCATTTATTTCGGTACGCGGGACCATACAGTCGCGAACCTTACAGTCTGAGAAATCGAGTGCATTCTGGAAGATCTTCACTTCCTCATTGATTAGGGTTTCCTTTGGTGCGTTGTCGATGCTCGACTGCACAAGATAGTCAAGATCAACCTTCGAGAAGCCTTCGTCATCACTTTCAGCTTCCATACGTATGCCCACCAAACGGAGCAGACATTTGGAAAGGAAAGTGGAGAAACGGCTTATCGGCCACAATATAACATAGAATATGTATGCAGGAAGAGAGAACACTGCCAGGAGTCTGTTGGCATTGTTCTTAAAAAGAATCTTAGGAAGAAACTCACCCGTAAAAAGGATGATAAGCGTCGAGACAATAGTGTCTGCCGTCACGCGCATTCCGTCGTCAAGCGCACTGAATATTGTGCTGTCAAAAAGCTTGGCGATAAGAATACCATATACGACAAGCACAATGTTGTTGCCTACAAGCATTGTGCTGACGAAACCATTAGGGTGCTTGTAGAAGTTGGAAATGAGTTTTTTGGTAAGGTGATTGCCTTCACGGTCCATCTCGGCGAGCATACGATTGCTTGACACAAACGCTATTTCCATGCCAGAGAAGAATGCCGACAATATCATTGTTACGGCAATACTGATTAAAAGAGGTATGTCTGTTTCCACTATTTATAAGAATAATCTATCTTTATTTGTGTTTTTATACTACCGTACGGCAGTACGTCTCTGCGGTGTTACCTGCGGTCTGATGGCTGCCTTTACAGTATCAGGAGCTGACGTTATTGTGTCGCCCTTGCCTGCGATGTCCGTTTTCTCGAAAGAACCACGACTATTCGATACAAAATAGCGTGTCATGCGTTCATCGCTGCGAAAATACGTTCCCTCCAACGTACGGTCCGGTGTGACCAGACGTGAAGGAACGTTCGAATAGAGTTCATGCGATGCCTGATCCCAGAATAACTGTTGGCTCGTAAAACGCAAGCCATCCTTAGTCAATATTGAGACACGACTACGCAACTCCCAAAGTTTCTTTTGGTCGTAATAATATGCTGTGTCGCACTGAATGTACGACTGGACATGGAATTTCTCATCAAACTGCTCGAAGAACAAACCTTTCTCAAAAATCCAACGTGACGGATTGCGGACTGTATTAACCTCCCAACGCTCTGTAACGATGCGATACTTGATGACGCCCGAATCGGATATGAGGGTGTTAACACCATAGCTGATCATCATTGACGCAGAGTCGCGGTCGTGCACAGCTGGCGCAGTATGCTCCTTCTGCCCCTCGCAAGACGCGAGAAGGAAGAAGCCCACCATTGTAAGGATTATGATTTTAATGTAATTCAATGTCTGATGATATTTGTTTTTTTATTCCATCTTCCACTTAGCGAACCAACGTTCGTTGAACGTCAGACCGATATTGATGCGGAACGAGTTCTCTGTAATGAATGTCTTCGAGTCCTGACGAACCCACTGTGCAGAGATATTAAGAAGCGAGCGGTTGTTATATCCGTTCATGATAGGAATGCCGAAACCTGCGCTTACTCCATACTCTTTCGGACCATCCTGTCCTGAAATCTTAAGATAATTGGTGGCATATGACGCTCCCAGACGATAGTGAACACGCTTGAAGAAATTTCTGCTATTCTCCTGAGGACAGAACTCACCACCAACGGTAATCTTATGACGGTCTGAATACAAGTTCTTCGACACAACATAATCTGTCTTACCATTGAGTGTCAGATATTCCGGGCTTACCACCGACGACCACTTCTGCAAAACGTAATCAGCACCAATCTTCCAACGGTTTGAACGGTTCCACATAAGACCCACTCCGTAAGTTTTAGGAAGCTCCAGACCATCCTTAGCCACAAACAATGCCGTATCAGCTACTCCTGTCTGCGCATTGGTAGAAATCACCTTACATTCCGGATCTGCGCCAAGCTTATGGCCGAGACCATAAGTAAGACCGATGGTCAGATTGTCTTTCTTTGAAAGCTTGAGAGTATACTGCAGACCGAAGTCAAGCTTATAGCTGTTTACGTCAGCTGTATAGTACTTCGAAAGTGTATTTACGTAAGAATCTGAATATGAGTTGATGACCGAGCGCGTGTAATTGCCCCACAAGTAAGAGCCGTTCACACCGATAGCCAATCCCTTGAAAGGCATCCAGCCAAATCCCAAATACACCTGATGAAGACCTCCCGTACCATAATAGACATTCTCGTAAGTCATCGACGATCCGGTTTCACTGTTATTCAGCTTACCTGTATTTGAGTAGCTATAACCGATATTCGAGAACGGAAGCACACCAAAGCTGACGCCAAGATGCTTTGCAAGACGGAAACCTGCCGTCACATACTCGAAATTGGCATTGTTGGCATTCAGTTTCACTCCATTCTCCGAGAAATTCGTTATTTGTCCAGCAATACCAGCGTCAAAGATAAACGACAGCGAGTCGATACTGGCATACGAAGCCGGGTTAGACGTGTTTATCTGGTTGTGCTCATGAAAACCAATGCCAAGACCGTTCATTCCACGATTGAATCCTCCCGACTGCTCTCCGAGCACGCCAAGGCCATACTGGCTATAAGGCGAGTTTGTGCCGCTCTGGGCCAACACAGCCATGGAAGTCACGGCCATACAAACAGTTATCAGTAATTTCTTCATTTCTCTTTCTTGATATATTATCTGCTTAAAAACGATCAGAACACGAAACAAGCGGAACACTCTCCTGCTTTATCTCTATACCTTATTATATATAAGGCACATGTTCTTTCTCGCATAATTAGGTGCAAATTTATCGAAAAAATTCGAGATAATAGCAGGATAAACAAGAAATAACGACTTTTAAATTTCATCAAAAGTATAATATAACCGCGTTTACTTGCCAAAAACGCCGCTTTTACGTTTTTTAACAAGCCTTTTAAGCTCATATTAAGCATATTATTAATACCTTTGTATGATGTAAAGACAAATAACAGACCAATATTTAATTGTGAAACAACTTAAAAGAACAATATTATGCCTGCTGACTGCCCTCATGCTTATGTCGCAAACGGCTGCCGCTGATAACGGAAAGCAAGCCGACTCGATACGCATAAGTCTGCTCACCTGCATGCCGAGACCATACGTCTACAGCCTATACGGACATACAGCCATCAGATACGAGAACCTGACGCAAGGCATCGACATCGCCATTAATTATGGTATATTCTCGTTCAGCAAGCCATACTTCGTGCTCAGGTTTGTCTTCGGACTGACCGACTATGAGATGGGCATTGAGTATTTCGAGGATTTCAAGGCCCAATACGAGCGTTCGGGATGCGGCGTCATACAACAGACTCTCAACCTGACGGACGAGGAAAAGACCGCCATAGCGAAGGCTATAGACAAGAATTACCTGCCGGAAAACCGTGTATACAGGTATAATTACTTCTACGACAATTGCACAACTCGCGCAAGAGACATCATACTCGACAACATAAACGGAAAAGTGGTATTCGAAAACGAAGCCAACCCCTACCCTTCTTTCCGCGAACTCATCCATCAATATAACGAGCGTCACAGATGGGCACGCTTCGGCAACGACCTCCTGCTCGGAGTCAAGGCGGATCGTCCGACAACGTTCGGCGAACAACAGTTTCTGCCCAAAAACCTCTCAAAGGACATAAGCCATGCCGTAATATACGACAAGAACGGCTCAAAACGCAAGTTTGTCGAGAGCGAGACATGGGTATTGCCAGCCACAAGCGATTCTGGAAGCGACAGTTTCCCCGTCTCCCCAATCGTGTGCCTGGGAGTGTTGGCGGCATTAGTCGTTGCCATAACGACAATAGAGACAATGCGAAAAGCAAATTATTGGCTTACAGACACGATAATGATGTTCTTAACAGGAGCATGCGGACTGATTTTGTTTGCCATGATTTTCTCGCAACACCCCACCGTAAGCCTAAATCTGCAGATTCTGCTGCTCAATCCGCTGAACATCGTATTCCTGTGGAGCGCATCCAAGAAGATAAAGAAAGGACAGCCCTGTAAATGGCAAAAAGCATGGACCGTGCTCATAATCCTGTTCCTTTTAGGAGGAATAATACAGTCTTATGCAGAGGGAATCTACTTTGTGGCATTGTCTTTGCTATACAGAAACATAATGAAAATACGCCAGACGGCAAACACAACAAACAAGAGATGAACAAGTATATATCTACAATTATAATGCTCACCGTCCTGACCGGCTCACAAATGCAAGCACAAAGCTTGCAGCCTGCGCCACGTCTGGTCGTAAACATAGCTGTTGACCAGCTACGCACCGACTACATCGAGCACTTCGCACCGCTCTATTGCGAGGACGGATTCAAGAAGTTGCTGCAGAACGGACGCATATATGAGGCCGCCAGCTATCCATTCTCGCCCGTTGACAGAGCATCGGCTATTGCCTCTATTGCCACCGGCACAACCCCACATTATAATAATATAGTCGGAACCCAATGGCTCGACCGCAACACTTTGCGCCCTGTATTATGCACGGACGACGCAACGTACGGCGTGTCACCTCAGAAAATCGCCACTTCCACAGTAAGCGACGAGCTTAAGATATCCACTAAAGGAGCAGCACTTGTCTATTCTGTAGCTTCCGATAAGGACGCTGCCGTCATCTCTGCAGGCCATGCCGCAGACGGCGCATTCTGGCTGAACGACAAGAACGGCCAGTGGACAACATCCACATACTACTCAAAAGGCGCACAGGCCCTTGTGCGCACTTACAACAACAGCACAAACAAGCTCACTAACGGTAACAACGATGACGTAGCCGACATGTCCGTAGCCTGCATTGACAATATGGCTATGGGACGCGACAACATCACCGATATGCTCTCCGTGACCTTTTCTGCAAAGGGTACGGATGCCACTGTATGGCAGTCGGAGATGGAGATTATCTACGTTAAGCTCGACAAGACATTGGCTTCACTTATCAAGCGAATTGAAGATAAGGTAGGACGCGACAATGTCATGTTCGTGCTTACAAGCACTGGCTACACAAGCGAGCAACAGGTTGATTACCAGCGTTTCCGCATCCCTTCAGGCACATTCTATATCAATCGCACATCCAATCTTCTCAACATGTACCTTGGCGCCATTTACGGTCAGGGCAAGTATGTTGAGACGAGTTTTCACAACCAGATTTATCTGGACCGCAAGCTTATAGAACAGCGCCACATTAGCTTCAACGACATCATCGCTCGATCAAAAGAACTGCTCGTTCAGACAGCCGGCGTAAGAAGCGTATCAGCCAGTCCTTACAATCCGTCCGTCAGCGGCGACCTCGTAATCGAGACCGCTCCAGGATGGCAAATCATAAACGAAGACACCAACGAGAGCTATTTCTCAAGGGCAGCATTTATCCCATTCCCCATCATTTTCTACGGAGCCGGGGTAAAGCCGGAACGTATAACCACACCTGCTACGATAGACCGCATTGCGCCTACAGTTGCTAAGGCTATACGCATCAGGGCGCCGAACGCATGTTCGGCGGCACCACTCCAATAAAATGACGTTTAAAAGACGCCATTTGGGTGCTGTATGGATTTTTTTTTGTAATTTTACACCCACTTATTAACCATCACACGAAATAAAAAAAATAATATACAATGAATTTAAACAAATTTTTACAGTCATTGTTTGGCAACAAGTCATCAAAGGATATGAAGCTTATCCAGCCTCTTGTGGACAAAGTAAAGGCAGCATATCCCGAAATCAAGGCACTGAGCAATGACGAACTCCGCGCACGCACTAAAGAATTACAGAAGTATGTACAGGACTCAGCTAACGAGCAGAAGGCTAAGATTGCCGAGCTGAAGGCTAAGATTGAGGAGACTCCGATTGATGAGCGCGAGTCAATCTTCAATGCCATCGACAAGCTGGAGAAGGAAGTGCTCGACCTGTACGAGAAGGCTCTCGACGAAATCATGCCTGTGGCTTTCAGCATCGTAAAGGACACAGCACGTCGTTTCGCTGAAAACGAGGAGACAGTGGTTACCGCCACCGACTTCGACCGTGAGCTCGCAGAGAACCCCAAGAACGACTTCATCACCATCGACGGCGACAAGGCCATATACCACAACCACTGGACAGCAGGCGGCAACGACCTCAAGTGGGAAATGGTACACTATGATGTTCAGATCTTCGGTGGTATTGTTCTTCACCAGGGCAAGATTGCCGAGATGGCAACGGGTGAGGGTAAGACCCTCGTGGCAACACTCCCCGTATTCCTTAACGCCCTCACAGGCAACGGCGTACACGTCGTAACCGTCAACGACTACCTCGCAAAGCGTGACTCGGAGTGGATGGGACCGCTCTATATGTTCAATGGTCTCTCTGTAGACTGCATTGACAAGCACCGTCCTAACTCACCGGAGCGCCGCAAGGCATACATGGCAGACATCACATTCGGAACCAACAACGAGTTCGGCTTCGACTATCTGCGTGACAACATGGCATTGTCACCTGACGACCTCGTACAGCGCAAGCACAACTACGCCATCGTCGATGAGGTCGACTCAGTACTTATTGACGACGCACGTACTCCGCTTATCATCTCAGGTCCTATCGCTAAGGGCGACGACCAGATGTTCGAGGAATATCAGCCGCTCGTGGAGCGTCTCGTTGACGTTCAGCGCAAGCTTGCCACACAGTACCTCGCAGAGGCCAAGCAGCTCATTACCGAGGGTCAGAAGACTAACGACCAGAAGAAGCTGGAGGAAGGCTTCCTCGCTCTCTATCGTTCACACAAGGCCCTGCCTAAGAACAAGCCGCTCATCAAGTACCTCTCTGAGGAAGGTATCAAGGCTGGCATGCTCAAGACAGAGGAGTACTATATGGAGAACAACAACCGCCGCATGCCCGAGGCAGTAGAGCCGCTCTTCTTCGTTGTAGACGAGAAGCTTAACAGCTGCGACCTTACAGACAAGGGTACTGACTGGCTCGCCAATCAGGTGCAGGACAAGGAGCTCTTCGTATTGCCCGACATCACATCAGAACTGTCTGCATTGGAGAACGAGAAAGACCTTGACGAGCAGCAGCGTCTTGACAAGAAGGACGACCTCCTCAACCACTATGCCGTACAGAGCGAGCGCGTACACACCATCCAGCAGCTCCTCAAGGCTTACACAATGTTCAATAAGGACGACGAGTATGTCGTTATGGACGGCGAGGTGAAGATCGTTGACGAGCAGACAGGACGTATCATGGACGGTCGCCGTTGGAGCGACGGACTCCATCAGGCTGTAGAGGCTAAGGAGCACGTGAAGGTGGAGGCTGCCACACAGACTTTCGCAACCATCACACTCCAGAACTACTTCCGTATGTACCACAAGCTTTCCGGTATGACCGGTACCGCATCTACCGAGGCTGGCGAGTTCTGGGATATCTACAAGCTCGACGTTGTGGAGATTCCTACCAACCGTCCCATCCTTCGTAAGGACCTCGACGACCGCGTTTACAAGACAGCACGCGAGAAGTATGCTGCTGTTATTGACGAAATCGTTGAGATGCGTAACAGCGGACGTCCGGTTCTCGTAGGTACAACATCAGTTGAAATCTCTGAGCTTATCTCTAAGATGCTCAAGATGCGCAAGATACCTCATCAGGTGCTCAACGCCAAGCTTCACAAGAAGGAGGCTGACATCGTGGCAGAGGCAGGACGCAGCAATATGGGCTTCGTCGAAATCGTTGACGAAGACGGCAACAAGCATAAGGAAGAGCGTCTGCTCGGTGCTGTTACCATCGCCACCAACATGGCAGGTCGTGGTACCGACATCAAGCTTACCAAGGAGGTTAAGGCAGCCGGTGGTCTTGCCATCATCGGTACAGAACGTCACGAGAGCCGCCGTGTAGACCGTCAGCTCCGCGGTCGTGCTGGTCGTCAGGGCGACCCGGGAAGCTCAGTATTCTACGTATCGCTCGAGGACAAGCTCATGCGTCTGTTCGCATCAGAGAAGATCGCAAGCCTTATGGACAAACTCGGATTCCAGGAGGGCGACCGTATCGAGAACCCGATGATCTCACGCAGCATCGAGCGTGCTCAGAAGAAGGTGGAGGAGAACAACTTCGGTATCCGTAAGCATCTGCTCGAGTATGACGACGTGATGAACAAGCAGCGTACCGTTATCTATGAGAAGCGTCGTCACGCTCTCATGGGTGAGCGTATCGGCATGGACATCACCAACATCATCTGGGACCGCGTCGTTAACATCATCGAGACCAACGACTACGAAGGTTGCCGCGAGCAGTTCCTCAAGGTGCTCGCTATGGAGTGCCCGTTCTCAGAGGAAGAGTCAGAGAACGTAAGACGTGAGGATCTGGAAGAGAGATCATTCCAGTCAGCAATGGCTACCTTCAAGCGCAAGACAGACCGCATCGAATCAGTTGCATGGCCTATCATCAAGCAGGTGGAGGAAAACCAGGGTGCCATCTACGAGCGCATCATGGTGCCAATCTCAGACGGCAAGCGTGTCTACAACATTCCTTGCAACCTCAAGGAGGCTTACCGCACAGAGGGTAAGGATGTCGTTAAGCAGTTTGAGCGCGTCATCATGCTCCACATCATTGACGACTGCTGGAAGGAGAACCTCCGTCAGCTCGACGAACTGCGCCACAGCGTGCAGAACGCTTCTTACGAGCAGAAGGATCCGTTGCTCATCTTCAAGCTCGAGAGTGCAAAGCTGTTCGACTCAATGGTGAACGACATGAACAACCGCATCACAAGCATCCTTACACGCGGTCAGATTCCCGTACCTGAGCAGGAGCAGCCTGCAGCAAACGCTGATGCAGAGCAGAAGTAAAACTTAAGAAACTCTGACGTTCAAGTAATTGACAGCAGAAACATATACCGAAAAGGAGGAAAGCCGATAAAGCTTTCCTCCTTTTTTATCCCAACAGGCTTATAATTCGTGAGGTTTTACCCCAGTTCGGGATAAGAAATAGTTCATAAAAAAGCTACACCTTGCGTGCAATAACAGAGGCGAGATAATAGCATTTGTTAGTTAGTATATACGCTTGGCGCCGTCTACGCTTGACTCCGCTATTGTCTTCAAGTAGGTTTCCTGCATTTTCTGCATCAGAATGTTTGATTTTGGGTAGCCTAAAATCTTCGTTGTCTTTTGCGTATTGCCTCAAGTCGCATCATTGGGTAAGGTGATTTTGTCTCTTGCGACTACACCATAAGGATTCTTTACGAAAACGAGTCGTTTTAGAGAGGTATCCGCAACCACAGATATCAAAAATATTACAGGTTGAGGATTTTAGGGTATATTAAAACACTCGCTAAAACATACTGATAAGTCGTGTAAATCTATCAAGATTTTATAGATTTCCACGACTTATTGATACATTTTCTTTAGATTTTCGATTTAACCCAATCGCATTTTACATGCAATAAAATCTAACAAGCACGGAAAGCAGCTACATTTACCAACATACTTCCTGCCGTGTCCACTTCTCCTTGCTCAAACATTGTCAAGGCAATGGATATTGCCTCGTTCTCGTCAGAAGCATTAACAACGATACTCACCACATCCATGTCTGTGGTAAGCTCTACTTGATACATATCCATGTTACTATTTCAGAATTATCTTCCACTCCTCAAGCTTCGCCTCAAACTCTATTGAGTTAGCATTAGACGAACTGGATACGATTATAACATCTATATGACTATAAAGATCAGAAAAATACCTACCAAAATAATCCCTTGCCGTACTTTTTCCATTAATCACAATTCGTCTTATGCTTGGATGCGACTCCAACAGCTGCGGAATATTATTAGGTCTCTCTCCTCCCAAAATATTGGGATCCAGACTACCCTCTCTATTTGCAGCAGCAAGACAATCCCACAAGGCTATATGATGCTTCGTCAGAAACTTTTTGCTGTCGGGGCCTTCACCAAATAATCCATGCATCAACTTCCAGAATGAGTTCTTTGATTTATTCTGATAATAAGCCTGCTTCCTAATGGAAACATCACTTGGCAAAGAACCAAGAATCAAAATCTCCGAATGCTCATCCACCCAAGGCTCAAGTCCTTCCTTGAAGTTTTCATTATCTTCTGGCTCGGCATTCTTAGAGTTTGAATTCTCATTCTTTCCAAACCGAATCTCATTGCTTTGATTATCATCATTATTGAACAGAAGTTCAGCCTCGTCATTCGATTTTACCTTCTTATCTTTATCTGTTATGGTTATTCTGCCACTATTGCAAAGCCGAATAAAATCTTCATAATTCATGTCATGATAAAAATCAGATATATAGAAATTCATTCTACGCATTTTCCGTCTGATAGACATCTGCTCATCGGAATCAGCTTTATCTTTCTCCATAAACAGCTGTTTTAATTTTTCAATCTCAGCCATTGAAAACGATTTACGTCCTCTCATAATCTCGCTTAGGTTTAATCTATTAATAATGTCATCTATTCTCAAGGTCTTGTTTATTCCAACAATTATTCCTTAAGTGTGATAAAATTTTTATAACACACGTGTGTTCATGTTGTCACGAAGGCATGAGTGTCTAGTTAAATAAGCACAAAAAGCATGTTTATCTATTAAGTATAGATTTTATTCCATACACAATAGCATCAACATCCTCAATCGTATTGTATTTTCCTAACGATATTCTGATTGTTCCTTTTGCCAATACCTCATCAATTCCGATTGCTTTCAAAACATGCGATATTTGCGTCTCCTTGCTATCACACGCAGAACCAGTTGACACAAAAATTCCTTTTAAATCAAGACGATGCATTAATGCTTCGCTTCCTATTTCAGGAAAAGACAAACTGACATTTCCGGCAATATGATTGTCCGAACCATTACGAACATATTTAACGCCAAATGTATTCAGAGAATCTATTAATCGATTTTCCAAACAACGCAAATGCTCCATGATCTGATTCATTTGAGCGGTATTCTCTTCCAAGGCAGTAGCCATTCCAACAATCGATGCTATGTTTTCTGTACCAGCCCGACATCCAAACTCTTGAGCACCTCCCTTTATAAGAGAAGGCCACTCTATACCCTTTCTTAGATAAAGAAAACCTATGCCCTTAGGACCATTAAATTTATGCGCAGAAGCTGACAACATATCAATCCCCATGCTATGAACACTTATTGGCGTGTGACCAACAGCCTGTACGGCATCTGTATGAAACAACCATCCTTTCTCTTGCGCTGCCTCTGCTAATTCAGCCACTGGTTGTATCGTTCCTATTTCATTATTAGCGAACATCACAGACAATAATCCACTTGGCGAAGACATCATCCGTTTGGCCTCAGCAACAGAAATCAAACCATCACAAGAGACAGGCAAGTAAACGACATCACAACCATCCTTAAATGCCTGCTCGCAAGGACGAAGTATTGCATGATGCTCTATCGTTGAAGTGACAATTGGTTTATTATTCTTTTTTGCCCCTTCAACTACCCAATTATCACTTTCCGTACCGCAAGAAGTGAAAAAAATCTCTTCAGGCAAAGCTCCAATACATTCGGCTATAGTTTCTCTTGCTTGCTTCAAGGCTCTTTTGGGTGAACGTGCAAAAGAATAAAGTTGAGAGGCGTTGCCATACTCATTTAAGAGGTACGGCAACATTCTCTCATAGGCCTTTTGGCTCAAACGCGTAGTAGCAGCATTGTCGGCATAAACAAGTTTTTTCATAACTATTGATTTAGCTGAAAAGTTTGCAGCCTTCTTCCTTAAACTCTTCTATCTTATCAAGTATGTCCTGCACCTCACAACCAAGATAATCAGCCAAGCAATCCATACAATAGAACGTATTGACATTCTCGTCTATTAGTTTCTTGTTAATGCCTATGGTATCCTTGTCGAGATTCTTTTTTCCACAAGCTATGCAATTATATTTCTTACTCATAATCACGAATTGTAAATGTCGGGACGTTTTTCCCTTTATACTGTAAATCAATCATACCCATCTGTTTGACGATAATCTGGCGCATCTTTCTGGCAGGAGTCAAACAATAAGTGTTAAACTCAGACGGTTTAATGTCAGAGGCATTGCGCACATTGGGAAACAGCAGTTTCATATAAGCTGTAGCTATGCGCTTTATCGCCTCCGTGTCTCGCGTGTCAGCATTAGAAGGATATTCCACAATTCTGTCCACGATGGCACGATAGGAAATATCATCACGCAACAGGTGCATGATAGTTGAGAAATACTCAGAATTCAAAGCCCAACTTGAAATCTTCAAGCCCTCATTCATTCGAGGAATATTCCATCCCTTAACAAAGCCATGAATACGATCCATCAACGCACTCGTTCTAAAGAGAGAAGGTAAATCTTCAAACATATTTTGGTATTCATCCATCTTCTCCTCGTCAATATTGCCAAGCATCACAAAACCAGCGTCTGCAACATCGTCCTTATCGCCTATCTTGACCGTTCCCTGTTCCATATATCCCTGAAGAGTCTGTGTCATTTCATTTATGTTGTCAAACTCAACTTTCTGTATCTCGTCAAAAGCTATATAGTCATGATAGAACACAAGACCTTCTTCACGACGTGCCAAATCATAGAAGAGTTTAGCACGCGTCATTTTTCCTGCGGACAAATAGCCATAACGGCTGACACCACCATAAAGATACGACTTGCCAGTGCCTTTCGGAGCAAGTTCTATAAGGTTCAGTCGTTTTTCCACAAAGGGTAGCAAACGTGTCAACATAGCAAGTTTCTGGTGTTTGTTCTCATATCCTGCGGCATTATAGTCAATAGCACCGAGAAGAACATCTATCCATTCATGCACCGAAAACTCCTTTCTTACATCTTTATAATAGTCAACATCAATCTCGTAAGGACAGAAGTTCTGGAAACTAAGGAGTTTTATTTTGCCCTTTATCTTGCCTTCCGGATAACGATAGCCCAGTTCCACAACTCCCCATGTCTCTTTAGCTTTCACCAATTCGTCCTTGCAATCATCCCACACGTTGGAATCTATTATTGTCTCCTTGTTGCCAAGTCCAAAGTCTGGCAAAGCAAACGACACCTCATGAGTTGTGATATTTATGTCAACAGATATTCGCGTAAGTAATTTCACACGTTCATTTTCTACGACTATGCGATTCTTAATGCCTATCCACTCTGTCTTAGACGGTATGTAAGTTCTCACGAAATCTGTAACCTCTTCAACATCAAACTTACCGTCTTCGTTCTCAAACATCTTGAGAAGCCAGTCGCGAAGAAACGATGGGAGCTTTAAGTCCTTGAAGAAATTGCTTTCCTTCAAGTCCTTAAACACTACCATATCATCGAAATATTCTTTAAGTTTACTTTCCATACTTCCTTTTTTTAAAAGAATTTACGTTCAGAAGCTCCCTCTTTCTTTACCTCAAATTCCAAGTCTTTAGCAATAATAGCCTCATCCTTGTAAACATCAAACCTGTATTTTCCAGCAGTCTTTACTTCTGGCATTTCCGTCATATACTGATAATCGACATCAGTCATAGTCAAAACATAATACACGCCATTCACGGAGATAGCCAAGTCATCAGACTTCACATCAACAAACAGTCGGAGTTTTGCCTTTTTCTTGAAGCTCACCATTATTGGCTTATTGTCAGTTAGTCTGCAAGTTATGACCTTGTTTGTCTTTCTTACTGTAATCACAGGCACAGCCACCTCTTCAATTGTTGCTCCACCATGCACTTCAACAGAAGCTTTTCGTCCGCCACGAAATCTGTCATAATTAGCAAGACACCAAAAGCTATTTTCTTCAGCGGCAAATTGTGGTTTCTCATCAATATCGGTCTTTGGGCAGCAGCGTCCAGAATGCACGCCCTTTTCCGACATTTCCCATTTGTTCTCAGTTTCGGATATTACTGCAAGACGCGATGTGCCATGATCGGAAATGACATAAGCAGTTTGTTCTTTCTGCAAAGTCTTCACTTGTTCAACAAGTTCGTTCAATATGTCAAGCTCCTTAACAATATGGATTGGCAATTTTGTTGTTTCATAATTATATGATTCAACACCACCATGCTTCAATTCGTCAAGTTCCTTACGACTATAAACCTTACAACCGGCATCATCAAACTCAGCAACAAACTCCTTATTGTAAGAAGTTATTGATGGTAAATCGCATCGCGAGATGTCTGCATACAAGTCAAGTTCTGCCTCATAACATTTGTTTTGAATAAATGCCATATACTCAGCTCCCATTGCATCAATAAAATACAAGACAGTTTCTTCGGCCTTCTTATTCAATTTATCAATATACAATGACCGTGGCTGCAAAAGAACATTATAATCTCTTTTGACAGACTGTTCCTGCACCATTTCTCTCATTTCATCAGTAATGCAATTTGTCAGTTTACAATATTTATACAATGAGAAGTACCTATTAAGATAATCTTTTTTGTAATTATATGGTTTGAGATATTTAGCCAAATCAGAGTAGACAACCGACAAAACATTGTTCAATGTCTCCATGGAATATTTGTACTTGGCAATTAATTCCACAACCATTTCCTTTTCTCGTCTGGTGTTATCGGTCAGATAGTATATGCCCTTATATTGCTTCTCATACACTTGCTTGCAATAACAATCCAATTCGTCGGTATACTCCCCCATCTTTGAGAGAATGTATTTTCGCTCATCATACAGATGGGGGAAGTTGATGTCATCAACAGAAAAATCCAACAAAGCATCAAACGACTTGGTTATGAAATCCTTGAATGTCTGTGATTTTGACACAACATACGACAAATAATCATTCCCCTTAGCTCCACTTATACGCAAAGCAAGAAAATAATACCAACGTTTCTTCTTATCAAAGTCTACGAAGCCACTTATAGCATTGGCAAGGTTTTGCTCTCCGCCAAATTTCGAAATCACAAATTCGCTCCAAGTATCAAAAGCATCACCCAACTCCTTTAGCAAGCAAGCCCATTGCTCGTCTGTGCCCAATTCTTTGTCAATGTAGCAGAATTCAGCAAAACGTTCCTTCAGAACTTGATATTCCGATGAATACTCTTCTATATCATACATTGAGTTGGGAAATTCATTCTTTGCCTTGTTTGTTATAATGCTGACAACACCATCCTCGTTGTCCTCAAGAATATTCACAAGCTTAGAAAGATTGTTTATACCCTTTATAGAAACGGGTACAGAACTTGACAGTTTGGGACGCACAAAGCAAAGTGTTATGGGCAATGTCTTTTCGACATCAACAATAGATATTTTTCCAGAAGACGCAAAACGCGAATCCATCCTGCAAAGCACATCCGAACAATCAAGTGTGAGAACAACAAGTTTTCCACGACATGACAAATCAAGCATCGACCTGAGGCTTCTCTGTAATGTTTTCTCCCCTTGTAGTCTAAGGTAAAACGACAAACCTGTGAAAAAAATCATACCATCCATAGTGGACAAACTGTATAGCAGCTTGTCCATCACTGGTAGGCTTTCTTCCTTACAAAACAAAGAAGCGTCTTTTAGAAGATTAATGCTATCACCGACATTATAATGCTTCACCAACTTATTGTAGACTTGCACATTTGGCAAGTCTACAATAATGGGCTGGTGTTTGTCTGATTCTTTGTATTTATCTATTCTCTGTATTACTTCTTCGTATTTCATAACTATGAAGGATTAGTTGTTTTTAATAATCTGAATTCCCACTTTCATGTTGTTTCTAATCAGTTCCTTCAGATATTTCTTCACTCCATCAGCATCCATCGAATCAATCTTCTGAATAGCCATCTCACAGCCTGTAGAGTTATACCTTGACTCGGCATACTTCTCGATGAGTTTTTGCACCTGAGGATTTCCTATCCAATTGTATGCTTTTTCAGTACAATGGCTGGCTATATAGCTGCGCACTTCATTCACATCCGAAAGCAATACATCCATGTCGCCAAGAAGTCTTGATTTGAAAGCCTTGTTTCTGGCATTTATGTCGTTAAGTTCATCCCAATAGGCAAATTTATCAAGATATGTCAAGGCCTTGTCTATATCCTTGTCGGATGGATTAGGGTTGTTGACAATCCCAAATACAGTACGACACTCTGCCATATCCATATCAGATACCATCGCCAATATAGGCATCTTATAAACATCGCTCCAATTACTTGGCGATTCAGTACCTGTCTTTTCCTTCCAGATGTTCTTCAAGCGGATGGACCCGAGTTCCTTTCGGTATTGAGTGACAACATTTTCCACCATATTACAATACGTGGCATTGTCTATGCAGAAACATCCACCTTGTATTTTGGCAAAAACCTTCTCCTTGTCTGTGTCGTTAAGATTCTGAAGGGAGAAATCACAAGACTTACAGAATATTTCAAACTGAGATGTGTAGAACGTATTGAACATATCGCCAAAGTCCTCTATCTGCTCAAGGAACAACTGCTTCTTGCCTTCCTGCAATGAGCCATGTGTCTTAATATCTTTCAAGAGTCCAAGCAATGGTTGCAAATCGTCCACATCGTTCTTGATGGTTTCATAAGAAATCTTTATGTTGTCCGTCTTCTCTTTCCAAACCCCAATTGCCTCCTTGAAACTCTTGCAAGAACCAAGCAACTTACCAGTAGCCTCGGTTATTCTATATTCAAGAATCACGGCATCTATCTGCTGATCAACAGTCTCACGCTTCCATACCCAATTAGCCTCGCCTGCATCGAATTTCTTCTTCAAGCAATTGATATATTGTCCATTGTCGCCTATTGCCTGTGCCAACTTTGGTAATTCGCCTTCCTTGTAGCGGTCAAGATATTTCAGCATCCCCTTCTTGCAATTCTCTTCAGTAAGAAGTGTACGCAAATCTTCTGCTGCCTTTGGATTGGCAATATAAGCACGGCCAATAGTATTCGCAATATCAGTATCTGACTTTTCGGTTGTATTGTTTGCCAAATCTTGGTAACCATCAACAAGGGATCTTACAACACACTCGGATGTTTTCAATTCCACACCACGAAGAATCTCAACTACTGTCCATATCGGGAAATACAGACTTTGCTTCATCTTTCCACGTATACGGTCGCGGGCAGTCTCCACTGAAGAACAACTTGCCTTGGCTATGTCGAATGCCATTGACGTACCCTCAATGAAAGCCTTTTCCTCTGGAGTCATCGTCACAATGAACTGGTTGCGGTAACGATGGTCGGGAGTGTTAGCATTCTTCACAACTTTCTCAACCATATCTTTCATCTTATCCAACGACATGCTGTCGCTTGAAAGTCCGTCGCTCCAAGAATACTTATCGTCAACATATTCCTTCAGAAGGAAACCCATAAAGAAAGCCGTCAGATTGCAAGGCAGAAAACCATACGGAGCTTCTTCCAAAAATTCGTATATTGTACGAATCGAGACTCTTCCATCCCTCTCCATAATTCCATCTATATAATCTTTGAGCGCTATCTTGGTACGCGAAATAGTATCGGCAGGATGATCTATCCAATAAGTAGGATTGCTCCAAGCATCTGCAAGCATCTCGCTCAGCTTGCCATTAGTCGTAATGTTTGTAAATGTTCCAGACAACTTACGCTCTATTCCGTTTTCTGTAGCCTTTGCAAGTGAGTTAGACAGCCACCAAGGGCTTTTAGACGCATAATTACACTCCAATGACAATGGGAAACGCTTTCTGTCGAATGTGCGCAATTCTTCCCCTAAGGCATCCATACTGTTGAATGTCTCTCCCATTGGATTTTCCTTTGTATAAAGAACAAACTGTCCTTTACATATATTATTGCGCCAATCCGTCAAGACGCCGATGGCATATTGGTTGTATTGTACAGCCTGGGCTTTGTCCTTTCCTGTATAGTAAGAAGAGTGAGCCATATTTTTTACCCACTCCTCAAATTTTACTTCTGTAAGCGGTGTCTTGCCCAAATCTATAAATATAACTTCACTGTCGGAGTTTTTCTCACGCATATCCCTTATCTTCTTGATCATGGATATGCTCTCGCTTGTAGTTTTCGAGAAGCATACCACAATATAGAAGTGACGAGGATCGTCTGCCGCGTTGTTGATACTTTTCTTTGCAACTATGTCAAAATCGGTACAAGCTGCATACTCCACCTTGAAACGTAGACGCAAATCCTGCGGTATATCTATAGTATCTTCAAAAAGCTCTCCCTTTATGAGACTGCTTGTAGTGCGGGTTTCAAACTCTGCCTTTCTCTTCTCTATCTGATCGGTATCCATTTCACCCATAAGAACAGAATAAACGAATGAACCATCTTTAAGATTCTTCTTGTAGATTATTTTGTCGCGTACAAGTTTTTCTGCACATTTCACAGCCTGTCCATCTTCCAAGTCAGAGCCTTCAAACGAAAGATTCAAGTTCTTCTCATTTGGTAAAAATATATCTACCTGATCTCCAGCACTCAAAGACATGGCTTGAAACAACAATACAGCCTTCAAAACCTTCCGCTCTTCATCATCCAAATCTTTCGATATACTTGAATAACGGTCGAGTATCTGCCTTATGTTCAATGACAGGTCGTTCTTACCATTATCATAAAAGAATCCCCACAGCATGTCAACTGTCAAGAAAGGATTCTCGCTATACGGACCGAAATTGTCTATATACCATTGGAAACCCATCAGCTCATCATTGCCGCCATTCTTTATAAAGTCGAACATACTGCGCTGATTGCTTGCAAACGAAGCTGAGATATGTTTCAGCAAACACGCCGCATATGGATGTATGGGCAGAATACCACGCAATTCCTTGTCATCAATACCTGCACTTTGCTTTATACGTTTGCGTGACTCTATAGTACGTTCCTCAAGATCAAATAGCACATCGCCCCAATCCTTGCTTACGACAGGATCTTCAATAACCTGCATGGCAGCACCCATCAATTGAAAAGCCATGTTCTCAGGCAATTCAATGATACAAGTCGGCTTTATGAAGCGACCAAGAATTTTTGGCTTATCCGAATCAGCATCGTCAATACCAGCCTCACTACGATGGGTTACTGGTATAAAACAGAATGGCTCTGTTTGGCTGAAATCAAGAATACGCTGGAAACCAGTAAGACGGTGGGTGTTATTGCTGAAATACTCCGTAAACTCATCCCAGATAAACACAAGTGCCTTCAAGTTGTTTGCATGGATAATCTCTGTTATCCAATCAACCATCTTGTAGCTGTCGAGGGTGAAAACCTTGATGTTCTTTTCGTTTGCCACACGGAATATCTTGTTCATAAGCGACAACAAAGGTTGACCTGTGTATTCTCTAAGACAATTCACAATGTCGTCAACGCTGTCGCCTGCAAACAATTCCTTATAGCTACCCTGCACATATACACCAAAACTCTGTTTGTTCTCATCGTCTGAGAGATATTCTATAATACCTTCTTTTAGAGCATTGGGACCAGCATTAGTTATACCAGCTTCAGATAACGCATTCTCTATACTTTCCTGCATGGCAAGAAAAAGATCGTTGTCACTATGAATCTCTGAGGATCCATAACGATGCACAGTAACAACACGTCCTTGAGACTTCACAGCAAGCAACTTGTTGCAAAGGTCTTGATCAAGATTGAACTGCTTAAAATAAGTCTCAACTTCTTCATTTGAAGCATCAAGCAGATGTTTAAGTGTAAGTACGGCATGAGATTTTCCAGTACCGTAAGCACCTTCCACCCAAATATTCAGTTTCTGCTTGCGTTCCAAAACACTAACCATCTGTTTTATCAACTTTACAAAAGTCTCATGAGGATAGTATTTCTTCCAAAGGTTTGGTTCTTTTTTTATTACATCCTCGTTGACTGCTGGAAAGTAGTCGGGGTCTATATTAAAAAATTTGCGATAGGTTTCCATATTATGAGCTTTATATTTTTATTGCTAAAATAAATCAAGCACATCATGTGCTGTCTTGTCCTCTCTCAAGTTTATGTTATCAAGGTCAAGGGTGAATGTGACACTTATAAAGTCAGGATGATTTATCGACAATCCCTTAAGTATCTTCTTCATTACCTCTTCCTCTATACCAAATATTCTTACCGGACTAACACCATCACTCTCCACATTGCTGTCATAAAGACGTGACATAGTGAACTGGTAATATCCATCACAAGCTTCTGCAAACTTGTAAAGGCTATAGAGAACAACCTCGGGAGAAGGAGTGAGCCAAGGAGTACGAGTTATTGCAACCGTCTTTCTTCCTTCTTTTGTCATTTGACCAAAGCCGACATGAAAGAATGGAAGTTCAGAAATTCTTGAGAAAGAACTCCAAATATCAGAAACCCATGATTCCTTTGCACCATCTTCAACAAGCTTAGATATAACATATTCCTTTGAACAAATCTCATTAAATTCCAACTTATTGGCAAACCAATTAAACTGTGGAGAATAAACAAGATTTGTCATCATTAAAGCCCAGCTTCTATCATCATCCAACCCAATATGGTCTATAACATCAGCTGTCTTTCCAAGAACGTTATTACTCATTAGTTCAGCATCTTTTAAAAAACGCTTGAAGAAATCAAACATATTTGACCCTAACGTATTTCTTTCAGCAAATGCTTCTTTATACTTGAAGAACTGATCAAACCACTCCATTTTGGGAGCATGGTGCGAGTAACAGTTTAAACTTTTATTTTTCTTATTCATAATTGATATTCCTTTTGGTCTTTCTAATGATTTATATACAAGACATCCACGCTCTACCTTATGGCACATGGAACAATGTTTACAGGTACCATCTATATACAATGTCCCTTTATCCATATGTATTGCTCCATTGTGACAATCTGCCTCACAAACTCCACATTGTACACACAATGCCACTTTATGGAACACATTCTTAAATAACTTAAAGAAATTTGGTGACATTTTAGCTATAGATGAATCAATAGCGACTTTTAAAACACTATCATTTTCCTCAACCTCAAACACAAAGGTTCCATCACGTGTTTCTACGAGATAAGGAGATTGAGTATTTTGTAAAATTCCTATTGTCTTTATCCATTGCTTCCAATCTGTACGAGGATTTCTTATAGTAATTATAAGCTTACTTATTGTTTCCGTTTCCTCATAATTTGATTGTATATTCAAATCTCTTCCATTTTTACGAGCTTTCCATCCACCATTTGTTACAAATTGGTCTAATGCTTGTTGTGAAGAAAAATGCCCATCATATCCTCCACGAATAGCAGCTATAAGCTGCTCAAACTGCTTAGGATAGCACTTATGGGCAAAATAATCACTTCTCTCGGCAGCCCTTGGACAAACAAGGCATCCTGCACGCCTATTCCCTTTGGTATAAGCTTTATTGAGATATAAGTTTTCTGAATATATATAAGCATACAATTCGGCAGAATTCCATTCTAATATAGGATTGCAACTCCACTGTCCTTTATGCTTCTCTCCAATACTTATATAATCATACCCACTACGAGCCAAACTTTCACTTGCCCTAACACCTATAAAAGCCATACCTGTGAAATTATGTATACCCGTTATTTTTCTTAATGCAAGAATTTGAGGGGCAGTTTTATGCACACTACAACACCATCGATTTACAGTTGCTGGAGGTCCAAATTTTGCCCACGTCTCGCAAGGTTGATATTTAGATTTAGCTCTAATAAAAGAAATGTTTTCTTTCTTGCACCAATTTTCAATGAAATCTACCGTTTCGTAGGTATCAGGAAATTCCATTCCTGTATCGCCAAACAAAACTTTAAATTCATTATGAGGCAATGTTTTCTGTACAAGATCAAGAGTAACAACACTATCCTTACCACCACTAAAAGCAACATAAAACACATCAACACCCTTCTTTCTATATTTTATAAAAGAATTGTATATTTGCTTTACAGTCTGGTGAACTAAAGCTTCAAGAATGCTATGATTCTTCTGCACCATCAACTTTATATTCACTTTTTGCAACTTTTCGCCATAAGGCTCTGGAGCTTCGATAATACTTATTTCTGGTTTTTTATCTAAAGAACCTCCCTTTGCTGTTGCCACAAGTCTACCCTTATAAATATAATTATTGGCTTCTGCCCACATCAATGGCACAGAATCATCCTTATCGTAATTCCAGTATTTATCAAATCCCAATATATCAAGCTCTCTGCTATATACCGGGCGAGGTTCCTTGCTGAATTGCATTGGAGTGCTATTCAGCAGAAAGCCGCCAGTCTCTATGTCCCAAGAATATGAATACATGGTTATATTTTTTTATTGTTATTTTGTCTTAATTTCAAAGCTTCACTTATAGCTGTCTCTATTTCAGCATATTTTCTATTCGCAATACAGCCCTCAGATACAAGAACATCCAAGGCTTCCGCTTTATTTTTCCAGACATCATTCCTAGACAAAATTATCGCTATCATTTCCATATAAGAGATATTCAATCCTTTTTTAAGAGATACAATACCACAAACCTTGCTTTGACCAAGACTCCCATTGAAATACAATTTAAACATCTTACTTTCCGTCAACAAGTAGCTCTCCAGTAATCGATGTGTCCAAGGATAGTTGCACTCCGGAAACGCTGAAAAACATGTTATATCCCTGATAGGACAAAAACACTTTGTTCTAACTATATACTCTAAGAGTATTTTATCAATAGCATCAACATCCCACTTTACTTTATGCTTTGCCACGAAGTCAGTTTCATTGATACGTATGCTATACTTTAGTAGCGACTCCAAATGATAATTTACCGTTGTGCCAAGAGATTGTGCAAGATGCTTTACTTCTTCCAACATATACTGCTCATGGCATTTTGCAAAAGCAAGCATAGCTTCACCAGCAGAGAGACTTTCACCCTTTCTGCTTATCACAGCATAATTGAAATCGAATTTATCAATAAGCAATACAGCCAAAGCTTTGCGTATTCCCAATTCTGGAATATCCTGATTGTTGTTTATTACTTCAGGAACACTTTGCTGCACATATTTGATAAGCTCATCACTACCCATGAATTGATATTCGTTGATGTAAGTGTCTATGGCAGTGGAAATCCTTGATAATTCCTCTGTAGAAATATCAAACATGTCTATATGAAATCTTTTACCCGCACCTGCGCTAATCAACACATTCTGATTACGGTTGAAGGCATTGCGGACTGCATTTTCAGGAAGATACGACAAGGTCTCAACAACTTTATCTTCATCCATCAATTGCCATTGATTGTGCATAAAAGCAATGACTTCTTTGTCTACATCAACTACAACATTATTGTATAAAGCCATATAATTGGGGCCAAAGTATACTTTATCCTCATAGAGGAACTTCAAATATGTGCATAGCAAATTATTATTAGCAATCTGGGTATCAAGCAACTGGTCATTAAAATGATGAAACAGACATTCATAAAAGACATAACCCTTACCTGATGACAAGCAAATGTCTATATAATCCTTTAATTCATCCTTCAATTCAGTAGGCATCATTCGTTCGACTACATATAACTTACCATCTGACTCTACACCACATTCTTTAAGGACAGAAGACAATTCTTCATTACTCATATCACACGGCCCACCTGTTACTTTTATATATAGTTCTTTAAAGCGATTTAAGTCAATTGGTGATTTTATGCGTAGACCTTTGGAAAACTTATCAGAAAGTATCTTTTTGAAAATACTCAATCTTTTCGGAGCAATCATTTGTGCTTCATGCAAATTGGTAACTTCTTCATTAGAAGGAAAATTGCCATAAATAGTATGTTCTACTGGCTCCGGATACATTTCAAAAGCCTCGTCCAGAATTTTCTCATACTCATCATGACAGTTTGCGTACATATCCACAATATCTTCAAATAACTTATTAGGACTCGAAATTCCCTTTTCGCCTTCAGTTATTATATATTCAAGAGCTGACATTTGAAGCTGTATGCCATTCTCATTACGATACTTGTCGCTAATTTCTATACCATTCATAATCATACGGTTTCGCAGCCGTTTCGACAATGCCGAAACCGCATCCTTACGCACAACTTTTCCTTTGGACACCATTTGGTAAGCATCCATAAGCAAAGCTACCTCAAATTTATTCCACACAGTCCTTTTAAATGGTGAAGGCATAGTTATTAGTTATTCTCCAATCGAGCCCAAAATCAGAAAGTAAATATTTTATTATTCTTTGATTTAACACAAATGAAAAAGCGCGGGTTCTTTCTTCCGCTATCCATTCCACTATCCGAGGTCTTCGCATTACCTATACAGTCAGAACAGACAGCATGCAGAAAGCCCACGCTTATGTATAAATAAACCCTACGCGCGAATATGCCGCATATATACCCTATGGATACACCATGGGTATATATACGACAAAACACGGTAGGGTATTAATATACCTCACCGTGAGCATCTACCTTGTTGCCTTGCCCGGGACTGTATTTGTAAAGTTGCGAAGTTTACGGATAGTCACAGACAAGCGTTAGTAAACGCTCCATAAATGTAAACCAGCACCCACCCGCTTATTCCCCCTTTCGGGGCTTTCTGCATGGCAGATACCAAATGCAAAATTAATGATTATTTCTTTAATTTCAATACCGTTTTCTCTTTTTTTTCTTTTCTGCTTATACAACTACATATTTTCCCACTCTACATTTTGTTTTTTTCCATGAACCATCTCTTCAGTAATGGGATGTAGTTAAGGGCAATTACTCAGCACATGTCTTCTTGTCCGCCATGCAAATATCGTACAAAGAGTAAAAAGCTGTTACAAAAT